>Ga0209501_10003608_pt1 | contig 15395 bp, 20 predicted proteins | sample ArcticOcean_MG_C_4_FD_187434 | JGI IMG/M metagenome (GOLD analysis project Ga0209501, IMG submission 187434) | Marine microbial communities from western Arctic Ocean - ArcticOcean_MG_CB4_134 (SPAdes) (version 2) | ecosystem: Environmental > Aquatic > Marine > Oceanic | place: Arctic Ocean...
AATGCAACGGCCTTTACGTCTTCGGTAGTAACCTTATCACTTCCTCGAATTATTGCGGCGTAGCCTCTTGACGCATTGAGGAGAGAAACCGAGGCAGTAGGACTTGCCCCAAGCATGATACGAGAATTATCTCTAGTCGTATTGCATAAATTTGAAATAAAACTTAAAACATCGTCGTCTACACTAACCTGATCTTGAATTAACTTTCGTGCAGAAATAACAGAGGGCGCGTCAATAACCTGCTCGACTTCTACAGATTCACCACGTTGATTTTTCTTTTCAAGTATGTCAATCCATGCTTCCTTAGAAGGATAGTTCATGATTAAACGTGCCATGAATCGATCTAATTGTGCAGGAGGTAATGGAAATGTACCTGCAAATTCAATCGGATTCTTGGTAGCTATTATCATGAATGGCTGTTCAAGTTGAGTTGTGTTGCCGTCAATTGTTACTTGGCCTTCTTGCATGACTTCAAGCAATGCAGATTGAGTCTTTGGCGGAGCACGATTAATTTCGTCCATAAGAACGATGTTAGAGAAAATAGGCCCTGCGTGAAAATCAAAATCAAGAGTCTTTACATTAAAAATATGTGAACCCGTAATATCAGATGGCATCAAATCAGGAGTAGATTGAATTCTTCGAAAAGATAAGTTTATAGTATCAGAAAAGATTTTGGCAAGATATGTTTTTGCAGTTCCAGGAACTCCTTCGATAAGTATATGGCCGCCAGTAAACATACCGATAGCTAGAAACTTGATAACATTAGGCCATCCAACTACATATTTTGAAATTTCAGTTTCAAGTGCATCTGCTGCTTTTTGAATATCAGATATATCTTTAATTTCAGTTATCATATTCTCGCCCTCGATAAACTAGAAGTTCTTTGATTAGACATCCATTTTGAGATAATGCTATATCCAGATTTATCAATTTCCTGATTGCCATAGGCGTATTTCTCCATTGAAGAGAGGATAGAATGAAGGGTTTCAGTATCTGCAGGGTTTTTACCAATGAGAAATTCAGCTAGTTCTCTGATAGTATAGGAATCTCTTTGATCCAGACCAGATGTAAAAGCTGATACTTTCAGTGTTTTATATAATTTAAGAAACTTCTCGTCGTATTTTTTAGTAAATTGAATCTTTTGTTTGACGAGTTTTTCTCTGACAATATTATTGCGGAATAGAATGAATTCAGAAAGCAAGAGAATAGACAGTCCTGCAGCTAAGACAGTATTAAATGGTCTTAGTAAGATAATCAGTTCAGTAAAAGGATCACTCATCGACGCCAGTCTCCGTATAAGAAAGATTGAGAACAACCTCTGGATTAATTTTAGCTACAGACCAAGGAATAGTTATTCCTGCAGGAATTCGAAAACTATCAGACCAGTCAGAATATGGAAACAGTAATTGATCTAATTCGCAATTATTGCCCGATGCGTATAGATCGTCAGGTCCGCCAACAGGAACTGCAGCTTCTGCATCATCAGTGAGTTCACAACCAACATTATTCAATTCAAGGCCTGACATCTTTATTGAATCTAGATTGATTTCAAAATCAAAAGTGCTAGTATAAGATACAAAGATTATATCGTCAGATGTAACCTGCCAATTTGCAGACAATGCTTCTATTTCAATAGAATTAGGAATTACTTCCAGATCATAGTGGTCAGATCTAATTGTAATATTCTCGAAAATGTCCAAGGTTTCAGTAGTCCATTCTCCAATTTGTAGATCATAAGTTCCTTCTTCAACAAGAACGGTAACTTGACCAGTTCCATTAGTAGTTCCAGTTACTGCAATTGAGTCAGTTGGACCAATATCATCATTCCAAAAATAAAATACAACGTTAATTCCAGAAGTAGCAGTAGTGACATATCTCTCTCCAATATTTTTATCATGGGTCCAGGTTTCAATAGTGACAGCATGCATAGGCAATAGATCTGGTTCTGGAGGTTTTGGTTCAGGATAATTAAATACAACAAAAGAACTGGTTAATATGGCAACTGATATCAGTACAACCTGAAGTAAAATAGAATTTACAGATACGCTCAATATTTCTCCCCTTCAATAGCTAATTTAAACTAGGTATTAAGTATAACATCAAAGAAGATTACGGCGACCGGATTGAAAGACGTATAACGATAGTTATTTTATATTAATCAAATTACTTCAGGTCAAAAAAATAAATTTTCAACATGAAGGGATTTTTTCCAAATAAAAAGAATAAAAAAAAAGTTGAATTAGACGGGATAGAATGAATTAAGAAGATTTATTTACCCTGATTTATTAACATAAAGTATCCAATTTTTTTGGTGATTATTCTATTGTATAAAGAAAACGAAATAAAGCATCAAGTTCATGGCACAACCACCGTAGGTCTAGTATGCAGTGATGGAATTGTATTGACGACCGATACGCGTGCTTCAATGGGATATTTTATTGCGAGTAGAACGGTGAATAAGATTGCAGTGATCGATAGTCATTGTGCATTAACAATTGCAGGAGGTGTTGCGGACGCTCAATATGTAGTTGATCAATTAAAGTATCAGTCTAATATTTATAAATTGGAAAAATTACACAAATTACCAATATCATCGGCAGCAAGATTAACATCCAATTTATTTTACTCATCAAATCATCAAGCAGCTCCATATTATGCAGACATCTTGGTAGGCGGAGTAGATATGGACGGTCCGCAATTATACAATATAGACATGTTTGGAACACTAACAAAAGAAGAATATTATTCAACTGGAAGTGGTTCTCCCGTTGCATATGGAATACTTGAAAGTGAATTTAAACAAGCATTAAGTGTAGACGAAGCTTTGCCAATTGCTATAAGAGCAGTTTATGGAGCTATTTTAAGAAATGCAGGAACAGGAGATGGCCTGAATATCGTTACAATAAAAAAAGACATTCTAAAAGAATATTCACTTGAAGAGAAACAAGAAATACTCAAAGATCTTACTGGTAGACAATAAAATGGCAGTGATGAGTAAGTCACAGGAATTAATGACTACAATATTAAAATCACTACCGCCGGAAGCAGAAATCACGCGTATTGAATATGAAGGGCCAAGAATATCAATCTATACAAAGAATTACGAATTTTTAGCTAGCAATAATTACATAATTTCAGACATTGTAAATACTGTAAAAAGAAGACTAGTAATTAGAACGGATAAATCGATTAGAAAGAAAGAAAACGAAGCAACAGAAATATTAAAAAATTCAATAGCAGAAGATGTAGGATTAGGAAATATATATTATGATGATGCGCTAGGTGAAGTAATCATAGAAACTTTAGAGCCGCAAAAATTAACAAATAATCCGGAAGTTAATTTACATAAACTATCTGCGGATATTGGTTGGAAAGTCATAGTGAAAAAAGGGTCAAGTCTTCCATCAACAAGTATAAAAACAATATATTATGTTAGACAAGCTGAATCAGAAGCTAGAAGTGAATTCTACAAACAAGTAGGAGAAGAGATATTCAGGCCAAAATTATCTCAGGCGTCAAATATTACTCTAAAAAGTTTGGGAGGATTCAACCAAGTTGGAAGATCTTGCATGTTACTTACAACTCCAGAAAGTAAGATTCTTTTAGATTGTGGCATACTGCCCAATGCTAGAAATACATGGGATTCATATCCAAGACTAGATTGGGCTGATTTCGACATGGATGACTTAGACGCAGTAGTAATATCACATGCGCACTTGGATCATTCAGGATATCTGCCAGTATTATTCAAATATGGATATAGAGGGCCAGTATACTGTACAGAGCCAACCCTGTCATTGATGGCATTACTGCATAATGATTATGTAAAGATCAATTCTCACGAGGGTTCGCAAGTATTGTATGAAGGAAGAGATGTAAGAAAAATGATGCAACATACGATTACATTACCGTATGGATTGGTTACAGACATATCTCCCGATATCAAACTAGTTCTTAACAATGCAGGGCACATATTAGGCTCTGCAACTTCACATCTGCACATTGGAGAAGGACTACACAATATTCTATATACAGGAGATTTTAAATTCGCAAAAACAAAACTTTTCGACGAGACTATTTGGAACTATCCAAGGGTAGAAACTCTAATCATGGAGAGTACATATGGTGGAAAAGCAGATATGATGCCGACAAGAGAACAAATGGAATCAAATTTAGTAAATTCGATAAATTCAACGTTAGAAAAAGGAGGCAAGGTATTGATTCCAAGTCCTGCAGTTGGAAGGGCCCAGGAGATAATGTTGGTATTAGATCAGCAGATGCGCGAAAAGAAGTTAATTGAATGTCCTATTTATCTTGAGGGAATGATTTCAGAAGCAACTGCAATACATATAGCGTCGACAGAATTTTTAAGTCGTGATTTAAAGAATAGCATTGCAAGAGGTCAAGGTAATCCATTCCAAAGTGAATATTTCACAGTAATAGATCATCATAGCAAAAGAGAAGAGGTATTAAGGGATGAACCGTCGATAATTATGGCAACTTCAGGAATGTTAGAAGGAGGACCAGTAATGAGGTACTTTGAGGAATTAGCCCCAATTGAGAAGAATAAATTAATTTTTGTATCTTATCAAATCGCAGGAACGTTAGGAAGAAGAATAATGGATGGAGCGAATCAAGCAAGCATAGTTGATCAAGATGGAAGGATTAAGATTGTAGATATAAAATGCCCAAAAGAAAAAATAGATGGCTTTAGTGGGCATTCAGATTATAATCAACTGATTAGATTTGTTGGAAAACTCAGACCTAAATTAAGAAATGTAATAATCAACCATGGAGAACGTACAAAGGTCGAGAATTTAGCAAATTCAATATCAAGGATTTATAGAATAAGAACGCACAGGCCAGAAGTTCAAGAAGCAATCAAGCTAGTTTAAGACAGGCCTCTCCAGATTTTTACACCAGGAGGAGTAAGTACAACTCTTTCATCTCCAAGCCTTACAATATCTCCGCCAATAGAAGACACATATCCATATAGTTCTTCAATAGCTTTTTTAAGTTCTTGGACGTTTTTTTGTGCGATAGGAGTAATCCTCAATATTACAATCATGTTTTGAGACACTTCGTCTTTAATTGTTGATATTTGATCGAGATTTTTCAATGGTATTGCTTTAAGATACATTTGTTGATCTTTGCCGATTGGTTTTTTATCGATTTTTAATGAAGACAATGAAAATAATATGGAGTCGTCACTTATTAATTTAAAAAAAAAGAGTCAGTCATTAAGAGAAAGATTAAGTTCCTTACAGGAATTCCAGACATAGTCGCCGACAAAATGAAGATTTTGAATGACCATCCCCTTATCAAGAACAAGTAATTCTTCAGAAGAATTTAGAGTTTTGCCTATAGCGAGATTTTGGTCATGGGTTTCCTCGGAAATAACTACAAGGTCGCCTTTTGAGAAGTCGTCAGGAATTTCTTTTATGCCAGGTCTCATAATATTTGCTCCTTTGCAGACAAATGGAATTGCTCCTTTATCTACAACAATTTTAGGGAGTGAAGATATTGTATCAGAATCTTGCAGAAATGGAAATAATTCATCTTGATTCCTAACAAGAATGAAATTACTTGACAAGAAAATTTCAATTTCGTCGTTCAATTCAAAAGATTTGATTTGTTTAATTTTCAGAGCATCTGGAATTAAAGAAATAGCAATTAATTTCTCGACTAGAGAATTTATTTCACGTTTTGATAGAAATTTAATTTTCATTGTTGGGGCCGTTGTTTTTGATATGGTTAAAGTAATCATGTAATGAATTAATTTGTCGGTTTTCAATTGATCCAGGACGTTGTTTTCTTACTTCGTGAACAGATTCGTCCACAGTCATTCCAGAATTAATGAGAAATGCAGCTAAAATTGTACCGGTTCGGCCGATTCCAGCTCTACAATGAACTAATACCGGTTTATTAGAAGACGCGCAGTCATTTATGAAAGAAACAGATTCAGTAAGATGTTCAATAGAAGGTAATGAATGATCTATAATCGGAATATGTTTGAATTGAACATTATTATTTGAGAGAACCTCAGAGTCCAAGGAACTCGTGGTCAATGTCAATACAGCTGAGATTTTATTGTTAATCAAAAAAGACAGTGCTTTGTCAGAATTAATGAATCCAGAACCTGCAATTTGATTAGCTTGAAGCCATTTGAAATTCGTAGGTCTAGAGAATATTAATCCATACAGTTTCCTGTAGATATCGCCGATAAGCATGCCAAAATCTATGATTTAGACAGATACGGATTTGCCACAGGCGCATGTAGATGTGACATTTGGATTGTTGATTTTAAATCCAGAAGATTCAATTGATTCAAGATAATCAATAGTAGAGCCACCAAGGTATTTTGCACTAAATGGATCGATGAAGATTTTTAGGCCTTCAGTCTCAATAATAATGTCTTCGTCAGAACGGTTGTCTTCTAAAGCCATTCCATAAGTTAGACCTGCACAGCCTCCGCCCGCTACATAAACTCTTAATCCAGGACTAGATTTTTCTTCAATTTTCGAAAATTCTTTAACTTTATCGATTGCTTTTTGACTAATACTAACTAATTCTGTTTGACTCATAATTATGAATAGGTACAGTCGCAATATAAATTTTTAATCTTTTGAACTAATGAAGGTGGTAAGTTTATTTATAGCATCGTCGGTTGTTTTTATTACAAAACTTGCGTTAGGATTACCGAAGATAATGGATACTTTTTTCTCGTATTGTTCTTTCAGACCTGTTCCAGAGGGACAAACTCCTAAACTTTGTATATCAAACGTATTGGATTTTATGAAATTCATATAAGAATTAAATAATTCGGGGGATTTCCATTCTTCTTCATAATCTTCGCACAATGCAATCCAAACTTCAATAATGCTATTATATCGAAGTTTTTCAGTTAATTTTGCAAGACTCATTGTTCATCGCAGCAATAGCCTATTTGACTATGGTTGGCTAGGCAGAAATTGATTAGTGGCACAGGGTTCATACGACTTCGACAGATCCATCTTCGTTAGCTCGAAGAAATGTATCAATTTTCATAGAGAATATTCCATTAGCAATTATGCCCGGAATATTAAGCAATAATTGTTCGAGTTTCAATGGTTCAGTGATTTGATCGAAATGTGCATCAATGACCAAATTTCCGTTTTGTGTAAAAAACGGATATCCTTTATTCAAAGTGCGAATAACTGGTTTTCCGCCATTTGACTTGATTTTCTCTTCTACAAAAAATCTAGAAAACTCAGATACTTCCAGAGGTACAGGCCAAGTAATGACATCTACGTATTTTGATGAATCGGCAATGATGATTGAGTGATTTGCAGCTTCAATCATGATTTTTTCGCGATAATGAGCTCCTCCTCCGCCTTTTATCATAATATGATTTTTATCAATTTCATCTGCTCCGTCCACTACAACGTCAATTTCAGGAATAAGCGATGGAGATTCAAGAACTATGCCATTATTCTGTGCAATAATTTCAACTTGCATAGATGTAGGAATTCCTCGAACATCAAGATTCTCATCGGCAATTCGTTTTCCTAAAGCATTAACAAATGCTGCAACAGCAGAGCCACTGCCAAGTCCGACCAATTGGCCGCTAGTAATTTTCTGAGCAGCTTGTTCTCCCATCTTTTTTAATGCGTCTTCTTTACTCATTCAATTCCCTTCTTTTCAATTTAATTTCGGACATTATTGTTTCGAATTTAGATGATGAAATTCTATTCAGGTATGGAATATTATTGCCATTAACTATCGATTTTAGTTTCTTTTGTTCTTTAAATGACAAGATTGATTTAATTTTACGTGAATTTTTAGGCAGGATTTTGATGTCCGAGTTTTCTATGTCGGCTATATTAAGATCTTTGAATATTTTATCGATTGATTTTTCGCTCATTCTTCCACGTCCATTTGTTCTAATCTGTTTAATGCCTCTAATACCTCATCTCTGATTTCATTTACTTTATCGTCGGCCGATGGAGTATCCTTTGGATCCTTGTTGGTTTTTATCTTTTCACCTGTTATCTGTTTTTCATCATCGTTGTCTTCAATCGAAGTAACAGGAGCATTAGTAATTTTTTGTGGAACTTTCATTTTTTTAGGAATTTCGACCGTCGTTTCTTTTGGTTTGGATGTTTTTTCTGGAATGCCATTCATAACAGGAGGCATGTCAGGTTTCGTAAATGTTTTAACTGTTTCTAGTTTCGTAGTTAATTCGTTTAATCGACGTTCTACCTGATTCAGCTTTTGTGAAAAAAGATTAGTAAGTTCTTCATGAAGATTCTCCAGTTCACTTGCTTCAAGAATTAATTCAGAGTCCTGGAGGCTATTGTCAAGTGTTCGGATCTGTTCCCTATATCTATCAGATAGTAAATCTCGCTCTTTTTTGGTAATTCGTCCGTCGCCTTCTGCTTGGAATACACGCCCTAAAGCGTCAGTATGAAGTTCTTTTTCGAGTTTTAAGGTCTTGTATCGAAGACGTGCTTGTTCGACTTCGAATTTTTTACCAATTTCAGGAATGCTCTTAGTTGGTTTAGAGGCAATGGCAGAACCAGGAAATTCGGGTTTTAGGTATTTGCTAACTAAAATAGAAAACGTTGTTCCAGCAATTATTCCGCCAAAAAGGGCAATGATGATTTCAAGGGTCGACATTTCAATTTATGACTAGAATAATCCGGATATAAGCTTTTTCAACGTTAAGAAATACTGGAAAAAAGTAGATTATCGGACATGCATCCAATTATATTGTCGGATTTTTGCCGTTCCAGCTTTTCCAAAACCACAAAATGCGCATTTTTTATGTGTCAAATGGTATGCGTGTTTTCCACATCGGCGGCATCGCATATGCGTTTGGCCTCGGCCATTTTTACCTGATGAAGTTGTACCTTTAACCATAATAATCACCTAGGCGGAGGAGATATAAGAATTACGTTATCGCCTCTTACGATAATAGTTCCAAGATCTTTAGTACTGTCGCCTTCCAAAACTTCTTGAGATTCGTCGAGAGTCAGATTCATGTGTTGATCAAATCCTTGTAAAGATCCTCTGATTACCTTGTTGCCTTTGAGTTTGATTAGAACTACCTTTCCTAGGCTCTCTTCCAACACTTTAACGGACATATCAACAGACATTGTTAACCATAAAAATTAGGGTAATCGAATTATATAAGTAAATTTGGACAATTTTTTAAATTATAAAATTATATGACTTGTGTATTGAAAATTTATACAAAGAAAGGAGACAAAGGTAAAACAAATTTATTTGGTACAGATAAACGAATAAGCAAATCATCAATGAGAGTAAAGTCTTATGGCGAAATAGACGAATTAAACTCGTTCATAGGCATGGTCATGTCATTAGAATCTAAGGGTCAATTCAAGGATATCAAAAAAGAATTAGAAAGGATTCAAAATGATTTATTCGTAATAGGTGGTGAACTGGCCACAGTTTCAAACGACAAGAAGTTAATAAAGAGAATTGAGAAAAAGGACGTAGTAAGACTCGAGAATTCCATAGATTCCCATTCAGATAAATTAGAACCGTTGGAGAATTTTATACTGCCAGGAGGATCCACCATGGCCGCGCTGTTTCATGTGGGAAGGACAATATGTAGGCGGGCAGAAAGGAACGTTGTTGATCTGAGTGAGGCAGAAGACATTAACGAGGAAATTATTGTTTATCTGAATAGATTATCGGATTTGCTATTTACTCTTGCAAGAATTTCAAATAAAATATTAGATGTAAAGGACATCAAGTGGAATTAAGTGTTCTTTCCAACACAACAAGATTTGTTGATTGCTTAAATCCAGATTCTCCCAGAATATTCAACTGCCGAGAATTAGCTTTTGGGATGCTGAATATTTTATTCAGTGCAACAGACGGGTCTTGATTTTTAAGGAACGACATTGCATCGTCGAGAATATCAGTAGACATTTCAAAGAACAGTATCTGATAATCATTCTTATAGCCGAAATTTTTTGAAGGTTGCACTGCAATGAAGGATGAAGGTTTTAGTTTTGGGATTATTAGAAAGGCGTTCTTTGAGAATTCAGACAAGGCAGCACTATTTGTTGGCCACCATCTCCACCATAAAGGAATCAAATCCTCTTTTATCAGAGAATTGTTCATGATAGAATAGATTTCATCAGAATCGTCAATCATAGAGAATTCCATCAGGTCGGAAGTTAATTCAATGTACTTTCCGTCCAGTGAACAATATCTAGGATATAGTATTTCGTCAAATCCATTACTAGTAAACAGGTTTCTCGATGCGGTATTTTTTGTCGAAGTGACTAAACGGACATTTCGTGCTTCCAGATATCTGGATCTTTCCAGATAATCGTCTAGCAGGTACTTCGCTATTCCCTGACGGCGATAGGATTCGTCAACCCTCAGAGTTTCAAGCCAGGAATCTGAACCAAGAAGGTAAGAATGGTATACGGCAATTATTTGATTTTTCAGTTCAGCGACAATGAATGAACCAACGTCGTTCTCAATCCAATTATTCCAAACGGAAGGAAGAAAATCGTGGCCGTCCCAGATATTCCTACATAAATCGGTAATTTGATCCAGATCGGATTCGATTCCGTCGCGAATTAGTAGCTCATCAATCAAGGGCATTAATTTGAATGGTTATTCTGATCGATTTTATATATATTCATTTATTTTTTTTTCGAAGGTTTCTTGGTCTACAGCGCCAATAATGGAATTCATCACCTGTCCATTTTTAACAATAAGAAAAGTCGGGATGGAACTGATTCCATATTTCGAAGGAGTGATGGAATTTTTATCAACGTTAAGTTTTGCAAATACAAGTTTATCCACATAGATCGAAGATAGCTCCTCAATGATTGGGTTCATTGCACGGCAAGGACCGCACCATTCAGCCCAGAAATCAACAATAACAAGAGGATTGTCCTTGATGATTTGGTCAAAGTTTTCATCCGAGATAACCAAAGGAGAAACTGATTGCATATATTATCGAGGTTAAATCTGTATATAAAATCATCTGTGAGGTTTTTACGAATAAGAGTTAATTATGAAATTATTTTTATGTGTGCAATGATATCCTTATGTGCCGAGATGGCAGAGTGGTCATCAGTAGAACACAATAATGCGCGGGCCTTGAAAGCCTGTGTCCTCCGGGACTCGTGGGTTCGAATCCCACTCTCGGCGTTTCGATTATATACATCCTGAATAGAATTAGGACAAACTTATGAATGCATTAAAAATAGAAATTGTAAAAATAATTATGAACTCTCGGCGCATCTATTTGTTAGAAAGATTGACTTCGATGAATACGTCTTCTGGAACTTTGAGTCGCATGAGCTGTCTCATGGTTCGGTCGTCGGCATCCAGATCAATCAGGCGCCTGTGGATACGGAGCTGCCATCTATCAAAAGTGCTAGTGCCGTTTCCAGACGGGGCCTTTCGAGTGGTAATTTTGAGTTTTTTCGTAGGAAGTGGCTGTGGGCCGCGTGCTTTGATACCTGTACGGTCGGTGATGTCTTTAATCTCCTTGCAAACTACCTGCAGGTTGGGAAGATTGCTGCTAGTTAACTTGATCCTTGCGGTTTGAGCCATGTTTCTTTTATTATATTGTATGTTCAGGTATTTGAATTTTGCATTTGGGCGAAAAGAACAAATACAAATGAAAAAATTTATAGCTCAATGCTAAAAGCTGTTTTATTCGATCTAGATGGAACGATAATAGATTCCAACAACGCAATATTTGAGACGTATAAGCAAGTGGCGGTCAGACTCGGAGTCGAGTCTCCGGACATCGAAGTCCTAAGAGGGCTGTTGGGCCAGCCTTCGCATTTGAATTTACCCCTGCTGTTCGGGGACAGGAAGGATGCAAGGCCAATCTATAATGAAGTGGTAGTAAAGACTCATGAGAATTTATCCACATTGCCCCATGTCAAGGAGACTTTAGAGAAGATAGACTTGCCGATGGGAATTGTGACGTCAAAAAGAAAGGCAAATGCAATCGAGGTGTTAGGAGAGCTGAATGATTATTTCGCAGTGTTGATAACACCGGAACAGACCGTGAAACAGAAGCCTGATCCAGAGCCAATGCACTTGGCATGTAAGAAATTATCGGTTGAACCAGAAGAATGTGTTTACATCGGAGACACGGTAAGAGATTATAAAACAGCGATGAATTCCGGTACAGGGTTTATTGCATTAGTAGACAAAGGTTCAACGGCAGAACAATTCAATGACGTAGATGCAAAATATCAGGTAACGTCGTTTGACATGATTCCGGACATGATAAAAAAGTTTTATTAGTAAATTTACTCCAGTATATCATAATTGACTTTTGAAGTAATTTGTGATAATTGTGGACATATGATATATCAAGGAATGGAATTGAGATATGTCAACGATGTTGTCAAATCAAATAATGGAAAATGTAGAAGTTGCAATAGTTCGTTTTCAAAAAGAGAATTCAAGACAGAAATAATTAGAAAATAGATTAGATTTTAGAATTAGAAAGTCCCTTGATAAATATACATTCGTCAAACCCAACAGAGAATGTCTGACTGGATTGTTCATCGTCAGAAACCACTAGGTTGCTATCGCGTATAATCACTATAGGAACAGATTCATCGCATTCGCCCATGAGCAATTGGGCGGCCGAGCTCAAATCGTCGGCAATGGCTTTTTGAGTAACGCGGATAGAATTGCCAAAAAGATCGGTTTTTCCGCGTTCGTCTTCAATGGGTTTTATTCCAGAAGAGGCGATAGCCACTCCAGTAGTGCCGATACGGGTAGGCATCAGCCTGCTATCAGTGATAATAATTGCATTTTCAGTGTTGAATGATTTTTTAATTTCAGACTTTAGAGTTTTTGCCGATTTAAAGGAATCTTCTGGATATAGAATTGCATGTCCAGGCATTATATTCGACGTATCGATCCCTGCATTAGGGACCAGAATGCCGTCTTTGAAAGTTAGGACGAATCCATCAAAGCCATAGAAGATTTTATCGGATTCTTGAACTATCAACTCGGATAAATGTGGATCAATGTTATATTTTTCAGCTATTTCAGTTGCGTAAGAACCTACGTCTACGTCAGAGAGTTTAACGTATCGTCCTTCAGACAATGCAACAAATTTACTAGAAATACAAAGTATATCGCCGTCTTTTAACTCTGCAGAGTTACTTTCAAGTGATTTGGAAATCAGATCAAGCAGGCTGAATTTTGTATCCTGTCTTGGGACTTTAATAGGCAGTAATTTAATTTGATTCAAGGTTCTAACTTTTCATTTATTCGACTTGAAATATAACATCTAATTCGACGGAAGAGTCCATCGGGAGGGAGTTACTGCCAATTGCAATTCTTGCATGTTGCCCTGCTTCTCCAAACAATTTACCGAATAGATCAGATGCCCCATTGATTACTTTTGGATGGTCCACGAAAGTATCGATGCAGTTAACATATCCAGAAACTTTAACAATCCGCTTAACATCGTCCAACGAGCCAATTTCTGCTTTAATTACACTCAAAGCGTTCAAGGCGCAGACTTTTGCGCGTTCATAGCCTTCTTCCACGGATATATCAGAACCCAATTTTCCTGTAAGAAGATTGCCATCAATAAAAGGAACCTGGCCAGAAATGAAAACTAAGTCATTTATTCTAAGCGACGGGATATATGAGCCTGCGGGTTTTGGAACTCCTGGGAGTGCAAGCCCAAGTGAAACTAACTTTTCCTCAATCATGAGTGATTTTAAGCAGTTGTGTTATTAATGTTTTAACAAAAAGATATATTCAAGCAAAAAAGATGAAGGTTGTAATAAAAATTTGGTAGACTTTGTTAGTTTAACAGTGTTAGTTGTTTTAGTTATTTTATCAGCAATTTCATCAGGAAGTGAAACTGCGTTAGTTTCATTAAACAAGATAAAAGTAAAAACACTTTATGAACAAAAAAAGAAAGGCTCTGGATCATTATTTAGATTAAAGAAAGAGCCGAAAAAACTCATTACAACGATTTTAATATGGAATAATCTTGTGAATATCAGTGCTGCATCGTTAGCTACAAGCATAGCGATTGAAGAATTTGGATCGAATGGGCTTGGAATAGCCACAGGAGTTATGACTTTGACAATACTGATTTTTGGGGAGATAATTCCAAAATCATATTCCACCGTCAACAATGAAAGATTTTCATTATTTATTTCAAGACCGATAGAGATTATCGTGAAGGTATTATCCCCATTTACAATACCATTAATGAGATTGTCAGATTTCCTACTAGGGGATTCAAGCATAGACGTAAACCCAACATTAACAGAAGACGAAATAAAAACAATATTGGATGTAGGGGAACAAGAGAATATTATTGAAAAACATGAAAAAGAATACATCAGAGGCGTATTGAAATCCGGGGATACCACTGCCAGAGAGGTGATGGTTCCGAGAAAAAAGATGTTCGTTCTAGATTCAAAGATGGACATCAATCAATCCATAACAGAGATGATAGACAGTGGATATACCAGAGCGCCGCTCATAAACGAATCCAAGGACAACATAGTAGGAATTGTCCATTTGAAACAGATGCTCATTGAGCAAAAGAAAGGCAATGGAGAAGTAGGAGTGTTGCAGATATCAAGAAAACCAATATTTGTATCTCAAAGAGAGATAGTAGGAGACTTGCTCAGAGAACTGCAGTCAAAGAGGGTTCACATGGCAATCGTATTGGATGAATTCGAGGGCGTGGAGGGATTGTTAACTCTAGAAGACTTGGTCGAGGAGATCGTAGGCGAGATAATAGATGAAAGTGAGAATGTCTTCCCTACGATAAAACGTGCAGATCACAATACAATAATAGCCACTGGCGAAACGAAAATTGAGGAGATAGAGGAATATTTCAAGATGGATTTCAAGAAAAGTGGAAAATATGACTTTTCAAATGTGAATGGAATACTTCATGATTTCTTAAAAGACATTCCGAGAAAAGGAGACAAGATAGAAACAAGCGGGTTGTTATTCGTTGTGGATGAAATCGAGAATAATGCCGCAGGCAAAGTAAGCATTACCAAGATCTAGGAATAAACCGTACAACAGATATATTCGATGCAGGATAAATCAATAACATAGAACCATGGATTTATTTGCAGTTTTTATCGAAAATTTATCCCAATTAGGATATCTTGGGGCTTTATTAGCAGGGTTTCTTGGCTCCAGCACACTATTCTTTTCGGTATTCCCGTCGTTCATAACAATTCCAATAATCGGATCGCAATTGAATCCCGTGCTAGTCGGCATAATGGCAGGGCTTGGCGCAGGAGTTGGGCAGTATCTTCACTATTATATCGGAGTAGGGGGAAGAAAATTATTTGAGAATAAATCTCTGTTTGGGAAAAAAATTTCGATGGGAAGATTTA
>Ga0209501_10003630_pt1 | contig 15316 bp, 16 predicted proteins | sample ArcticOcean_MG_C_4_FD_187434 | JGI IMG/M metagenome (GOLD analysis project Ga0209501, IMG submission 187434) | Marine microbial communities from western Arctic Ocean - ArcticOcean_MG_CB4_134 (SPAdes) (version 2) | ecosystem: Environmental > Aquatic > Marine > Oceanic | place: Arctic Ocean...
CCCTCTTTTTGACCACCACTAACTATTACTAATTCATCTCCAAATTTTTCTTTCAATTGAAAAATAAATTCTTTTATTTTTAATTTATTCTCGTATTCTCTACTACCTACGATACCTATCTTCATTTTTTCTTTCAATCAGTTCTTTTTTGTTTTTTAACTGTTTTATTTTGTGTACAAAAATCTACAATTTCTTTAAATTTTTTAATTCCTTCCACCAAATTATCAGGATTATAATAATGATATTGAAACCTACCAGATACCTCGGATGTATTAATTCCAGCAGGCACAATATCAAACCATATAAAATTTCGTGGGCCTGTAACCAGTTTGGTATGTATATGGGTTCTATAATGATCTCTACGTTCCCAATTTGTAATAAACTCTTTAAGTTCTTTTGGTTCAACAGAATCCTTTTTCTTATCATACCACAAATATAAAATTGTTGGATTTCCTAACTCTTCATAAGTGGATGTTAAAAATTCTAATGTCTTTTTATTTTCCAATAAATGTGGTAAATACATTCTTAAACTAATCTTTTGCAATCCCATTATTTCACTCCTGCATCGCAATGTTCTGTCTGGTTAAATTCACACCATCTACAGTTTTTCTTGGACGCTTCCTTTTTAAAGTTATGTGTTGTGTTGTGTTTCCCATTTACAAAGCCCTCTTTAATAAAATTCTTTAAATTAAGTATTACTTTATTCATAGATGGTACACCACTTGCCGGTGAAAAATGTTGAACTCTTTTTTGAGGCCAATCTACATTTTCATACAATCTACGTTTAACAATAAAATACTCTACATCTATTTTATCTATTGGATAATCATACATCTTAGAATAAAATTGTTTATATAACAAAAGCTGAGCTGTTTTGTGCTTATCTGCTTTCATCCACTTATTCCACCCCATTGTGGAAGTTTTGATATCTATAATTTTTATCTTCCCAGTTATTTTATTTTTAATAACCAAATCTATAAATCCTCTAAATATAATTCCATCTTGTAGTGGAAAATTTAGTTCAGTTTCTACTCCTAATAATTCATATCCCTTTTTAGAAAAATAATCACCTCTACGTTTTTTAAGAAAATCTAAAATTGCACATCCGTCTTTCCAAAACTCTGTTAATTCTTCGGGAGTAGTGAAATGTTCTGCCCCTTCCAATTCCATTTTCTCGTGGTAAAGAGTCTTCATTCGAAAAAGTAATAAATCATTTAAATCTAATTCATTTGCTAACTTAGCTGTCTTATTATAAATACAATGTATCCAAGTTTGCATAGTTTCATGCATCGCTGTACCGAATAAAGTATGAATACTATCTGTAAAGCTGGATAATCTATCAATGTAATTTAATTTCCATCTATACGGACATTGTGACCACATAGAATATTGGGAATAACTTATATTAACTTGTTTAGTTTCTACTTGCCCCATTTGTCATTCTTTACAATTGTTGCCATTATACCATAATTAGATACATCAAGAAATGCATCTTCTAATGGTTCATCTTTTACAGCCGATTCTCTATTATTCATCAATAGAGTTTTTACTCGTTGTAGTTTATCATTCATACGAAACCACAATCCCGTAAGAGAAAGTTTTACTTCCTCAGGTGTTTGTAATTGTGTTCCAACACTAATATTGCCAGGGCCGTAATCGTGTTGCTTATGTAAGAACAACTCGTATTGTTCTCGTTGTATCTTCTTGAACTCTTTGGTCATTTCAGGCCATTCAAGTTCCATTTGTTCTACAACAGACATTTTTTTATGTTTCTCCATAACTTCTTCTGTTATTTGATGTGAATGTGTTCCAGCCCATTCTACTTTTGTTTTTGCTTCTTTAATAACTTTCATTTTATATTCCCATTTGTTTTAACTCTTTATCAGTATAACCGTATTTGGATACCAATTCTCTAATTTGTTTTTTTGATAATAGTTTTAAATAGTCTTCCGATTCGGATTGACTACATTCGAAATATTCAGAAATTTTCTGAACGACTTGTGTATTATAAATAGGGTCTTTTTTCTTCTTAGTATATTTTAAATACTGCTTACCCTTCGGTAATATACTGGAATATACAACATAAAGCTGACGTGGGTCAAGCTTTAATTTCTGTATTTCATTAACAAAATCAGTCCACTCCATTTTCATAGAAAGAAAACGATTAATCATATAATTAGACCATTGTTTCTTCTCTGTTTCTGTTAAAGTGTTCCAATAATCTTTTGATTGATTTGATGTTATATGATTAAGATGATCAAATAGACCTTTAGGTTTCAAGTCCACTGCCTTCTAATAACTTTTTTGGAACTGTACCACAATTACCACAACTATAAACTTGAATTGGAACTAATCCTTCTTGTCCAGATGGTGATAAAATTGCAGAAACTCGTTTAATCACATATGAGGTAATAAACAAATAATTATCACATTCCTCACATTGTAAAGTATCTGCCTTTGATAAATCTACAGTTTGTTTAGGTTTAGATAAAGGTTTCATTGGTTTAGTGCTCATTTATATCTCCATTATTTTGATTCTGATATTGAAGCTTTACGATAATCTGTTACCAGTTTTTTTATCTCTCCAATATGTTTTCTTGCTCTACCACCTGCTGCTTTGTTACCTTTTTCAGCATGTACTGCGTGATTTAGATCAAATTCCTCAAAGTGTTCTTTGATTTTTGCGTGTAATTCGTTAACTGTTGCCATTTTCTTTCTCCTGTTGTTTTGTTTAAATGATTTCGTCTACTAATCCGTATTTTAAACACGTTTCAGCATTCCACATTAAATCATGTTTTAATATTTCGTTTAATTTTCTGACTGGAACTTTTGTATATTTCTTATATACATTTTTAATTGTGTCCATCATCAAATCTAAATTTTGTTTTGCATCTTGAAACTCTGAATATTTTCCCCAAAAGTTTGATGATAATTGATGTATTAACATATATGAATGTCTACTAATAAATCTCTTATTACCCACTATTGAAAGAAATGTTGCTGCACTTGCAGCAAATCCATCAACATATGTTATAACAGGAACCTTACATCTCAGTATTGTATCCATTGATGCTATTCCTGAAATAAGGGAACCGCCTCCCGAATTTATATGTAGATGAATAGGATATGGTTCTACATCCAAGTTATTTGCCATTGTAAAACTTCTTACTTGTAATTCTCCTATCTTTTTATTTAGTTCTGCTGCACTTTCTCTATTCACACCAGCATAATAATAAATCTTGTTCTCATGTACTGCTATATGTTTTTCTGTAATTTCTTTATTATTAACTGCTTTCTTAACGGGAGAGGTTTTCTCTCCCCAATACTTTTCTTCCATTATGTAATTACTCCTAATATTTCTATTAACATTGCCATTGCGTTTATCTCTTTATCTACTACATGGGTATCGGATGATTCATATCGTGCAATAATCAAAATACATTCTGCTATATGACCCGTCCCATAAGTATCTACTTCATCGTATAACAATCTGAAAAAATCTGCAAAATCTGTAACTTTTGCATCTGCCAGTATTTGTCTTATTTCTGTAAATATTTCCTTCCGTGTTTTACTTTTAGTTTGTATTACTTTTAATAATTTTAATTTATAATCACTCAATATAATTTCGTGAGCATCTAATTTAAGTTCATTCTTTACAACTTGTCGTTGTGATGTATTTATAACTTTTCTAATATCTGGATATCCACCATTTATAATAGTTGCTATATCATCTACTTTAAAAATTACATTCTCATTTTTTAATATATTTGATAAATGAACTGCCACTTCTTTCTTTGATGGTGGTACTATCTGAAATGATTGACACCGAGATTGTATCGGGTCTATAATTCTCTCTACATAATTACAAGTTAGAATAAATCTACAATGTTTTGAGAATGTTTCCATTAGATTACGAAGTGCCGCCTGTGCATTTGGTGTAATGTAATCACACTCATCTAAAATAATAATCTTCATATCCTTAAATCCCATAGTGGATGCAAAGGTCTTCACTTTAGTTCTAACTGTATCTACATTATTCTCGTCTGAAGCGTTAATATATAGATAATCACATTCTATATTATTAACGAGTAATTTAGCGAGAGTAGTCTTACCTGTACCAGCTCTTCCGTACAGTAAAAGATGTGGCAAGTCACCACTCTCTAAATAAATGGATACCTTACTTTTGAGATGCTCGTTCCCTATGTAAGTTTCCATTGTTGAAGGCCGATATCTTTCTACCCATAACCCATGATCTTCTTTTATAATCATATTTTTTTCCAAATCCAAATTGGTTCTCCAAATAACCCTACCTTGTCGGGTAATATATATTCAGGTTTTCTATTAGCTTCTTCTGTTACTTTAGCAGTTCCAACACCGATACAATTTGGTCTTTTTGCCATTTCATAACCAACACAACCTTTATATTCACTATCTTTAAATGTATCTAAAAAGTCGTTCATAGGGTCACAAATAGGTAGCCAACCCTTTGCCTTCCTACCTTTACTCGATGCATTTACATCACTTATATTCACTAATAAATATCCACCAGTTTTAATACTTCCCCATAAATTATTCAACGTTTTCTGTAAAAACTCTGTATTCCAATCATCTATATCTTTATATCTAACCCAACTTTGAGTATCATCATAACTATAACGCTCTACATTAAAATATGGTGGTGAAGTGAATACCAAATCAAAATAATTATCATATTGTGAAAAATCAAACTCCTCTGCGGGAGAACAATGAAATTCAGACTTTCTCTCTTGTTCGAAAAACCCTAAATGTTTGTCGTAAAACTTTGATTGTTCTTCATATATTGAATGGTTCTCTTTACGTGGGTCAATACCTACATAATGTTTCCCATAATCACTAGCGTAAAATCCAGCCAATCTATCACCCCAACCCATAGAAAAATCAAGTATATTCTCTGCCTTAAACATATCATAAATTGATTTTGCTACATTTGGTTTAAACTGAGAACATATATACTTACGAAGTCCAATACACGACCTTAATGTTCCCCTATCTACCTTCTCTACCTCAAGTGTAAATAAAGAACCTAACAAAGTATACATAAACTTTGGGTTTCCCCAAGTCCTAACTGGACCTGGAGAAATAGTTCCATCTACCGACCACCTATTATACTGTTGGAAATAATTACTAGCGTCATTTCCTCTGTTTATTCTCCGTATAATTTTATTAGTTAATGGCCATTTATACTCTGACCTGGCGTACCACTCAGTTTTTATCAAATAATCGGGCCATTGTATTCCCTTTAACTTCATAAAATCTTTGTAAGCATCTTTTTTAGTTAACTCTTGCGTAGGTAACTCATAATCCTTCAAAATCTCTACGAGAGTTTCCTGAATGTCGGGTCTATCAAAAGTTTCTTTTATGTAAGCCCATTCCTTTTTATCTATTTTAAGGTAGGGCTCCATATTTTTAAACTTATCAAAGTAATCTAAATACATTGATAACTATTTGATTAATCTACACTTTGACTAGCAACTAAATTATAAACCGCATCATAATTATCTACTTTAAAAGATGCTCTTGCCAATCCCTTACTCGAAATTTCCATACTTGCACTTTCACATTCTTTATTAGCCTGTAAAACTTTTGAGAATAGTTCCGCGTTAAAGGATAATGGCCCCACATCACTAAAAGTATCTACCGTTACTGGTAAATTAACCCTATTAGTGTTAATAGCAGAATAATTAATAACAAATTTACAACTATCCGTATTTGCATCTGTCAAAACTGTAAACGTTTCCGATTCAGCTAATGCATTTTTACCAGAAATAAATTTCGATATAAATAAACTATCTATTTTTAACGACAATTCAAACTCTGGAACACTTTTCAGTTGGGGCACATCAGGAATAACCGATAAATCACTCAACATATAATTTATAGATGCGTATGAGTCTTCAAATTTAACTGAAACCACTTTATCTTGTGATTTAACTACTGTTAAATTAATATCATCATTTAAAACACCCAATAAACTAGCCAACTGTTTAGTATCGTAGATTCCCAACTGCACATCTTCAAACTGAAAAGTATCTAAAGTAACTTTTCCAAGTAAAGACTTATCCAAAGTTATAAACTCCGTAGTTAGAACTTCATTATTTACATTCAACACCACCGAATTCACACTATCTCCAAGTGAATATTTACTTATAAACCTATCTAAATAAGCTTTATTCATTTTGTATCTCCTATATTACATTTATTAATTAATTGTTGATATATACATATATATATCTATTTTATTTCCCAAAATCAAAAAAATCTTTCTAAAGTATATCGTTCATCCACGGGTAAACCATATCCCATCGCGTCATAAAACATCGTAATCTTCTTTTTAAGTGCCTGATTATATAACTTATCAACATCTATATATTTTTTAATATAATCTAAAACTTCTGGTGGATCCTCATCCCCTTTATATGCTAAAACTGCTAAACTAAGAGGATTTTGTTTTAAATAAACCCATTTAATTTTTTCACCACCGGCTATTTTAGAATATCTTTTTTTATCATAGTAATCTATCATATCATTATATGCCAAAGATGCCTTTACATGAACTGGTGTGGCCTTTGCATAATATGTTGTTATTAATTTACCACCTATTGATCTATCCCCATGTTGAAAATTTCTCTCATCTACTTTTTTAATAAATTTACCTAATCGTTTAACTCCTGTAGGTGAGGCTATATCATCATAACTCATCGCCTTCATACCTTTTTTAAATGTAAAAATTCGTTTATCAATTTGTTCTTTAGGTACATTTACCAATAAATCTTCCAATACTTCTGATAATAAAGTCTTCATTCCTTTGGCAAAAGAACTTCTAACTGTATCCAATCCCTTAACGAGAGTTTTATTAACTTTTCTACCTTCCTCATTAATAATCTTTAGTCCGTATCGTTTCTTAGTTACAAATAAACCACTCTTAGCAATAACCTCTTGTTTAATTTCAAAATAATGTTTATCTAAATTTAAAAATCTCTTGGCAAATAAATCATAACTCTGATTCAAATACGCTTGAATTTCATCTGCAATATTTAGAATATGTTGTGTCATAATAGCGTCAGCGTTAGTATCAATTCCTTTATGTCTTGCTTTAACCAATGGTGTAGCTGATGCAAAAATAGAATCAGTATCTATGTAAATAACATAATCTTCATCCGTTCCAAGTTCTTTATTATAATAATGATTTGTAATTTTCTTACTAAACTTAATGAGCGATTGACCTGTATAAGTTACAGCCTCTGCATTATCTAAATCATAGAAACGAAATACTGGTAAACCCAATACACCATATAGAGAATTTAACAAAATCTTCTGTAAATATTGTCGTCTATTAAAATATTGAAATTTCTCATCATTACCGTCATCGTTAAATTGTTTTGCTAATTTTCTAAATTGAACTCTATCGTCAAACCACTTACCAAGAATTGCTGGAATTAATCCTACTTTATCCATCCTATACAATATCCCATTAGAACTAATTGATACATCAGTTTTTTCAAAATACTCTTTTAATTCTGTTTCTGTCAATTTTCCTTTTTCTTCATCACCAAGCATTATTGTATATGTTTTTTTATTATCTTTTTTAATAAATTCTTTGGAATCCCAACCAACAACCTTACCAATTTTAGTATCTGGTGATATATTCAATGACCTAATAACACTTGGATACATAGATGTAATATCTAAATCATAAACCCACTCATGTCTTCCTTGTATTGGGTCTTGAACATACGCCCCTGCAAACTTATCTTCTCTCGCCCGTTTAGACATCAAAGCTCTTGCATTTTTATTCTTATTTGGTACAACCACATCTATTTTTTTACAATAAACTAAAATTGCTCCCTCTAAATAACGAGAACTTGCGTAAATATCTTCATATGATACATGACCGATATGACATATACCTCGTGATATTTCAATATAATCTAACTTCTTATCTAACTCTACAACTATATGAACATCATTTAAGTTATATTTTACAAACCGTTTTCTATCATTCTCATATAACTCATTTAGAGTTCCCTCATAAGAAACCTTTTTAACTCCTATCTCATCTTCACCAACTGAATCTAATCTGTATGAAGGTTTTAAACTCGGTGTAAATTTTTTATATAATGCTAAATAATCTAAACTACTAACTCCGGCTATTTCAAACCGCTGTTTGTATTCTGAATATTTAACAACTCCTATTGGTGATAATAACCCTGCAAACTCTTGACCTAATAATTGAAGTATTCTATTATACAAATACGGTATATCAAAATTATCTGTATTCCACCCTGTAATAATTGTAGGTCTTATCTCACAATATTTACCCAAAAAGGCATTTAACATCTCAATCTCTGATTTAAACCCAATTATAGTATTATTGCCATTTTTTAATACACAGTTTTCTGATTCAATCTCAAGTTTATTTTCTGGATCTAAAACATAACAATAATATTCGTCTGTAACACTATCCCATAATGCAATAGCAGTTATTTTATTTTCTGCTTTTGCAGGAGATGGAAATCCTTCTGTAACCTCTACCTCTATATCAAAAATCATAGTTCTATGACCTACTGATGGTTCATCTGAATCTGTATATTGGTCTACTAAAGTTCTTGTAGTTGCTATTACATCAGATTCATATAAATTTTCATCTTCTTTATCATATCTAAAAACCTTTTTTAAACGAGTACCATCAAGTGCAGTAAATTTACCACCCTTATCATACAAATAGGCATATCTTTTGTATGGTGTTTTTCTATAACCTAATTTATCATCCCATATATGAATCGTCCTACCATCAAAATAGATGTTTTGATACATTTATATTATAACTTTCCAATTTAACATATGTGAATATACGAATAAAAACCTATACAAGTCAAGCGTTATTTGCAAATAGTTTCCAATAATTTTTTACTAACTCTATATGGATCACAATTCGCTGAAGGTCGTCTATCTTCTAAATAACCACATCCATCTTGGTCTACTTGCCACGGAATACGAATTGATGCTCCTCTATCTGAAACTCCCCAACTGAATGTATCTATTGCTTGAGTTTCGTGTTCTCCAGTTAATCGTCTTTCGTTTCCTTCACCATACTCGGCCATATGTTCTTTATGAGCCTTTTCTAAATCCTGACATGCTGTAAATATAGGTTTATTTCCACCTTCTTCTCGCATTTGTTTAGTAGAAAAATTAGTATGACAACCTGCACCATTCCAATCACCTTCTATTGGTTTTGGGTCTAATGAAACTGACACTCCATGTTTCTCACAAATTCTTTCCATTAACCAACGAGCAACCCATAAATCATCACTCATTTGTAATGAACTACCTGGGCCTATCTGATATTCCCATTGTCCTAACATCACTTCTGCATTTGTTCCACATATACGTATTCCAGCTTCTAAACATAAATCTGTATGTGCTGTCATAATTTCTTCTCCAGCATTTCTACCACAATAGTAATCTCCTTGTGGTGCTGGTTCTCCATCTTTTGGCCATCCTAAAGGTCGACCATCTTGAAATAAAGTATATTCTTGTTCGAACCCAACCCATTCTTCTGGATCGTTATCTAAATACTGTAAGGTGAGGTCTAATGTATGTCTTGTATTTGATTTGTGTGGTCTAAACTGTACATCATATACTTCACATAATACTAACGAACTATTATAATGTAGTGGATTTGGATAAACTCTTACTGGTTGTAATACACAATCAGAATCATTTCCTTCTGCCTGTTGAGTAGAACTACCATCAAATCCCCACACGGGTGCTGATATGCCTTCTCGAGGATCTCCAGTAGTATCAAACCGTTCTACTATTTTAGTTTTATTTCTAATTTGTGTTGGGTTACATCCGTCTAACCACAGATATTCTAATTTATGACTCATAAATTATTTCTCCTGGAATCTCACAAACATCATTGTTACAAAATTTGTCTATTTCTGCTTCTTCACCTTCAATACCTACAAAACTCAACCTACCTAATTTTTTTAATTTTTTATTATAAGTTTTCTCATCAATTGCTTCGTAGGGCATTTGTTTGTATGCTCCTTTTTCATGTCGTGGTAGGAGTGAAATACCTTTTAATCTATATTGAAAATAATTTAAAACGTGTGGTAGTTCGTCTGCTTCCGTTTCGGGATCGAATGTTGCTGTACAACTAACTTGGTTGTCTGCCCAATGTCGTTGTAGAAAAGCGGCTAAACTGAATTGTTCCCAAATCGAAAGGTCAGCCGCAGTTCTAATCCCCTCACCTACATCTACAGGAACCTCTATCACTACCGTACTGTCTTCTGAACCAAATGCTGGTTCTACTGTGTAACCTGCCCTTTTTAAGGGTTCTAATAATTCTGAATGTTTGGATGCTCTAATTCTACGAATATAAAATCTACTTTCTGGATAATGCATTCCAGGTGTGGCTCCTACTAACAATGAAACTGTGCCACTTGGTTTAACACTTGTGGTTTTAATTGATTTTGGTATTGCGAACCAATCAGAATATAATTTATCCCATTCTTGTATTGTATCATATCCATTTTCCAACCAATTTCTTAATTCTTCCATTCCGTGTTTTGTAATAAATTGTGCTACACCACTAACACTACAACCAATCCGTCTATTTCTTAACATAACTCTATTTGTATCTGGCCAATGTGTTTTTCCAAGTGTTACTGTCTTGGCATACAGATAAGCATATTTTAATGTCTTCTTATAGTCCTCTAATGAATCGTGGTTGTTTGGAAAAGTCTCTACTAAACAACATAACTCATAACTTTCTAATGATTGTTCTAAACAAGGATTACCACCAGCCACTCTATGGTCTTTATTATCACCACCATTTTGCATGCGAGAAAATTTTCTCATATTCTGTAACCATGCAAAACCAGGTTCTCCATTATCATTAATTCTCTTACACACATCCGTATAATCCATACCGAGTTCAGCAAATATTGAATTATTGGAAGTCCAACCATATTGTTCTCTGTCTGGATTAACTTTATAATTTTTTAAATCCAAATACTCGTCATCATAGGGATCACCGAACACAATCTCCGCCGTTCGTCTTACGTTCCCTGCTACGACACATTTACCAATAAGGTTCATTATATCAACAATAGTAGTTACGGTAATTGGACTATTTAAATTATTATTCAATACATTTCTAATATCTTCGTGAACTTCCTTTAGTGGTTCAGGACCAGAACTAACTCCACCAAAACCTTTAATTGGTTCTCCCTCATCTCTAACTTTCGTATAATCAAATGTAACAGGGGCCGTACCATGAAAATATGACTCTAACAACAATCTCAAACTTTCTACCCATCCTTCTCGTGTATCTGGAATCTCATAAACTTCTTCTTGTCTGTCGTTGTTAGGGCCTTTTATATGTACATGGCCAGCCCCCTTTGTATCAAAACCAACTCCAACACCCAACATTGATGCGTCCATTAAAAAACAAAATGGTTTTGAATAATCGTCCTTTATTGTAGAAGTAGAAACAAAGGCACAATTATTAAGTGCCGCATATAACTTCTTTTCTTCGGTGATTGGAGTTCCCATCGCCCACAAACCACGTCCTGGTGGTAAGAATTTCATATTAAATATTCTATCATACATCTCTTGTGCTGATGCTTGAGCTTGCCAAGCATTCCAACCAAGTTGATGTTGATCAATCCAATTTTTTTGCATAGAATAAGTACCTTCTACAACCCGTTGAATGGTTTCCCACCATCTCTCATTTTTACCGTTTTCTTTGATTCTAGAATAGGTTCTCATATAAACCAACTCACCTAATCCATTAAAACCAAAAGGTGGTCTTTTCCTCTTGTACTTATTTATAAAATTTTCCGATAACTTAAATTCCACTCGTAACTTCCCTTCTAAAAACTATTTATATTTATTTTCCCAATATTTCTTCATCTTTTTATTAAGAATTATATCTCTATTCTCGTAATAATATTTTCGCTGTCGTTCCCTACGAGCCTCAATTTGCTCTTTTTTAGTAAAATATTTTCGAGGCCTAGCCATGCAAACTCCTATATAAAAGTAGAGAGAAAATCTTTTTTATTTCCAAATTACTTTCCCAACCATAAATAAATACTATATATATTCAGTTCTATCCCGAATATTTTATAATTAACCAAAATCAGTTAAGTTTTTTTCAGAAGTTTTTTCTTCACTACTTTTTTCAGCGTTTTTATAATCTTTATACTTACCCCGTAAAGTTTGTTTCAAAAAATCTTCTGAATTTACCATCTTTTTTGATGCCTCTTGTCCACTTAATGATGATGGTCTATGTACCTCTATCTTACCAATGTTAGTATTCATAGTTGCTGGGTAAGTAACACCATCAATACCAAATCTATTTTTAATCACGTGAAACCGTGCAGTATTCCCTACCTTATCCTCAATCTTTCTACTAACACTTACTACAAAATCTGAAGTCATAACTTTACTATATGATTCTGCCACTTTACTGGCATCAATCACATCTTCTTCTAACGCTGAACGATTTGCTTGTGAGGCAGTCCATATTGGAATGTCCATCTCTCCCGCTAATCCACGTAGGTCTTCATAAATGTTTCCTAATTGGTGTCTTAACTCTTTACCACCACTAATATCTCTCATAATATCTGCATAATCTACTATAACAACATCTGGTCTAAACCCACTTAACTCTACTTGTTTTAAATGTGCATTTATTGTTTGTACTGATGCTGAACGAGTTGGAAAATATTTTATTAATAATTTTCCTTTTACTTTTTCTAATGCCTTCCTAACAGTCTCTTGTTGAAACTTAATTTCACCTGTAGGTATTCCTGAAAAAATAGTATCGTATCTCAAACCAACATAAGATTGGTTTAACTCTAATGTGTAATGTATTGCTGTGTTACCTCTTTTTATAGTCTCTGATACCATTCTCTGTAAACACCAAGTCTTACCAATACCTGCAGGTGCCACAATAACACCCAATTCTCCTTTACCTAATCCACCATCCATAACTTCATCTATAATATCCCACCCCGTGGCAATAACATCACGTGTAGAATGTGTTAATCTATCTTCCAATCCTTCTATATAATCATGTCCTAAATCTTTTGTAGTTCCAGCCTTCATTGCCGCATCAATTGTAGTTTTTATTCCATCATAATCATGTCGTTCCAATAAATCTACAGATTTCATTATTGCAGTTTTTAGTGTTTGATTTTTACAAAACTCTATGGATTTTTCTTCTACAAAATTTAAATCGGTTGCTTCTCTAAGTTGAAATGCCTCTCTTAAATTATCCACTGCTGATTTCTTTAAAACTTCTGAACTAACTTCATCTAATTGTATTTTTATCGCTTCTAATGTTGGTTCTACTTTATACTTCTCATAATACTTTTTTATACAATTTACCAACCATTTATCTGCATCAGAATCAAAATACCCTGGTTCCAATATATCATTAATTGTTTGCAAAAATCTACGATTGAATAATAATAATACTATTATTTTCTTTTGGAATGAATGTCCGAAATGTGTTAATGTTTCTGCCATATTAAAAGAACTCGTGTTTAACTAAGTTTGCTGGATTTTTTGCCTTCTCTACTCGTGCTTCGGCAATTTCAAAATAATCTTTTTCTCTCTCTATCCCCAAGTATTTTCTATCTAAAGTCACACAAGATATTGGTGTGGTGCCACTACCCATAAACGGGTCTAACACTACATCATCTTTTCTACTACCAAGTGTTACTAAATAACTGAATAGTTGGATTGGTTTTACTGTTGGGTGGTTGTTTTTAGTTGGTTGTGTAGTGAATTTCTTCTCTACACCTTTCATATCTTTACTTGATTCTGGACTTTGACCATTATATATTTTTTGTTGTTTTTCAAAATCATCCAATCCCATATTCTTTTCTGACTTACTCGCCTTGGGAACAACTAAAAATGGAAATGTCCGTTGAACTTCTGGATTTAATTTTACCAATCTACTTTTCCACCACTCATCTAAACTATAATATCTACTAAAATCTCCCTCATCTCCTTTACCTGGATTCTCTCCCGTTCCTTCTTCATCATATGCCCAACCACCACTAAACATCTCATTTGTGTTTTGGTATGCTCGACCACCCGTTGATTTAGTTTTCTTACCTGTATCTAATACATTATCACTTACTAATAGGTTAGCGGCAAATCTACCGAGTGGTGATGCTTCTGCTGTATCATTATCTTCACTCTTAAATCCACTTGTCTTAAATACTGTATTTTTTTCACGTGGTTTTCTCTTTGTGGTTTTTCTTACTGGTTGATTTCCCCTGGACAATCCGTCTGCCTCAGTATCAAAGTTTTTCTGACTACCTACATTATCTTTATCATATTGTTCTGTATCTATCATACCCTCAAATGGTATTCTACAATCATCTAACCAAGTTATACCCTTTTGATTATCAAGTGCTTGGTCTAAATAACCTTTTTGTTCTAATGGTTTCATTGCTACTATTACGACTTCTACTGCAGGTTTTGGTTGATATCCTGCATAAGAACCATCAAGTTTTTTGGCCTCGTCTGTATCACCTCGTTTTACAACGGCATTAGAAATATTCATTGCCTTTGGAAACCCTGTTGCGTATGCCCAATAGATTGGTGTGAAACTCACATTAAATCCAACTTCCTCTAACATCTGTGCCATTCTGTATTGAACATCACTTCTTGGTGCACTCATTACAAATGCTAATGAGCCTGGTTTCAATACTCTTAAACATTCCTCGAAAATCTTTCGTGGTGGAAGTGTCTGATCCCAATCTTTACCCATAAATCCGTATCCATATGGGGGGTCTGTGCAAAGTAAATCTACTGAATTATCATCGTAATCTTTTAAAACTTCTAAACTATTTCCGTTGATTAGTTTACTATCCACTATTACCCTTTCTGAATACAAATACTGGTTCAGTTTTTATTCCTTTACCAGCCACACTTGATAATATCAAATCTACAGTAGGTTCTTTTATAAACCCAATCTCACTTGATATATTTACTGTTTCTTTCTCTATGAATTTATATTTTGGTGTATTTGCAATGTTAATTAACATATAACCATTTTTCTTCAATCCGTAATAACAATTTTCTATAGTTTTCTTTAAAAATCCACTAACCCATTCATTTGGTGTTGAAAACTTTTTATAACTTTGTGTTGATTCATCCGAATATTTTTCGGTATCGAAATAAGGTGGAGAAGTGAAACATAAATCGATTGATTCTTTTTCTGGAATAAAGTCTTCACTTCCTTGTTTATATA
>Ga0209501_10003637_pt1 | contig 15296 bp, 23 predicted proteins | sample ArcticOcean_MG_C_4_FD_187434 | JGI IMG/M metagenome (GOLD analysis project Ga0209501, IMG submission 187434) | Marine microbial communities from western Arctic Ocean - ArcticOcean_MG_CB4_134 (SPAdes) (version 2) | ecosystem: Environmental > Aquatic > Marine > Oceanic | place: Arctic Ocean...
GTATTGGAATTCACTTTAGTTTTGCATTTTTAGAATTAGAATGGTGGATAATTGCAACATTTTTAGTAATTATGACAGGTGTAAAATTTTTGAGTTCATACATTGCAGTAAGAATAGCAAATATGCGGCCAGCAACAACTGTAGCATATGGGGTAATGTCAAAAGGAGCAGTTGATTTGGCATTGATGTTATCCTTACTTCAAGCACAAATTATGGACAGTAGATTATTTTCATTATTAGTTCTGGGAACTCTCATAACCATGATAATATCAAGTGTAGAACTTCAACGTAAATTAAAAAAAATAATTCATTTCAAAGTAGGTACATCAGAATTAGGGTTCATGCCAATTTATTTTAGAAGAGTGGTGTCAGATACACTTGCAATATCAGTAATGAATAGAGAATATTCAAAAATAAGTTTTGATATTTCAATTAAAGATTTTTCTACAAAAAATAACATCGGGAAAATACCATTTTTAGTTTTTGATAATTCAGATAAATTAGTAGGAATAATATCAAAAAAGGAAATAGAAAGAGCTCATAAAAAAACACGGGATCTAATTATAATTTCAGATGTCATGTATACAAAATTTCATACAGCACAACCAGATGAGTATCTTTATTCAGTAATTCAAAAAATGAATTCTCATCCATTTGATATCATACCAATCATAGATCCAGAAAATAATGGAAAAGTTATCGGAATTATAACAAATGAAGGAATTATGGAGTTATTGACAGATATTAAGAGTAAATAATCAATTATATTTTCATTTAAGGCATAAAACTAATGATTTGTAACTAAAGTTTCCAGAGATAGTCCAAAATATTCATCATTATCACTACTCAAGGATTTTACTAAATCTATTTTTAAGGTTCTAAATTCTTTTTCATTTCTCATAATTATTAGACAATAAACCATTTCATAATCATACATTTTTAATTGATGTAAAGTAATAGCTCGTAATCCATTAACAATAATTCTAAATTATTAAAAAATCCTTTTATGACAAAAAAAAATTAAAGCAAGAGAGATGAAGTTCTGCCCCAAATGTGAAACAAAGCTTTCAAAAAATTTGAAAGATATAACAGCACCAGGGATATGCCCAGAATGCAATCCTGAAAAAATAATTCCAAGAAAACCAACTTACGGGGTAAATTATTCAGGAAGAACAAAACAGTGTTCAAAAGGTTGTGGTTCAGAAATTTATTGGGATGAAGAATTTAAATCAGATAGTGGAAAATTTATTCCACTTGATGTAAGAACAGATGAACCACACAGATGTAACGGTCCAGAAAATTCAGATATATATTTTCCAGATGAAATAAGAAATATTACTAAAAAAATAATACCAAAAAAAATTATAACAGAATTAAAAATTACATTACCTGAAAGTATTTTATTTGATACTAATAAAATACCAAAATTAGAAATCGATAATGATATAATAATACATGAATTAGTAGAAGGGCATAGAAATCAAACATTAGCAATTGTCCACTATGAGAAATTGATTTCATTAGAACCAGAAAAAATACCTATAGAAAATCTAAATGATGTTTTAGCAAAAAATATCATAGAGGGATTAAAAAAATATGGGTTTTCAGGATTACTCCCATTTCAAGAAGAATCAATTCGTTCAATACTAAAAGGAAACAATTCCATTATTTCTGCACCAACTGGTTCAGGAAAAACAGAGGCATTTATCATACCAATTTTACAAAAAATATTAGAAAATCCAATTGAAGGGGTTTTTGTATTACTAATCTATCCATTAAATGCATTAATTGATGATCAAGTATCAAAAATTTCAGATTTAATTGAAAAATGTCAATTAAGTAACATTATTTCCACATATTCAATTCATGGAGGACAAAGTTCTCAATACAAGGATAAAATAATTGCAGAATCATATAAAAAATCAATTATTCTTGCAACAAATTTTGATTTTATCAATTACCATTTAATTTTACAAGATAAAAAATGGAATCAATTATTTAAAAATGCAAAAATAATTGTAATGGATGAAGCACATTCCTATACAAGTTTTCACGGTTCCAATGTGTACCATGTATTAAAAAGAATGAAAAATTATATGAAAAAATTTCAAATAATAGGATCTTCTGCAACCCTAGATAATCCAAAAGAATTTTTTTCAAATATGTATGATCTACCTGTAAATTCCTTTTCACATATCAAAAGTGAATTTAAAAGAAAACAAAATATGCATCAATTTTTCATTATGCCAAGAAAATTCAGCCAAAGAACTACAATGGAAATAATATCATTAATTTGTCATAAAAAAAATTCAAAACAATTAGTGTTCAGTAATACTCACAATGATGCAGAATTTTTAGCATCAAATATAGAATCAATGGATGAAAAAATAAGAATTCAAATTCATCGAGGAGGATTAGATCAAAAAGATAGAAAACTGTACGAATTTCAAATGAAGGAAGGAGAATTAGATATTCTATCATGTACACCCACATTAGAATTAGGAATTGATATCGGCAATGTAGATGTTGTAATTTCTGCATTCAAAAATGAATATGAGTCATTTGTTCAGAGAATTGGACGTGCAGGAAGAAAAGGTCAGAAATCATATGCAATTTGTGTATTTGATCCAGAAGATGCAACATGTCATTATTTTGCACGAAATATTTCATCATACATTAATCAAAATCATAATGTTGAAATCAATAAAAATAATTCAATTATTTCAGAAAAACATATCGTGGCAATTGGAATGGAAAAGCATGCTGCAATTGAAACAGATAAATCAAAATTCTTTGAATTTGCTAACAGTATAAATCTCAGAGGGACATCTGGAGAAATTACAATATTTTATAATTCTAAAAAAATTGGAACCAGAGATATACCTGCAGGATATTATCAACTCCATCAAAATGGAATATATCATTTTAATAAACAAAATTATCAAGTAGAATTAATACTCAAAACACAAAATGGTGCAAATGCATATTTAAAAAAAACTGATGAGATACAGAAAAGAACAATTCCAATTGTTAAAACAGCATTGACACAAATATCTGAAGAAAAATCAATTAAAAGAGAAATTAATTCTAAAATGAAAAAAATTACTTTACGTTATGGATTAATTGATATGAATAGAACAATTACAGGGTATCTAAAAGGAAATTATAATGATTCAGCAGATAAATTTGAAACATTTAATGGAGATTCAATATCAACTTGGAATAATTTTAATTGGAATTCAAAGCATTATTGTACAAGTATTTTTATCCCATCAGAATTTATAACAAAAATAAAAACAGATGTAAAAAATTCAATTATATCTGATTCAAAAATTCACACAGTAACTCACGTTCTAGTTAACGCAAGTAAAATTTTAACAAAATCAGAATCAAATGATATTGATGCATATTATGAAAATGGAGCAATTCATTTGTTCGACAATACATCAGATGGATATAACGGTTGCAGTAAAATGATTTATGAAAATTTTGAAAATATTATGGATACATGTTTTGATTTAGTCAGTGAATGTGATTGTCCGATTGATCCAAAACAAAAGAAGTCAATATTGGAAGGTGAAGAATGGGGAGGATGCCCAAAATGTACATTTACAACCAATTACTGTCAAACAAAAAACATGAAACTCTCAAAGAATGAATCTCTAGAGTTTTTCTCTATTTTTAAAAGAGAGAAAAAATGACTCTATTAGAAAATGCAGAATTATTTGCAAAGTCAAAACATGCAAGTAAATTAAAAAAAAGTGGCACCACATATTCAAATCATTTAGAAAATGTTGTAAATAGGCTCAAAAGTTTAGGAGTAATTAATGAAGAAGTGCTTTGTACAGGATGGCTGCAAGATATTTTAGAAGATACAGATACCAGTTTTGATGAACTATTTGAAAAATTTGGAAGAAGGATTGCAGTTTTAACTTTATCATTAACAAAAAGTAAATTTGTTATAGATACTGATGATGATTCAACTTTATCATTAACAAAAAAAAGAAAAATACCAGAAAAACAAAGACAAAAAGAGTATGCAGTAAAAATTAAAGAAGCAGAAATAGATGCAAAATTAATTAAATTATGTGATATTTCAGCTAATTTAGGAGATTTAAAAAAACAAACAATTTCTAAAACAAAAAAAAGACGGATTCTTAAAAAATTTAGACATTATATTCTAATAATTGAAAAAGACCTAGTAGAAAATACAAAATATCCAAAAGTAATTCCATTATTAGAAACAATTAATCAAAATATAAAAATTCAAACTCAAAATATGATTAAAATTAAAAAAAAAGATAGGCACAAAGATGTTTTAAAAAAATAATTTAAAGTAGATAAAAAATTAGAATTAAATACTATAGAATGATGAAATAAATATGAATTTAAAGAAAAGTCTTGCAAAATTTTGTATCATGAAAAAAGTACGAGATAAAGCAAACGAAACAGATGATGAATAATTTATTTTTCTATTATTACTAACAGCCTAAAGGAATATTCGAATTTTTGCATAATGTATTATATATTCCAAATCCAAAAATTATAGATGCAAATGTTGCTAATGGAATTAATATGAAAATATTAGTTTTACGTCCCATGAAAAATGAAACTAAACAGGAGTATAAAGTTGTGACAATTTTTAATCAACTGTAATAATAAAAGCTCCTTCTGTTTTTGGATTTTGTAACTTAGAAATCATTTCTCTAGGCACTAAATCAGAAGCCTTGTCACATTTTACAGACATAGTTCTAGGGCAAGTAAAATCACTTTTTCTCAACACAATATCCTTATCATGAGTCAGAGTTAAGTTAGGATGACCCTTCCCCTCTAAAATAAATTCATCATCGCCAACTTTAATTAAAAAATGAACGTTTGTTTTAGAATTTTTTAATTTATTTTTTAATTCTTCAGGCAAATCAACACAAGAGGAATTAGCATTAACACCAACTATACAGTCACCTCTAGATGTCAGATGAGAGTCTTTTGTAATCTCTATAGTTTTTTTATGATTTGATCTAATGTTTTCATGACCAAAAAATGTAATTTCATATCTCACGCTAAATCTAATAGGCTAGACTTAAATTAATCCTTTATAGCATTTTGATCAAATGCTTCCTGCACAACAAGGTTATGATCGAGCAATTACTGTGTTTTCACCAGATGGTAGACTATACCAAGTAGAATATGCAATTGAAACAGTAAGAAGAGGGACAATTGCAGTAGGAGTAAAATGTAAAGATGGAATTGTCATAGCAGTAGAAGAAAAACCAAGAAAATTACAAGTTTCTGAAACAGCACAGAAAATTTTTCAAATTGATGATCATGTAGGAGTTGCAGCAGCAGGATATATTCCAGATGCAAGAAGTCAAGTAGATAATGCAAGATTCTTTTCTCAAAGTAATAAAATGATTTATGATGAATCAGTTGAAGTAGAAACAATTGCAAAACATTTAGCTGATCAATGCCAACAATATACACAATATGCAGGAGTTAGACCATACGGAGTAGCTTTAATTTTAGGAGGAGTTGTGAATAACGAACCTCAATTATATCTAACAGATCCTAGTGGAACTTACATTTCATATGATGCAATAGCAATTGGTTCAGGTTCAGATAGTGTAACAGACTTTTTAGAAAAAACATACAAAGATGAACTAACGTTAGATGAAGCATCAACATTAGCAGCTGCAGGAATATATCTATCAAGTGAAGATAAAGAAGGAGCTGACCACATTAGAATGGCACATATTAAGACAGAAACTGGTTTATATGAATTAGTTTCAGATGAAGAAATTTTAAGTTATGCAAACACTGCAAAAGAAAAATATCCACACGATAAAAACTAATTAATTATTACTACTTGTGAGATCAAATTACATTGAAAATATCTGTTGCAATTCCCACATCTTCACTACAAGATGAATCACTAAAAATAGATAAAACACGAAAGATTTCGGTTTTAGCTAGAGCTTGTGCAATTTTTCAAATAGATACAATCTATGTTTATCAAGAGGGCAATAATGGATCAGATGGAAGTTTCATATCCATGATTTTAAAATATTTAGAAACACCTCAATTTCTAAGAAGAAGATTATTTCAAAAAGTAAATGATCTAAAATTTGCAGGTGTATTGCAACCATTAAAAATTCCAAGTCACGTCACACCAACAAATGCAAAAAAAATAGTGGCAGGAGATGTAAGAGAAGGAGTCATAGTAACAGTAAAAGGTAAAAAATTTGTAGATGTTGGAATTAATCAACTAATTCAATTTTATGGTAAAACATTAACAGGTAAAAGAATAACAGTACAATTCAAAGAAGGATATCCAAGATTGTCAGTTAAAGAAATTGAAAAGCTGGAAGCTAAATCATATTGGGGATATAAAGTTAAAGAAAGATCTAATTTATTTTCATTGTTATCTGAATGGAAAGGTAATGTAATAATTACATCTAGAAAAGGTAAAATTGCAACAAAAGATCAACTAGAAAAATATACAAAATCTGAAGAAGCAGTGCTAGTTGTTTTTGGTTCTCCTGAAAAAGGAGTTCATGAAATTATTGGCGGGAGAATGAATAAGGTACAAAATTCTAAATCTTTAAATTTTTTTCCAAATCAAGCAACAGAAACCGTACGTCTAGAAGAGGCATTACTTGGAACATTAGCAATACTCAATATGTCATAACATGGCAGAAAGAAAAAATTTCTTAATATTTGCAATAGGTGTAGGGATTATGGGAGTAGTCATAGGATCCATAACTATTTGGAACATGATTTCAGATGTACTAAAATAATAAAAATTGTATGAATGTTGGTTAACCAAAATATTCTATATGGTTAACGATATCTAACAGGGTTTAATAGAGGGATTTCGAGACTCGATTTAACAATGGGAGCTCGAAAACGACATTCACCACGTAGAGGAAGTTTAGCATACTCACGTAGAGTACGTGCAAAAACTATGAAAGCCAGAATTAGAGCTTGGCCAAGTAGATCAATTACAGATGAACCAAAAATTTTAGCTCATTGTGGTTTTAAAGCGGGTTGTGTTCAAGTTGTAAGTATTGATGATCGTGAAAAAGTTCCTAATGCAGGAAAACAATTAGTTAGTTTAGGTACAGTTTTAGTAACTCCACCAGTTTTAATTTTAGGAGTTAGAGGATATTCAAAAGATTATGATGGAATGCGTGCAGAATTTGATGTGTATGCAGAAGATATTCCAAAATATATTTCAAAAGAAATGACATTTAAAAATAAAGAAGGAGCGTTAGATAATGCAGAAAAAGGATTAAAGAAAATTAAAGAAATATTTGCAATCGTTGCAGTATCTCCAAGAGCAGCAGGTCTTGAAATGAAGAAACCATATATTTTTGAAGCAATGGTTAGTGGTGGGGATATTCAAAAACAATTCTCACATGTAAAAGAATTATTAGGAAAAGAAATCAAAGTTGATCAAATTTTTGAAACAGGTGCAACTGTAGATGTTGCAGCAATTACAAAAGGACACGGATGGCAAGGTACAATGAGAAGATGGGGTGTCAAGAAGAAACAACATAAATCTAGAAAGACAGTTAGAGAAGTCGGTTCATTAGGTCCAATTTCACCACAAAGTGTCATGTATACGGTTCCAAGATCAGGTCAAACAGGTTTTCATCAAAGAGTAGAGTATGATAAAAGAATCATGGTAATGGGTAATACAGATAACGATAAATTAAAAATTAATCCAGATGGAGGATTTAAGCACTTTGGATTAGTCAAAGGCGATTTCATTATTTTAAAAGGTTCAGTTCCAGGAACATATAGAAGATTAATCAAAATGAGATCTCAAATAAGAAATGCACCAACAAAGGTTAACAAACCAAATATTTTGGAGGTAGTTATCTAATGAAAATTATAACATATACAACTACGGGAACAAAAGAAGGAGAAATAGAACTTCCATTAATATTTTTAACTCCATTTAGAAGGGAATTAATCCATAAAGCTTGGACAAACATTACATCACATAAATTCCAACCACAAGGTAGACATCCAAGTGCAGGTCAAGACGTAGTTGCGGATTCAAATGATCCACCAACAGGTCAAGGTGTATCTCGTGTTGCCAGAGCTCAAGGAGGAGGAGGAGGAAGACAAGGTCAAGGTGCAGAAGTTGCATCTACAAGAGGAGGAAGACAAGCACACCCACCAATTGTTGGAAAGGTAATTTACAAAAAATTAAACAAAAAAGAAAATAAACTCGCGTTATGTTCAGCAATTGCAGCTACTGCGTCAAAAGATCTCATAGAATCAAGAGGTCACAAAATTGAAGGTATCAAAACATTTCCAATTATAGTTTCAAATGATATTGAATCTGTTTCCAAAACAAACGATATTTTAAAAATATTAGATTCGCTTAAACTAACACAAGATGTAGATAGATTGGAAGCAAGAAAGATACGTTCTGGCCAATCAAGACTTAGAGGAAGAAGTAAAAAAGTTGGAAAAAGTGTATTGTTTGTAACTAAAGATACTTCAAACCTGTCAAAAGCAGTTGGTTCACTTCCAGGAGTAGAAGTTAGAAAAGTTACAGATATTAGTATTTTAGATTTAGCTCCAGGCGCACACCCAATAAGATTAACTGTGTATTCAAAATCAGCAATTGAAGAAATTGCAAAAATTAAATCAACACATATAGAATTAATGGTGAAAACACAATGAATGTAGAACAAGCAATGAAAATAATTATCAAACCATATATTACAGAAAAGACATTTGCGATGATTGAAAATGAAAATAAGATTTGCTTTATCGTAGAATTATCTTCAAAAAAACCAGAAATAGCAGAAGCTGTAAATACACTTTACAAACAAAAAGCAATCAAAGTAAACACTGCAAGAACAATTTATGGTAAAAAAGCATTTGTTCAATTTGAAAGTACTGAAAAAGCTAGAGATCTCGCAACAAAGATAGGAATGCTCTAATATGGATCATGAAACTCGAAGTACATTAACAATGGAGAGAAAAAATGGTTAAAGAATTTCAATATAGAGGACTTTCTAAAGAAGATCTAGACAACACGTCATTAGAAAAATTATTCTTATTATTTAATTCCAGACAAAGAAGATCCCTTACAAGAGGAATTACAGACGGTAAAAGAAAATTAATTGAAGAAATAAAATCTGCAAAAGCAGGTAAATCAAAAAATCCAATCAAAACTCATCTTAGAGATTTGATTGTTCTGCCATACATGGTTGGTGTTACAGTAAATGTTTTTTCAGGAAAAGAATTTCGTCCAGTAAATATTACAACAGAAATGATTGGCCGATATTTGGGAGAATATGTCATAACAAACAAGAAGGTTCAACACGGGGCACCAGGAGTGGGTGCATCAAGATCCAGCCTCTACGTACCATTAAAGTGATTATTATGGGTAGATTCAATTACGCTTTCCAGAATTTTGATGCAACTAGACATGTTAGATCATCAGTTAGAGAAAAAGATATGTCACACAAACATGCCCGCGAAGTTGCAGTTGCAATAAAAGGATTATCCATAGATAAAGCAAGAGATTTCTTACAAGATGTCATTAATAAAAAAAGAGCTGTTGCATTTAGAAGATACAAAAATCAAGTAGCACATAGATCAGATCCTGGAATGATGTCAGGCCGCTATCCACAAAAAACAGCAAAAGAGTTTATCAAAGTACTGGATAATTTAGAATCAAATGCAGAATACAAAGGAATGGATTTAGATAGATTAAGAATCATAAATGCAACAGTACACAAAGGTGTGGTCATCAAAAGATTCACTCCAAGAGCAATGGGTAGAGCGACTGCAAAAAATAATGTATTAACACATGTAGAATTGGTGGCACAGGAGATTTAGATATGTCAGCAGTGAAAAATGTTATTAGAGATAATTACAACATGATGTTGTTAAAAGACTATTTGAGAAAACAAATTAAGGATGCAGGTTTTTCACATGCAGAAATATCAAAAACACCAACAGGTACAAGAGTAGCACTTCACGTTACAAGACCAGGAATTGTTATCGGAAGAAAGGGTTCAGGGATTAGAGAACTTACAGAAAGACTCGAGACAGATTTTGGATTAAAAAATCCACAAATATCAGTTAATGAAATTGAAAAACCAGATTTATCGCCAAGTGTAATGTGTAATAGAATGGCTTCTCACTTAGAAAGAGGAACAGCCTTTAGAAGGGCAACTATGTGGACAATGAAGTCAATCATGGAAAGTGGAGCAATGGGTGTTCAAATAACAATTTCAGGAAAACTTAGAGGTGATCGTTCAGCATTTGAAAAACATGTAGCAGGTGTTTTACCAAGGGCAGGGCATCATGCAGAAGTAATAGTTGATGAGGATATTGCACACGTAAAAACTGCTATGGGTTTGATTGGAATTAGAATTAGAATTGCAATTAAAGAAAAACTAATTCCAGAATTTGAATTAATTAAAGAGAAAGAGAATAAAAAGGAGAAACAAACACCTGTCAAAAAAGTTGAAGAAATAAAAATTGAGGGTGATGTAAAAGTTGAAGTTGTAAAAGTTGAGGGTGGTGCAGATAAAGCTAAATCAGAATCAGAGCAAATTGCAATTGAAGCCGAAAAAATGAAATCACTAAAAACAATGGAAGAAGATGAGGCAAGTATGAAATGACTAAAATCAGTATGAAAACCATTAGGAATTTAAATGAAAAAGATCTTAGAAGTAAAATTCTAGATAATAGAACAGACTTGGCAAAACTCAGAGTAGATGCATCTAAAGGAACATTACGAAAGGAAAGTGGTAAACTGAAACCAATACGCCACAATATTGCAAGAATGTTAACTAGGTTAAATGAAATGGAGAAAAAGAAATGATAACTGCAGATACTATTACAAGACATGAATTCATTGGATTAGAGACTCAAATTGTTAATTCTAGCAATCAAGAAGTAATAGGATTAAATGGAACAATCATTAATGAAACAAAATCGATGTTTACAATTAATACTCAAAAAGGCAGGAAAAATATTCCAAAATCAACAAATGATTGGAAATTTTCAATTGCAGGTAAAGAAATAACAGTAAACGGTTCAAAGATTGCAAAAAGACCATTTGAGAGAATAGGAGTTAAAGCATGACTAAAAATATAGGAATAAAAGTTAATGAACCAAAAAGAGAATGCGAAGATAAGAATTGTCCATTTCATGGACGATTATCTATTAGAGGGAAATTATTTGATGGAAAAGTGACAGGAGATAAAGCTAAACAAACAATCACATTAACAAAAGATGAACCAATTTACTTTACTAAATTCAAGAGATATGCAAGAGGTAAAAGTATAATCCATGCTCATGTACCAGGATGCATAGATGTGGTATCAGGAGATCATGTACTAACTGCAGAATGCAGACCAATTTCAAAATCAGTAAATTATGTAGTAATTGAGGTAAAAGCATAATGGCAAAACAAGCAGGAAAAGGTGTAGAAGAATTCCGCCCATATGTAACAAGATCAATACCAGTAGGTGCAAACATAGTGTGTGCAGATAATTCAGGTGCTAAAATTTTAGAAGTAATCAATGTTCCACGAATTAAAACAAGAGCATCAAGACTTGCAGCAGGTGGTGTTGGTGATTTCTGCAATGTTGTAGTTAAAAAAGGACCAGCAGAGTTAAGAAAACAAGTTTACGGTGCAGTAATTGTAAGACAAAAATATGCAGTTAGAAGATTAAACGGAGTCAGGGTTTGTTTTGAAGATAATGCAGCAGTATTAATCACTCCAGAGGGAGAAACAAAAGGAACAGACATCAAAGGACCAGTTGCAGCAGAAGCATCAGAAAAATGGCCAAGAGTAGCTAACTTGGCATCAACGGTGATATGATAAAATGGTAAAACCAACTAAAATGCGCAATCGAATGATTTACCAAGCAACTCTTCAAACACGAAGTAAACAAATGGGAAGTGCATTATCAAAAGATTTACAAAAAAAATATGGTAAAAAAAGCGTAAGAGTAATTGAAGGAGATAGTGTAACTATCCTAAGAGGAGAATTCAAAGGAGTTGATGGTAAAATTTCAAAAATATCTACACAAAAAACAAGTGTTGCAATTGAAGGTGTGAAAAAAGAAAAAACTAAAGGAGATAAATTTGATGTCTATATTCACACATCAAATTTAGTAGTAAAATCACTAAACAGTAGCGATAAATGGAGAATGGCAAAATTAGAAGGAAAAGATCCAAGTAAACATGTTAAAGATGTAACAACTAAAAAGACAACTACAGAAGCAAAAGTAGAAAAAGAAGTCAAAAAAGAGGAAAATGAGAAATAATGGTAAGTATAGCAGGAAGTAAAAAACTCAAACGACAAATGGCTCCACAATTCTGGGGAATTACTAGAAAAAATAAACGATTTGTAATTACAGTAAAACCAGGTCCACACAAAAAGAGTTTTGCAATACCATCCGCAGTTTTTCTTAGAGACACATTAAAAATAGTTACAAGCCTCAGAGAAGCCAAGGCATCAATATATTCAGGTAAAGTCAAAATTGATGGAGTCGTTAGAAAATCACTCCATCATGCAATTGGATTAATGGATGTGGTTGAATTAGAAAATGTTTCAGAGATTTATCGTTTAGTTCCAACGGAAGGAAAAATTCTCAAACCAATTAAAATTAATGAATCAGAAAAATCAAAAAAACTTGTCAGAGTAGTTACCAAAACATCGATTAACAAAGAAACAACACAGACAGGATTTCATGATGGACGTTCAACACTTGCAGAAGTAAAAGCTAAAGTTGGCGATACATGCGTAATGCAGATTCCAAATCAGAAAATTCTAGATATCATAAAACTAGAAGCAGGATGTCAAGGATTAGTAACACGAGGAATTAATGCGGGTCAAATAGGTAAAATTGAAAGTGTTGAAGAAGGTACATTTATTCTTCCAAAAAGAGTGATTCTAGTTTTAGGTGATAAAAAAATCGAAATTCCGGCAGATATCATCATGCCAATAGGTAAAGAGGAGCCTGTAATTCAATTAAAGTGATAATATGTCTCAAACAACAGAATCTCCAATGAAAAAAATCTCTTTAGATAAGGTAGTACTAAACATGGGTATTGGTAAATCAGGCGATGTTATAGATATTGCAAGAAGAGCACTTGAACAAATTTCTGGAAAGAAACCATCAACACGTAATGCAAAAGATACTCAAAGAGAATGGGGTGTTAGAAAAGGAGAACCAATAGGAGTAGCAGTTACAATTAGAGGTAATGATGCAGTATCATTATTGAAAAGATTACTAGAGGCCAAAGGAAATACAGTGAATGGTAAATCATTTGATAATTTTGGTAATTATTCATTTGGAATTAACGAACACATAGATATTCCAAATGTCAAATATGATCCACAAATAGGAATTTTAGGTCTTGGAATATCAGTTACATTAGCTAGACCAGGATATTCTATTCGTAAAAGAAGTAAACACAAAGCAAGTGTAGGTAAATCACATGTTATTACCAATCAAGAAGCAAAGGATTATCTAGTTAAAGAATACGGAGTGACGATAGCATAATGCCTAAAGATAGATCCTACGAAGCTACTGGAAGAAAAAAACATGATTTTGGAAGAGGTTCAAGATGGTGTAAAAGATGTGGAGATTATACAGCAGTTATTCAAAAATATGACTTGATGCTATGTAGACGATGCTTTAGAGAAGTAGCAACATCTTTAGGGTTCAGGAAAAATCGGTGATATAGATGCCAGCAACTAATATTTTAGCAAATTTGTTCGTTACACTTTACAATAATGAAGCAAGAAGAAACAGTGATTGTTTAGTTCTTCCAACTTCCAAACTAGGTGTTGAAGTTTTAAAAACACTTCAAAAAGATGGATACATTGGAGAATTTGAACACATAGATGATAAACGGGGAGGAAAATTTAAGATTAAATTATTAGCAAAAATAACAAAGTGCGGTGCAATTTCACCAAGATTTAAAGTAAAAAGTGATGAATACAATAGTTGGGAACAACAATATTTACCATCTTATGATAGAGGAATGCTTCTAGTCACAACAAATCAAGGAGTAATGTCACATCATAAAGCAGTAGAAAAAGGAATTGGAGGATTTTTGGTGGGATATGTCTACTGATCAACTAGAAAAATTTCAAGACGAGGTAGTAATTCCAGAAGGAGTTACAGTTACACAGAAAAAACATATGTTAACATTTGTTGGTCCACTAGGTAAAACATACAAAAGTTTCCGTTTAATTCCAGTAAAAATAGAAATTACAGAAGATAAAATTCTGTTAAAAACAATTGATTTCAAAAAAAGAGATTATGCAATTTTGCATACTGCAAGATCAATTATTAGAAACATTTGTGAAGGTCTAATTGAAGGTTATACAATTAAAATGAAAGTTGTTTTTGCACACTTTCCAATTACAGTGAAGGTAGATGGTAAAGATATCATTATTGAAAATTTCCAAGGTGAAAGAGCACCAAGAAAAACAATAATTGTAGGAAATACTAAAGTAATTCCAAAAGGAGAGGATGTAATTCTTACAGGAGAAGTGTGGACAGACATCACACAAACTGCAGCAAATATTGAATTAAAAACTAAAGTAAAAAATAAAGATCATAGAGTATTCTTAGATGGTATCTATGCATTTGAAAAGAAGAAAGGTATTGAAAAATAAAAATTTTAAATAACTAATGAATATTGATCCTGAGTTTGTAAAAACTACAACAGAATTTATTGATAAAACTTTAGAAGCCTACAAAGCTGCAGGAGTATCACCATCAGTGGGAGACATATGGAATTGTGAAAATGTTGGAGATTTTTTATGTGGATTTTTTGTGGGAGAATTAGTGGGTTCAATACTTAGTGCATTTCAGTATTCACAAAAAAGAGATCCAACAGCAGATGAGCATTTAGAAATAGTAGGGCTGGTAGAAAGTCGTTCAAAAGAAATTAAAGAATTTTTTTCAAAATTCAATAACTAAGTCTACCAATTTACCAGAATTTCTAATAGTCGGAAAGATTAAATCACTTTTGTCAAAGTAAAACCTTGTGCCTCCCTAGCTCAGCGTGGTAGAGCAACCGGCTGTTAACCGGTTGGTCACCAGTTCAAGTCTGGTGGGAGGCGCTTATTATATTTCTAAATTCGAGTTTAGAAATATTATTTTCATACCCTGTAAGCATAACATGAAATAATTATCAATTAAATTTCTAAATTCGAGTTTAGAAACATTGATCGGTTGTAAGTAATTGGTGTACTCAATTAGACAACATAGATCTAATAGATGATCGGGCAA
>Ga0209501_10003640_pt1 | contig 15293 bp, 13 predicted proteins | sample ArcticOcean_MG_C_4_FD_187434 | JGI IMG/M metagenome (GOLD analysis project Ga0209501, IMG submission 187434) | Marine microbial communities from western Arctic Ocean - ArcticOcean_MG_CB4_134 (SPAdes) (version 2) | ecosystem: Environmental > Aquatic > Marine > Oceanic | place: Arctic Ocean...
TGGCGATTCACAAATACAAACGCGCCTTGCAGGTATTGAGTATTATCGCGGTGGGCCTGGTTTTGGTTTTCGTCTTTATACATTGGGGACGCACTGAGTGGTCAAATTTGAATCTCATCGCTACCTGTGCCCAATTTTATCTGGGCGTGCGCACCATTCGCTACGATTTATAGGGCGCTGTGCCGCGCAAAAAGCGCACAAATTTGGCCGTGTAGAAGTAGGTCGAATGCAAGACAAAGAGCGTGGTCAAAAGCATCGCCCACCAGCCCAATTGATCTAGATTAAACAGATAGAAGATGAGCACCAGGCTCATGGCGCAGATGGTGATTTTTCCTGGATTGTCTGCTTGCACGACGATGCCCCGTCGCAAGAGAATTACTCCCCCCAATAAGATCAACACATCTTTGCCGATGACTATCCAAGAAAACCACATCGGCATATTGCCCCGGTAGAAGGTCAGGTACAGTACTGCCGCGCCGACAAACAATTTATCGGCGATGGGATCGATGTACTTGCCAAAGGTGGTCACGTGGTTGTTGCGGCGGGCCAGTATGCCGTCGAAGTAGTCGGTCAGTATGGTCAAAATGGCAATGCCGAAGGCCATCCAATTGTGTTGCGGCGTATTAAAAGAAAGATAGTACAGGAAGGGCGCGATGAGCAGAACGCGGGAAAAGCTGAGCAGGTTAGATAAAGTGAGGATGTGCTCCATGCCAAGCATTGCCTATGGGTTTGTAGTGGTTGTGAGATAAGATAGGAGTTGTAGGCGTTTAATCAAGGGTGGCTTTACTCTGGATTGAGTCTTGTGTTTTGCCACATTTCTCTGGTCGTCGAATCAATGAGTGAGTTATGGTATTGGGCTTCAAAGTCCAATACTTCGGCCGGGGTATTGGCGTGCTCGTCGCGGTTGAGGGCGACGGAGATGGGGCGCATTGCTGCTAGGTTAGCAGTTGGTGCAGTCCCAGTTTGCGGGTCTACTTTGATCAGGCGCATGCCGGGTGGTTTTTGGAAGTCGGTCGCAGGTTTGTGTTTGTACACTTCCCGCATGAACTTTGCCCAGATAGGCGCGGCACCACTGCCACCGGTGATTTGTTTGCCGTCGGTATCCACCAGTTTGTGCTGACGGCGCTGGTCAAAGCCGACCCAGATGCTGGTGGCCAGATCGGGGGTGGTGCCGACGAACCAGGCATCGGTATTGTCGTTGGTGGTGCCAGTTTTGCCGGCGGCTGGATGCGAAAAGCCCATGCGGCGGACGCTGCGGCCGGTGCCGCGGTCAATGACTTGGCGCAGCAGGTGGAGCATCTGGTAGGCTAGATCGGGTGAGAGCGCTTGGGTTATTTGCGGGGTGTGGGCGAAGAGCGTGTCGCCTTCGGCATCGACGACGCGTTGCAGGAGGGTGGGCTCGACGAGCAGGCCAGAGGCGGCCAGGGCACCGTAGGCGGAGGCCATTTCGAGCAGGGTGACTTCATTTACACCCAGAGCTATGCTTTTGTAGGGGCCGATTTCGCTTTTGAAACCCAATCTGTGGGCTAGGGCAACGATTTTGTCTGGACCGACTTTATCAGTGATCTGCACGGCGGTAGAATTGGCCGAGTTGATTAGGGCCCAAGCGGCGGTGGTGAGTCCTAGGTAGTGGTCGCCGTAGTTGCGCGGGATCCAATCCTTGCCGTCGACCTCGTAAGGTTTGAGCTCATCGACAAAGAGAGATAGCGGGGAGATAGCCCCTGTTTCGAGGGCAGCTTGGACGTAATTCTGGCGCTGCTCCAAGGGGGCCGCTTCGTAGTTGGGGAAGTTCATGCGGTGATCGAGTCTGGCTACCCCCCAAGCAACGGCTTCTTCGGCGCTCCTTTGTAATTGGATGTCGAGGGTTGTATGGATGCGCAGGGCGCCGTAACGCAAGGCGTCGGCCCCATAAACACGGTATTGAGATAGAGTTCCAACAGGCGGTTTTTATAGATCGGATAGGGAGAGCGTTACCGCGGCGATAAATTTCGAGGGAGCGGGCTAGGGATTGCACCGTCTTTCCAGATATCTGGTCTAATTGCAGCGGGCGGCGGTGGGCGCGGAACACGTAGAGTGCGGAACCGCGAGATTCGCTGGCAAATTGGTATTGCAGCACGGCGGGTGGGACGGTCGTTAACGCCAAAGTATCGCTTTGCGCCAGCGAATCGACTACGGTGCGACTCTGGCGGTTGGCCAATATGCCTTGCCAGACGGACCCGTGCTGGCGGCGCTCGTCGTTGTGCTGCAATAGGTAGTCTCCCAGGCGCACGGCGGCATAAGGCGTGTGGTATTCGGCCCAAAGCGCCAGAGCACTGCCGCCGGCCAGCAGCAGGGCGGGCAGGCAGAGGCCCACGAGCCAGCGTAGGATTGGGCCGATTTTTGAGCTGGTAGTTTGCAAAAGAGAGATCCTGAGCGCTTGATTAGGCGTTGTTAGAAAGAGAAAGGTTGCCGTTCTCTTTGTCAATTTCTGTTCGCTGTCTTGTGGCTTGATTTGAGGATTTACTATTCATTTAAAATATAGGTGCGTTATCTGCTTGCGTTTATGCCGCACTCTTGGCAGTTTTAAAAGAAATAGCTATTGGGGAGATAAATAATGAAACGCCTGATCCTTGTGTTGGTTCTGGGTATTGGGGTCTGGATGACGGCCTGTGGCGGCGATAGTTCGGGAGGGCCGCAACTCAGCCCGGACGTCGTTCCTCCGGACCGGCCATCCAATCTGCAAGTGGGCAAAATAGGAGACGGGGAGATCCAATTGACCTGGGCGGCGCCGGCCGACACCGATTGGACTTTCTTCGTCGTCTATCGCGCCGCAGCCGCAGAGCCCGCCCTAGCAGTGGACACCACTTTCCAGACCCAATTTGACGACCGCGGTCTCGAATACGAAGTAGAGTACACCTATCATATCACGGCAGTGGATGGGGCGGCCAACGAAAGCGGCCCTTCCAACAGTGTCAGCGGCCAACCCTTTAATACCCTGTCGCCCCAGGCGCCCACTGGGTTGCGGGCCGGGGCGCGCAATATTGTCATCTTCGATCAACTCGATATCCTGCTCGATTGGAACGACAATACAGAAGCCGACCTCGAGCTCTATCGCGTCTACCGCGCCGAAGAGGCGAATTTTTCCGACGTTGTAGCGCGCGCCGAAGTAGCGGACCCGCGTTTCGTAGACGAGGAAGTCGAGATTGGGGTGCGCTATTTTTACCGCATAGCTGCGGTGGATCGGGGCGGCAAGGAAAGTGTGCCCTCAGAGAGCGTATCCGATGCAGCGCTGGCGGTGACCGTGCTCACCGAGCCGCTGCAGGGCGAACTCACCTCGCCTACGCCCACCTTCCACTGGCAGGCCGTGCCCGAAGCTTTGACCTACCAGGTTATTGTCACGACCTCGCCAACCAGCGGGGAAATTTCCGCCATGCCGCTGACCAGCGATACGTTGGCCGTTTTTCAAGGTCGCAGCCTCACCTCAGACGCTACTGTGACGCTCGAGTCCGGCGAGATCTACTATTGGAAAGTCATCGCCAGCACCCGCTCCAACGGCGCTGAAAATTCTGTCAGCATCGTGGAAAGTTTTAAGGTGCGCTAATCCAGCAAATTATAGTGAGAAAAGATCTGTCGTGAAAGAAGGTGCGCTGCGCATTGTCCAGACGCTAAAGGATGCCGGTTACCAGGCGTTGTTGGCAGGGGGCTGCGTGCGCGATATGGTATTGGGGACTGAGCCGGCAGATTGGGATGTGGCCACGGATGCCGATCCGCAAGCGGTGATGCAGCTGTTTGCGCGCACGGTGCCGGTGGGGCTGCAATTTGGCATTGTCGTAGTGGTCTTGGATGAGGGCGAGTACGAGGTGGCGCGTTTTCGGCGCGACGGTCACTATCTGGACGGCAGACATCCGCAGGAAGTAGAATTTTCCAGTGCCGAAGAAGATGCCCAGCGCCGAGATTTTACCATCAACGGCATGTTTTACGATCCGTTCGAAGAACGCATCATCGACTATGTGGGCGGGCAGGACGATATTGAGCAGCGGGTGGTGCGGGCCATTGGGGATGCATCCCAGCGCTTTGGCGAAGATTATCTGCGCATGTTGCGGGCGGTGCGTTTTGCGGCCCGCTTGGACTTTGCCATCGCGGCCCAGACGCGCCAGGCCATCGCTGCAGGGGCCGGCAATATCGGGCAGATCAGCGCCGAGCGCATCCGCGACGAGTTGACCAAGATGCTCATTGAGGGGCGCGCCGCCACCGCCATGCAGCTATTGTTGGAATTGGGTTTGCTGGCCGAGGTCCTGCCCGAGGTAGTGGCGCTGGACGGCGTGCCCCAACCGCCGGAATTTCATCCGGAAGGCGATGTGTGGACGCACGTAAAAATATTGCTGGATGGTTTGCAAGAGTCCAGCGCCACCCTGGCGTGGGCGGTGCTGCTGCACGATATCGGCAAGCCGTCTACCTATGAGGTGGCGGATCGCATTCGTTTTAATAGACACGATGCGGTGGGGGCGGCAATGGCCGCAAAGGTGTGTCGGCGTTTGCGCATGTCCAACGCCGAGACCGAGACCATCAGCACTCTGACCGCCCAGCACATGCGCTTCCGCAACGTCAAGGATATGCGGGCCAGCAAGCTAAAGCGTTTTTTGCGCCAACCTGATTTTGCAGAATTGTTGGAGCTGCATCGGCTCGATTGCCTGGCCAGCCACGGCGAGTTGGACCTCTATGAGTTTTGCCGCGAAAAAATGGCAGAAGCCGAGCCCGAAGATCTGCGGCCTCCGCGTTTGTTGAGCGGTCGCGACTTGATCGCCATGGGCTTTAAGCCCGGCGTTTTGTTCAAAGAGATATTGACGGCGCTGGAAGACGAGCAATTGGAAGGGCGGCTCAACATCCGGGAGGAAGCGGTGGCGTGGGTACAAAAGCAATACGGGGACGCGCTCAGGCGAGTCCTTTCGTAAGCGTATCTAATATGGGGCGGTGGTCCGGCGACATCATGTACAGGCCCGCCCATTCTTGTTCTCTGATCCAATGGATTTGTTCAACGGCGATTTCTTTGCCGACTTTGCCCTGATCCGCGGCTTTCTCATACACACTTAAACGCTGGTAAATTTCGTCCGGAATGACGACGCCGGGAATTTGCCCCATGCGGTGGGCGTGATCCAGGCTGGTGAGGATCATGACACCGACCAGAATCGCCGTCTGGGCGCGAAATGGTGCCAAGACCTCTAAGGGCGCGTGGCGGAAGGCGGGCTGGGTCATGATATAGTCGGCACCGGCGTCTATTTTGCGGCGCAAGCGGTCGAGTTCGCGCTCGATATTGACGGCTTCGGGTTCAAAGCCGCTGCCGATGGTGAAGTGGGTGCGCGGGTCTTTGTGGCGTCCCAGGGGCTGGCCGCCAAAGTCGGATCCGGCGTTGAGGCAGGCGTGGGTATAGTGGATCATGGCCACCGAGTCTAGATCGAAGACGGCAGTGGAGCGCGGGTAGGTTGGCGACATCTTAGGCGGGTCGCCGGTGATGAAGAGCACATTGTGGATGCGGTGGGCGTGGTAGCCGACTAGTCGCCCCTGCACACCCATGACATTGAGATCGCGGCTGGTAAAGTGAGGGATGAATTCGATTGGGTCGCCGTTTGTGGCAGACCAGCCTAGACGCTGGCGCACAATGCCGATGAAGTCGCCCGGTGGCATGAGCGGGATGCCGCGCGAGCCGTCGGTCACATCTACGGCGTCGGCTAGACCAGAGCGGGCCAATGCGTCGATGAAGTTGACTTTAGCCTCGAGGGTTTTGGGGGCGGTGCCGCGGGCGGGTAAAACTTCGACGCTGACAGCAAACTCGCCCGCTTTGAGCTTGCGCGACAAGGGGCCGTTGTTTTGCTTGCGCTCGTCGCCCACTGGTTGCAGACCCGATGCCTGGAATACAGCCCGAGAAGAAACGGCGTCGCTGTGGCCACTGTTGAGATAGTTGTGCATTTCCTTGACGTGGGGGGGATGCACATCGCAGCAGCCGCCCAATAATTTGACGCCGCGTGCGGCAAAGGTGCGCGCCAATTTGCCCATGTACTCGGGGTTGACGCGGGCCATGTAGCGATGGCCGATGCGCTGAAAACCACCGGCGTTGGGCATGGCCGAGAGTTGCAGACGGCCTTCCCGCACCGCGTCTAGGTTGGCGACGGCGTCGAGGACGGTCGTTGCTTCCCAGGGGGCGCAGCAATTGAAACCGGCGATATCGACGCCCATATCGGCCATGGTTTTGATGAAGACTACTGGCTCCTGTTCCCAGTCTGTGCTGGTATCGGTCTGGGGCGACATCTGCACGATAAGGGGCAGGGTCTTATCCCTTTCCTGCACCAATTCGATCAGCGAAACTATATGGAGCAGCGAAGTGAAGGTCTCCAATAATAAGGCGTCGACGCCGGCCGAGACTAGGGCGTCGATTTGCTTGCGGTAGACTTCTTTAACTTCCTGCAGCGATTCTTGGCCTTCGAGCGTGGGACCGATAGATCCGAGTACAAAGAAGGGGGTAGCGATCTGCGTCTGGGCGCGAAATACTTCGATCGCCTCGCGGGCCAGTGCGACGCCGGCGCTGTTGATGGCATCGACGTGTTCGCCCTGGCCGCGCGGCCCCAGGTGGGTGAGGTTAGCGCCGAACGTATTAGTAGTGAGGCAGCGGGCGCCGGACTGGAGATAAGCAAAGTGGATCTCGCGGACGAGGTCGGGATGGCCGAGGTTGAGGGCTTCGTACACATGGTTGGTTTCCGAAAGTCGACCGGTGCGCTCAAAGAGGTAGGAGCCGGTGGCCCCGTCGCTGAGCAACGGGGCTTTTTCTAGTTCTGCGAGAAAAGTGCTCATAGCGATTCTAGTGTACCTGTTCTAATTGGGTGATGACGTCTTTAGGTTGGATGCGATTTTTGAAAAAGAATACGCCGCCGGGCACGTCCTTAAAATCGTCTTCGCTGACATTGAGGTTGGCAGAAACGGCGACGATGAGGTCGTGGCGCTGGGCGCGGCGCAGTTTGTCTAGTTTGCGGCGCAGGTATTCGGGGCGCCAATAGCCCATGATTTCAAAGAGGGCGGTGCGGCCGTCCGGATGGCGGAAGGCGAAGTCGGGAATCATGACGGTTTCTTTGAGATTGATAATTTCGGTCTCGCGCTCCATCTGCCATTCGGTTTTGGCTTTTTCAAAACGCTCGGCAAAGGTCTGTTCCAGCAGTGAGTCATACTCCCCCTGGTTGCGGTAGTGGGAGACTAAGTCAGATTGATCGTCGAGTATAAATTCTTGTTTGCGGCCGTCCTTTCGTTTTATGTCGGCGCGCATCTGCCAGCGGGTACAGAGCAGCAGAGCCGGCAGGAAGACGGCCATTTGTAGTCCGTACTTCTGCGAGTGGCGAAACATGCTGACGGGCCCGTCGAGCACAATTTCGTAACCGGCATCCAGATCGCCTTCGATGGCGTGGATGAGGCGATAGAACTTGATGAACTTAAATAGCTGCTTGTAGCGCACCGGCAGATTGCGGTGGACGCTGAGTTGCAGTGAATCGCAGCGGTAGAGCATGGCCTGGGCCAGAGCGACATTGTAGCGATTGAGCAGATAGTTGGATTCGGGGACCGCAAAGGTGGAGAGTTGATGGTTCTCGGTCAAATCGGCGTAGAGGCCGTCGAGGACCTGATCGGCGGCCAAGTCGAATTTGCGTCCTACCTGGTCGAGCACATCCTGGCGCTGCACCGGGTAGATGAGGCTGGTGTCGCGCACGATGGGATGGTTTTCGCGGCTCAATGCAAAGGTCGCCTGGCGCAACTCTTCGGGGGGAATGGGACTAGTGATGTGGAATTCGCAGTGGTCGTCAAAGAGCAGCTTGGCCAGGCCGCGCTGGATGCGGTAGTCGGTGCGGTCGCCAGCGTATTGGTCGAGAGCGGCCTGCAGCTCTTTGCGGCTGTGGCCTTGGTGTGCCTGAAAAATATCGATCAGGGCCTGGGCTAGGTCGAGGTATTGGTCGTCGGTGGCGTCGACATAACGCGGTTCGATATAGGGGCCGCGCGAGCGGGTGAGCAGTAGATCGGAAGTCAGCATTAGCTTTGCACTTTGGCGTAATAGGCCGGGTGGCGGCGGCGGCGCTGGCTAATGCGGTCCTCTACCGTGTCTTTGGAAATGACTTCGTAGAGCGTTGCCTGTTTGCCCTCGCGTTTGCGCAGGATGCGGCCCAAGCGCTGCACGTGTTCGCGGATAGTGCCGCTGCCCGAGAGTACCACGGCGACATTAGCCTCGGGGATGTTGACGCCTTCATTGAGCACTTTGGAAGTGACTATAGCAAGATAAGTGCCCTGATTAAATGCTTCGAGACTGGCTTTGCGCTCCTTGGTTTTGGTCTGGTGGGTAATGGCTGGGATGAGGAAGATGCGCGAAATTTCGTACACTGTTTCGTTGTCGTTGGTGAAGATGAGCACGCGGTCGCGGGGATGGATTTTGAGTATGTCTTCGAGGACGCGAATTTTGGACACCGTGCCCAGAGCAATCTTGCGGTGCCGCTGATAAGCCAGCATGGCGCGGCGGCCGGCGCTGGACTGGGCCGAGAGTTGCACAAAGAGGCGCCAGGCTGCCAAGGAGCCGAGTTTGATGCTGCGCTGGCTGAGAAAGTCCTGGTATTCGCTGCGCGCTGTTTCGTAGATGGCCCTTTCTTCGGCGACCATCTGCACCTGGCGGGACTCAACGCGGTATTCGGCTAGGTAATCACCGGAGAGCTCGACGATGCCTTTCTCGTAGGCGGTGGGGCCGACCAGGGTGTTGAGTAGTACGTGGCGGCCGTCGGCACGTTCGGGGGTGGCGCTTAGTCCCAGGCGGTAGGGGGCCAAGGACATTTCGGCGGCGTGGCTGTACATCTCGCCGGGCAAGTGGTGGACCTCGTCAAAGATGATCAGGCCAAATTGGTTGCCGTAGCGCTCCATATGCATATAGGCGCTGTCGTAGGTGGAGACGGTCAGGTCTTGCAATTCGTGGTAGCCGCCGCCCAATAGGCCCACCTCGCCGCCAAAGGTCTGGGAGAGCAGATCGTACCATTGGTTCATCAGGTCGATGGTGGGGGCCACTACCAGGGTGCTGCGCTGGACGCGGGCCATGGCCATGAGGCCGACCTGGGATTTGCCCGAGCCGGTGGGTAAGACGACTACGCCGCGGCAGTCGCGCTGTTTCCAAGCCTCGAGGGCATCGCGCTGGTGCGGGTGGGGTTCGGGGGTGGATTTGAGTTCGAGGGTGAGTTTATTGTAGCGCGGGGCGGTATTGTTGAGATCGGCATCGTTTTGGCGCATAAATTCCAGGCTTTCGCGGTAGAACAGGGCCTGGGCGCGCCACATATCGACGCGATCGTCCCATACAAAGGCCGGGGGAACGGGTTCCCCTTTCCGGTAGTCTCGTAAGAGCAGTGTGCCGTCTTCGAAAGTGAGACGCATAAATATAAAGGGAGAGAAACGGATGATTGCCTCGACAGAGATTATAAAGCGCAATAGGGTCGCGAGCAAGGGCTTGGTCTATAATGACGGGGTGATTTTTGCAGCGATTGTGTTGGTGTTTTTGGTCTGCGGCAGCCCGGCACAAGCGTATGGTCCTCTGATAGAAGAAGGCAAGACGATGTTTATGGTTAGCGGCAATAGTTATTATAACGGAGGTGAGGGAGAGGAATTGGCCGAGACTTTGCTCACCTTTCTATTCGCTTTTACGTGTGATGATGAGGACTATCACCGGCAAGACCATTGTTGGGACGAAGAGTTGGGAATAAGGGTGCCCAAATCGCAATTGGGCATTGGTGTGAATCATTTTTTATCTCCTAACTTGGCTATAGGTGGACGCTATTTGTACAGGCAAGATTCCAGGGATAATGATATCAGTAGGTTGTGGGGTGGAGGGCCGGAAGTAGTTTATTTTATGGGTGGTGAGTACGAAACGCTACGGCCGTTTGTCGGTGCCAGTTTTCTGCTTACCAAGGGAATAGCCAGGGAGACGGGCGAGGAATTGGAATCGGGTACTTCGGTCAATTTAAAAGGCGGTGTGAATGTGGCTGCGTCAGAGAACGCCGGGCTGGTGTTTCAGGTCGGTTATCAGAACGACCATATGCCGACATTATACGGCAACTCGCTTATTAGCAAGACGGTCGGTATAGGTATCGGTTTTACGGTGTTTGTCAATTAAGTCCGTTGCGCTGTGTGAGTTTTTCGGCGATTACCTGAGTGGTGAGGCGGTGGCCGCTCGGTGATAGATGGCCCGCCGGGGTCATATTGTAAAGAAATTCTTCCCCCTTATAATCCAGCATATGCGGTAGTAGGTCGACGTGGTCTATGTGCAATTCTTGCAATATAGAAAGGGCGATTTTGTTGGGTAAGGTGCGGGCGTTGGGGTCCGGAAATTCTTTGTAGATTTGGTCTTTGTCGGGGATGAGGACGACGGTTAGGTCGAGGTTTTGGGCGGTGCAGAAATAGCGGAATTGTTCCAGGGCACGGCGGCTTGAGGTGACGATTTTGTCGGTGTAGAATTGTGGGGTGTAGATGTGGGCGTACATCGAGCCCTGGCGGTGGTATTGGGAATTTAGGTAGGCGATGCGCAGGCGTAGGATTATAAAAGATAAGGCGTGGCTTTTAAAGACGATGCGGCGCAATAGGTCGGTGGCGCCGTCGCTTTCTCCATGCAGGCGGCCGTCGGAGTCGACGCCGATGGCGCCGGGGGCGCGGATATTGTCGTGGAAGTCGTTGCCGAGAAAAAAGAAGAGCAGGACGCGGCGCCTTTGGTCAGTGGGGTTTGCGGCGCTATACTCTTGCAATCTGGCGAGCGACTGAGCGGTCGAATAGCTGCCGGTGCCTAAGTTGATGGTGTCGACGTCGAGTTCTTGGCGCAGCAGGTGGACGAAGGTGTCGGCGGCGTTTTCTTCGTTGCCAAAGACGTAGGAGTCGCCGGCGCAGATGAGTTGGGGTTTGCCGCGTTGTTCGACAAAGTTGGGGGCGATGGGGATGCGGCGGCCGGCGGGGTTGGTTTTTACGTATATTTTGCGGCCGTTCCAATAGGTAGCTAGCAATAAATTGGGTTTGAGGGCGAAGTCGGCGTGGGGGTGGGGGGTGAAGATGTTTAGTTTGGCGGTGATGCGGATGTTGTCGCCGCTGTCAAAGAGACGCAGGGTGAGTTCTAGGAGGAGGAGGCAGGTTAGGAGGGTGAATGAGAGTAGGGTGAGGTTGGCGATGAGGGAGCGGTTGGGGGTGGTGTTCATATTGAGAGGGATATTGGGTGATTGGTGTTGTTGCTTTGATAGGGTATTGAGTATAAATTGACATGCGTTCTTGGGCAATAGGGTTTAGGACAATAAGATAGAGGATATCTAGTGGTGAGTGGACAACGGCCTAATATTTTGTGGGTATGTACGGATCAGCAGCGCTATGATACGATTGCGGCGTTGGGGAATAGATATGTTTCTACGCCGAATATTGATCGGTTGGTGGGGGAGGGAGTGGCGTTTACGCATACTTATTGTCAGAGTCCGATTTGTACGCCTAGTCGGGGGAGTTTTCTTACGGGGATGTATCCTAGTGCGATTCATGTTAATGGCAATGGGAATGAGCGGTTTGCGGATGGGGCGAAGTTGGTGACGCGGATCTTGGCTGATGCGGGGTATGATTGTGGGTTGATTGGTAAGTTGCATCTGTCTAGTGCGTCTGGGCGCATTGAGGAGCGGGCGGATGATGGGTATCGCTATTGGGAGTATAGCCATGCGCCGCGGGATGATTGGCCTGAGGGGCATGGTTATGCGGATTGGGTTAGGGGTAAGGGATATGATTTGGGGGAGTTGATTAAGGATATAGATGGGGTGCCGGCTGAGTTGCATCAGACGACATGGTGTGCGGAGAAAACTATAGAATTTATGCGGCAGGAGCGCGAAGGGCCCTGGTTGGCCAGCGTTAATATTTACGATCCACATCCTCCTTTTAATCCGCCCAAGAGTTACAGGGATTTATTTGACGTTGAGCAAATGCCGGGGGTTTTGTTCAAAGAGAACGATTTGGCGCAGCAGGAGAAGTTGGCGGCGGTGGATTTTCAGTCGAAGGGACGGCGGCCCGAGGATCTGGATATCAGTAGTCCTATTTTACCTCAGAGTCCGACTAATGCCGATTGGTTGACAGCGGAAGCAGGTGGGGAGCGGGATGCGCGGACGCTGCAGGCGGCTTATTACGCTATGATCAAATTGATTGACGATCAATTGGGGCGCATGCTCGAGGCGCTGGAGGAGAGTGGGCAGAAGGACAATACGGTGATTATTTTTACTAGCGATCACGGGGAGACGCTGGGGGACCATGGGCTCATCCAGAAGGGGTGCCGATTTTATGAGGGTTTGGTGCGGGTGCCGCTGATCTTTTCGTGGCCGGGGCAGGTTGAGCAAGGAGTGCGCAGCGATGCGCTGGTGGAATTGATTGACAAGGCGCCGACGTTGTTGGAATTGGCTGGTTTAGAGGTACCGGATTATATGCAGGGGCGTTCTCTGGTGCCGCTGTTGCGGGGAGAAGCTGAGGAGCATCGCGACTTTGTGCGCTGCGAGTATTACGATGCGTTGGATTTGCCGGATGGCAGTTTGGCGACGATGTATCGCGATCGGCGCTACAAGCTGGTGGTGTACCACGGGCATAACCTGGGGGAACTTTACGATTTGGAAGAAGATCCTGAAGAGTTTGAGAATATGTGGGACGAGCCGGAGGCGCAGCCGCTCAAGTTGGATTTGCTGCAGCGCAGCTTTGATGCCACTATGGCGACCATCGACAAGGGGTCGCGTCGCATCGGGCCTATGTGAGGGATGGAGGTGGAGACGGCACAGAGACAGGAGCGGCTGACTGAGCGCCGCATCGTACGCTATCAGGAGGGCGAGGGGCAGCGGTGTGACGATGTGCTCACCATGGAGGAGCCGCTGGAGATCCGTATAGAGGGGGAGGCGATTGCGGTGATCATGCGGACACCGCGAGATGATTTTGATCTGGTGGCGGGTTTTCTTTATACCGAAGGTTTGATCGAGCGGCCCAACGAAATTGGTGCGGTGTCGTATTGCGCTACGGCCGAGCCGCCCAATCTGGAGAATGTGATCGAGGTGCGGTTGGCCGAGGGGGTGACTTTTGATCTCGAGCGTTTCAAACGCAATTTCTACGCTTCGTCCAGCTGCGGGGTGTGTGGCAAGGCCAGTATCGAGGCGATCCAATGTCTTGCGCCGGTGATGGACGCAGACTTCGAGGTTGAACTCGATGTGCTCTATGGACTTGGCGATACTTTGCGGCAGGCGCAGGCGGTGTTTGAGCAGACGGGGTCGTTGCACGCAGCCGGTCTTTTTGATGCGCAGGGCAATTTGCTGGGATTGCGCGAAGATGTGGGGCGGCACAATGCGGTGGACAAATTGGTCGGCAAACACGTGCGGCGCAACGAGCCGCTGCCACAAAATGCCCTGCTCATGGTCAGCGGCCGCACGAGTTTTGAGATTGTGCAGAAGGCCTGGATGGCGGGTATCGCGCTGGTGGCCGCGGTGTCGGCGCCCTCGAGTTTAGCAGTAGATCTGGCGCAGCAAGCGAATATGACCTTGGTGGGGTTTTTGCGGGGTAGGGGGTGCAATGTGTACTGTGGTGAAGAGCGAATTGCGACTAGGTAATTCGAGTCTGTTATAATTTTCAAAACAAGGAGAGGGAGCATGGCTAAGAAGAAAGCGGTACAGAAACCGAAATTGTTTATCTATGCGGCGGCCTGGACGCTGCAAAATTATCCGTCGGCCGAAAAGCAGTGGTCGCCCGAGACCAAGGTGAAGCGGGCCAAGGAGGCCGGCTTTAACGGCATCAGCCACGGAACGGATCCAGAATGGGCCAAAGCCATAAAGAAACATGGCATGGGTTGGGTCGGCGGGGTGGATGTGGCCAGTGTGGCAGAGGCAGCGGACAAATTGCAGAAGTTTAAGGACAATGGGGTGACGCATATCAATATCCAATTGTGTGACCACGACACGGAAGTGAGTAAGTCGTTGCCGGTAGCGCGTAAGGTCATGCAGGTAGGCAAGGAAATGGGTCTCAAGCCGGCTATTGAGGTGCATCGCGACACCTGCACCGAAACGCCGGAGAAGGCTTTTGCCCTGGCATCGGCCTACGAGAAGAAACACAAAGAGAAGTTGCGCATGAATTTTGACCATTCGCACCCGGTCATCGTCAAACAATTGCGGCCGCCGAGCTTCTGGTCGCGCCTGGCCGAGCACCGGCTGGACTTATTTAAGATGCAGGAATTGACCCATCTGCGCACCTTTACTGGCAGCCATTGTCAGACTCCGGTGACCAATGGGCGCGGCCAATTGGACGGCGATTTTATCGCCTGGCGCGACAATTACGTGAAGCCGATGCTGGCGGCCTGGTTGCAGGGCGCGCGGGCGGACAAGGAATTGCACGCGGTGATCGAGCTGGGCCCCAGGGGATCGGGTTATGCGCTGGAGTGTTTTCCGGATGTGTGGAAGGACGCCATCGTGGCGCGTGGTGAGGTCGAGAAGGTGTGGAAGAGTCAATTGCGCAAGTGGAAGAAATAGGCGGCGAGTAACATTTACAGCAAACGGGTAAGGCGTCCAGGCGTCCTGCCCGTTTTTTTATTTGTGCTGGGCTGGATTTTGCAGATTGTGACTATCTCATTTTGAATTATATTCAGATTTCTTCTGACGCTGGTGAGCTTGTCTAAATCTTGCAGATGGGTCAGCGCTCCACAATCAAAGATAGTGAAAAAGACTATGTCGACGATGGAAGAAATCATGCAGCACAAATTGGCTCGTGTCGAGGAATCGCACCGCTGCGTTAAAGGCCGTACCGCGCTACTGGTTATCGACATGCAGCGTGCTTTTGTCGACGAAGGCGCCGCTCTCGAAGTGCCGCCGGCGCGCGACATCGTGCCCAATCTCGCTGCGCTCATCGGTTGCTGCCGCCAGACCGACGTGCCGGTGATCTTCACTCAATACGTGTATTCAGAAGCCGTGCCCAACTTGCGCGGGCATCCCTTTGGGATCGAACACCTGCCGCCCGAAGAGGGGGAACCCACCGGTATTGGGCATCCTTCTGGCAATGCCTTTTTGGGTCAGGAGGGTCCTAACTCGCCTGCCATCGTTGAAGCGTTGGCACCGCGTCCCGACGAACTCGTAGTCCAGGGGCACGCCTATGATAAGTTCTACGGCACCAACCTCGACCTGGCTCTGCGCGCAGCCGCGACATTCGCTACCTCATAGTTACTGGTGTGCTGGCTGATGTCTGCGTCAATTGTACCATCCTCAGCGCCACTACCCGCGAATACCGCGTTA
>Ga0209501_10003642_pt1 | contig 15287 bp, 13 predicted proteins | sample ArcticOcean_MG_C_4_FD_187434 | JGI IMG/M metagenome (GOLD analysis project Ga0209501, IMG submission 187434) | Marine microbial communities from western Arctic Ocean - ArcticOcean_MG_CB4_134 (SPAdes) (version 2) | ecosystem: Environmental > Aquatic > Marine > Oceanic | place: Arctic Ocean...
AGTAGTCACCATCGCACTGCGAGCAGGCGAGGCGATAATGGAAGTCTACAATAAATCCTCACCAGTGAAAGTCACGAAGAAAGATGACGACTCACCACTTACCGAAGCCGATATCGCCGCTCACGAAGTAATTGTGAAGGGGTTGAGTAGGATAGAACCGGGCACCCCCATCGTCTCAGAGGAGGGCCGCCTCGGAGACCCCACCACCTCCGAAACCTGTTGGTTAGTCGATCCCCTCGACGGAACCAAGGAATTTGTCAAGAGGAACGGCATGTTCACCGTCAACATCGCTCTGATGGCGAGGCGCAAAGAGCGATGGATACCAGTATTCGGTGTTGTCCACGCTCCTGTCTCAAAGGTGACATGGCTAGGTGGGCTTGGCCATCCAGCTGAGAGGAGAGGTCCCAGTGCGTCAGGAGGAATGCTGGTCCGTTCGAGTTTGGCGCCCGAACCTGTGCGTCTGGTGGCCAGTGGTTCCCATAGAGGTGAGATGGATGAGAAGTTCGCAGCTTCCCTTGGAAAATATGATCTAATCCGTATGGGTTCATCTCTCAAAGCGTGTGCGGTCGCCGAGGGAAGCGCAGACCTCTATCCCCGTTTTGGGCCCACTTCATGTTGGGACATCGCTGCGGCCCATGCAGTCGTTTCATCCGCAGGGGGCCTAGTTATCGATCCTAAGGGCAAAACCCTCGATTACGATCTTATCGATAACATCCTGAACCCACACTTCATGGTAGCAGCAGATGAGCGCTGGATTGAGCACTGGGTGAAGTGTAACTACTGAGCACTATCCAACCATTGTTTGACAGGGAAACTAGTAATCCTCTCCAACTTTTCAATATCACCAGTCACTTCATCGTTCATCTCAACGCATTGCTCGGGCGTCGGAACAGCTCGAGTAGGACGAGCCTTACTGATGATTGGCAATTTATACACATTGACCCCTTTTCCTTGGAGTGATGATACTAATGGTTGCTTGAGGAAACCCGGAATCAGAGCGGCGGCAAACCTGAATCCCCGACCGAACAGTGTGAGCGGCCTCCTATCCATGGCAGTGTTGGCATTATGCACCTCAGTCATATCAAAGTCGTAAGCATCCATTCCAAGGTGCTCCAAGATTTCAGCCAGAACAGCCCGCGACTCATTTCTCATCCTACCCGAGTTAATTAGAAGGAAACGGTCACGAGAAAAATTCCCCAACCACCTTTCCATACAAGACCCATACAGCGTATCACAACTCAAACGCTCATCACGCCACGCAGAGGCAAAATCGGACCAGTCAGCACCATTTTGGTTATCCTCTTCTGTATCTAGTACCATACCCCAATGACTGATCGTGCGTCTCCGCGGCTCCCTCAAGCAAACTACAAACCGAGCTTTCGGCCAGTGCTTGACGACTCTACTAGGAGCAACTGGACAAGCGAATGCGTGTACCGAACAATCCATCTTCAGTCCCTCCCCCCTGAAACAGCCTGCATACCTCTCCCAATCTGGCTCACCGATATTTCTACCGAAGGTACCTCTGTGTGTCGCAACCTCATTCGGCTCCTTCGGATTCGAAATACAGATTCCGGGGTGCTGCTCCAGCACGTTGGCCAGCCAAGTAGTCCCTGATTTCGGAGCCCCTAACAGGAAAGCCCCTACATCGGGCACTAAATTCTCCATCATCGACACAACTACTCCTGCCCCCCTTACGATATAGGTTGTACCCGCTCCCGGCGGTGTGATATAGGGAACTACTGTGGCACGGCCGTATTTCAGGTGGCTTTGATGGGCAATCGTGTAGTCTGGCTAACTGGCCTCTCAGGGGCAGGTAAGACAACCATCGCCATGGCTGCGGCCGAGCGCTTCGGTTGTGAAGTGCTAGATGGCGACACCATTCGCGACTTCTTCTCGAACACCGACTTTAGTCGAGAAGGCCGTGAGCACCACCTACTAGGGGTGGCTCGCATGGCCAAGATGATCTCTAAACACACAAACGTCCTTTGCTCCTTCATCACACCTTACGAGGATGTCCGTCTGAAGATACTCGACATTCTCCCTGGAAACGCTATGATGATACACGTTTCCACTTCTCTAGAGGTCTGCGAGGAGCGTGATGCGAAGGGACTCTACGCGAAGGCTCGAAGTGGAGAAATCTCCAACTTCACTGGAATAACCGACCCTTTTGACAATCCTGAGTGCGCCCACTTCTCTCTTGATTCAAGTGGGGAATATGGTAAGGGCGTCGATGATTTGGTTGACCAGTTGGCGTATTTATTCGAGAAATCAAAGGGAGTATTGCTACCCGGGCGTTGGCAACCGTTGCATGTCGGCCATGAATGGCTCATTCAACAAGAGCTCGACCAAGGTAAGCGTGTAATTGTGGGTATTCGGGACACACCTGTATCTGAATCGGACCCCTACTCGGCACAGATGCGCAAGCGGATGATAGAGCACCGCTACCAAGGCGAGAATGTCGAGGCATGGATCATGCCAGACATAGAAGCCGTCTCGTACGGTCGAAAGGTCGGTTATGAGATACGCGAGGCGGAGGATATTCCATCCGAGGTATTCAAAATCTCAGCAACAGGAGTACGGGGAGGCAATCGCGCTAATGTGTCCGCGAAGGTCATGGAGTTCATGATTGCAGAGGGAATCTGGGACGGCGAATGACTCCCGACGGCTTCTTGGGTGTCGGACATCACGAGCGGCTTGATGGCAGTCGACCGCGAGGAGCTGCAACAGATCGCCCAACTGGTCGAAGCCAATCGTGAGCGCATGCAGGCCATCGAGCAGCAGGTGCGCCAACTAGAATCCATTCGAGTCGAGCAGATGCAGGCCATTGAGGCTCTGTTGGCCATTCCCGATGAAGGGGCCGAAGGGGCTATGATACCTCTTGGTTCTGGAGTTCAGATAGTGGCCGACATCCCAACTAACGGCGGTGCTGTAGTGGACATCGGCAGCCGAGTACAGGCTGAGCGCACTAGAGGAGAGGCAGCCGAGATTCTTACTAAGAGGAGTGAGGAACTAATCACCATCATTGAGAGGATGAAGACGGAGTTCGACCAACTAGAGCAGACCACTATTGAACTCGCACAGAAGTTCAATGAGAGCGTAGAGGGTTTGGAACCAGAGACAATTAGCGAAGAGCCGGCACCCAGCACTCCCGCCCCCCGCCGCGCGAGGCGTAAGCGAGGTACCGACCTCACCCTAGATGACTGAGGTGAGTATATGGGGCTGTTCGATCGCTTCAAAAAGCACTTCAAGAAGACCGATGAGAAAGAAATCACCGCTAAGGAAAACTCTGTCGAGGCTGAAGAGGCCGTCGAGCAGGGCAAGCGTCTGAAAGAAGCTCTAGAAGAGGCTAAACCAACTCCTCAGGAAACCGCCCCCACTCCAGAAATTGAAGCCGAGTGGGATGATTCTGATGAGGTTACTGAGGACCCATTCGCCAAACCCGCCGGGCGCAAGGAACGCAAGAAGGCCCATCGAGCAGCATCTATGGAGAAGGCTGAGCGACCCACCGAATCAGAGAAACCTGCAATTAAGAATCCGATGCAGAGCACCACTGGGCACGGTCTCGTCGCCAGTGGACCTGCCAAGATCAAGGTTGATTTTGGTGATTCAACCACTAAGACAGGTGGCCGTGTGGTGATGAGCAGCGACAAACTGGACAGGATTTTAGAGGAACTTGAAGAGGAATTACTGTCATCTGATATGGCGCAGAGTGCCGTTGAGGAAGTCATTCATACACTCAAGGCGACACTCATAGGCAGTCGAATTTCCACCACTAAGAAACTCGATGTAGTCGTTGAGGAAGCCCTCAGGAGAGCCCTACTACGCCTCCTAGAAGCAGGATATTGGGACTTCGACAAGACTGTAGACGCCTTTCTGGTGGATGCAAGCCCGGTAGTTATCATGTTGGTTGGTGTCAACGGCACCGGCAAGACGACCACTACCGCAAAGTTGGCGCACCGATTGAGCCAGCAGGGCCACAGTATCGTACTGGCTGCCGCAGACACCTTCAGAGCCGGAGCCATTGATCAGCTCGCAGTTCACGCTGACCGCCTCGGAGTGCGCTGCATCCACAGCCAGAGAGGGGGCGATGCGGCGGCGGTTGCCCGTGACGCCGTAGAGAGCGCGAAGGCCCGCGGTGAAGACGTTGTAATCATCGACACCGCAGGCAGGATGCAGAACAAGACCAACCTGATGGAGGAATTGCGCAAGGTGCATCGGGTCACACAACCCCATCTGGTGATTTTCGTGGCCGATGCCCTAGCTGGCAACGACGCGGTTACACAAGCCATCGAATTCCAGCGTATGCTGAGATTCGACGGCGCCGTTCTTTGCAAACTCGACACCGACGCCAAGGGCGGGGCCGCTCTTTCTATTGCCCACGCCACAGGCCGCCCGATAGTACTGGCAGGCGTTGGCCAGGGTTACGATGATCTCATCGACTTCGATCCATCATGGTTCATTGATACTATTCTGGAGTGATGTCCGACCAGTGACCGCGCCGTTCTTGAAGCGCGACCCACACGTCGATGTGAAGATGTCCACCGAAGAGCAGCCACTTGCACTTGTGGTGGTTGGCAATGCCACCACCGAAGGCAGAATACGTAGTATCATGAAACACCAAGGATGGCGTACTGAGTTCTGTGGTGATGGCGACAAAGCGGTCGACGAATATGTCAGACTACAGCCCGATTTAGTGTTCCTAGCTCTTGATATCCCTTCGATGAACGGTCACATAGCAGCGCTTGAGATGCGCGAGACCGACTATAGCGCAAGAATAGCCATTATCACCTCCAGATCAGGTACTGCCAAAGCTGGGGACGCCGCTTACTCCGTAGGAGCTGTCGGTGTCCTCGTCACCCCTCTGACTCAATCGGTGTTCGACGAGCAGTGGGAGGCGATGATGGGTGAGATTCCCCCTGCCCCCGGTCTTGCCGACCTCGACGAACTCTATCCCGAGGTAGAGGAGGCAGAGATGCCAGTCCTTCCTCCGCCGCCGTTGATGCCGCCGGTCCCGGAAGCGGTCGAGATGCCGTCCGAAGACTCCCCCGAATCCGAACCGGAACTGCCAGCTAAGAAGCGAGGATGGGGTCGTAGGATCATCATCCTCATTGTTCTGGCCGCTGTGGGCGCCCAAGTGGGGGTCTATTTGGAGTATATCGACCCCATCGTAATCATTAATTTGAGCGACCTCTGAAGGCCATTCCGAGTCTGTTTGCAGATTCATCGGTTTATGGTTCGATTGAAGATCATCTAGACATCAATGCAGTCCACGTAGCATCGGCGTATGCCTTGGCCGCCGCCGCAGGGTCGTCCGAGCCATGTATCCCTGTGCCCACAATGACCGCGTCCGAACCAGCTTTGATCGCATCCGACGGATGGCCGTACCTCTGTCCAAGGACACCCTCTTCTGCTGATAGGTTAACTCCTGGTGTCCAGATCATCTTACCATCACCGACTTTTCTCCGCAGCGAGGAGATTTCGTCCGGCGAGCTACCGTTGCCTATGTAGCCGAGAACGTGAGGCGAAGCAGCACCAGTCACAATCGTCTCGTCGGTGTAGCCCTCAGAGAGCAGGTTGCCCTGACTAGACATCTGAGCCAACAAGAAGACACCTCCTATCCTCTGTACATCATCCCACCCCGCGGCGATACCATCCACGATGTCCGGTCCTGAGACGCTATGGGCGGTGACGATATCAGCCCACGAGCGGATGTCGTAGATTCCTCCCATCTGCGTCTGTGATACTCTACCTATGTCGGCGAACTTACGGTCTTCGAAGAGCATCAGATCATGTGAGTGGGCAGCATCTACGACCTTCTGCCACGCCTCTTGTGAGAAGTCCTCGACCATATCCACATGAGTCTTGAGTGCAGCGATGTGAGGACCTACTTGATGGATGAGTTGCATCAACTCTTCAGTGGTCGCAAGATCGGCCGCTAATACTACCAATGTCTCCTTCTCAGCAGCCGTTTCCATGAAGCGATGCGATAGAGGATGAGCGCAACCTCGCCATCTAGCGCCCCACACCTCATCGGTTCGCATCGAACCTTCTCGTCGCCGACCCTCTCTCAAGCCTTTCCCTTTCTGTCAATCAAATCAGGCCTACGGCCTGAGCCGCTTTGTTCATGGACGGGCGGCAGCCGATACTATCCATGAGCGGAAGCGTTACCGTTCACACGGTTGAGGTCACTACTCGGGATATGGAGGGGTTGCCTGATGCCCGAGGCGATAGCGTGGCCTCTATGTTGGCCGCCGATCACGGAATCAAGGTTGGTAGAGTACGAGTCAATCTTGGATATCTAATCAAGGCTGAGATGAGTCAGGATGAGGTTGAGAGAACGGTATACGACCTGTTTGCTGACCCCGTAATTGAAATTGGCTCTTGCAGCGAGGTTTTGTTGAATTCCCACAATCTGTTCCCCCATGCTCCTGAGGCTGTCATCCAAGTTGGGTTCAAACCCGGGGTGACGGACAACGCCGGACAGGCGGGTCTCGATGGACTCATCACACTGTACCCGAGATTGATTGGACAGTCTCAGGTTGCAACAAGCCGGACCTATATGTTCTGGGGCCTTCCTGAAGGCATTGACTCCACCGAGCTTGCCGCTATGCTTCACAACCCTATGATTGAGCGCTGCGCTATTGCGGGAGCAGATGACTGCTCCTCTGCTCGTTGGCCTTCTCTGGGATTCCCTGACAGGCCGCCAGCCATCTTCGCCGATCCTGCTATCGTTGATCTCGAGGTGAGCGACAAGCAGTTAGAGGAGATTAGTGAGACAGGACTGCTCGCTCTCAATCTCAACGAAATGCACGCCATCCAGGCGCACTACCGAAATCCCGAGATCAGAGTGGCGAGGGCGAGTCTTGGTTTGCCCTCAGGGGCCCCGACGGATGCTGAACTCGAGTGTCTGGCGCAGACTTGGTCCGAACACTGCTCACACAAGATATTCGCAGCAAGAATCAATCACAAGGACAACGTGACAGGGGAGTCTTCGGTCATTGACTCACTGTTCAAGACACACATCATGAGTCCGACATTGGACATTCAGAAAGAGGTCGATTGGCTTCTGAGTGTTTTCCATGACAATTCAGGCGTAATTGCCTGGAATGATGAGTGGAGCTTGTGTATGAAGGCCGAGACCCACAATTCTCCTAGCGCCTTGGATCCTTTCGGAGGGGCCATAACCGGAATAGTTGGAGTCAACCGCGACATCCTCGGCACTGGGCTCGGCGCCAGACCCATCGCCAACACTGATGTGTTTTGCTTCGGTCCTCCGGACTACACAGGAGACCTTCCGTCCGGCCTGTTCCACCCTTCTCGGGTGTTCAGAGGAGTCCATGCTGGGGTGCGCGCTGGAGGAAATGAGTCAGGCATCCCCACAGTCAATGGAGCCATGGTCTTCGATGAACGCTATCTCGGTAAGCCATTGGTTTACTGTGGTACCGTCGGCATCATGCCTCGCCGACTCGCCGACGGTCGGGAGAGCCACGATAAAACTCCAAGTCCGGGCGATATCATCTACATGGTTGGAGGAAAAGTCGGTAGCGATGGTATCCATGGAGCCACCTTCTCCAGCCTTGAGCTGACAGAAGAGAGCCCGTCTTCTGCGGTGCAAATTGGAGATCCGATTACTCAGAAGAAGATGATTGATATGATTATCGAAGCGAGGGATGCTGGAATTATTCAGGTCATCACTGACAACGGGGCTGGCGGCTTGTCGAGCAGTGTAGGGGAGATGGCCGAACTCACCGACGGCGCGGAGATAGACCTGTCAGTCGTCCCCCTCAAGCAGGCCGGCCTTTCACCGTGGGAAATCCTCGTTTCGGAGTCCCAGGAGCGCATGACGGTGGGTGTAAGACCAGAGGACTGCGAAGCATTCGAGGCTCTCGCCGAACTCCACGAGGTAGAGGCTACGAACATCGGAGAATTCACTAATTCTGGTGCATTCGTCGTGCGCTTCGCCGATACTCCGGTAGCTCACATACCAATTTCCTTCTTGCACGATGGGTGCCCCCAGTTGCAACTAGAATCAGAATGGACACCTCCTCAGCACGAGCCATTCTGGCCACCTACGATGGATTCTACTGGTATGGGCGATGTATTGCATCGGCTGTTGGCGAGACCGAATGTGGCGAGTAAGGAGGCATGGGTTCGTTCCTATGACCATGAGGTCATCGCGCAGTCAGTTATCAAGCCGTTCTGTGGTGTTAATCACGACGCTCCTGGAGATGCTGCGGTCATCGCTCCTCTTCTCGGTGGAACACAGGGGGCCGTAATCTCGAACGGAATCACTCCTCGGTACTCAGACATCGATGCCTATTCTATGGCTGCCGCAAGTGTCGACGAGGCGCTGCGCAATGCGGTTTGTGTCGGCGTCGATCTTGAAATGATAGCCGGTTTGGACAACTTCTGTTGGCCCGATTCTGTGGAATCCCCCAAGACTCCAGATGGCCGTTACAAACTCGCACAGTTAGTGCGTGCTAACCGAGCAATAGATGAAGTCTGCAGGGCCTACAGACTACCGTGCATCAGCGGCAAGGATTCGATGAAGAATGACGTTACGATGCATGGGGAGAAGATTAGCGTCCCGCCAACCATCCTGTTCAGCCTGATAGGCAACCACAATGACGTGCGCAAGGCAGTATCAAGCGACTTCAAACGCACCGGCGACCATATCTATCTTCTCGGAGAGACACACCAAGAGCTCGGTGCGAGCGAACTTGCCTACATGTTCCGCGACGAAGGCTCGGGCGGTATTGGCGGCGAGGTGCCACGCATCAATCCCGAACGTAACCTCGCGATGTACCGCGCTCTAACCTCGGCAATGTCCGAAGGACTAGTCGCGAGTGCCCACGACTGCAGTGATGGAGGTCTAGCGGTCACCCTCTCTGAGTGCTGCTTTGGATCAGGGTCGGGCGCGTCCGTGGAGATATCCTCTCTTGAGAGAGACTGTAACCACCTCGACGAATGGGGCGCTCTGTTTGGAGAGAGTCTCGGCAGAATCCTTGTCAGTGTGTTGCCGGAAGACTCTGATGCCTTCGCTGCTGCGATGAAGGAAAACTCTTGCATCAGATTGGGAACAGTGGAAGAGGGTGATGAAATCACAGTATTTTATGGTGATACCGAGGTATTGCAAGCCTCTATGACGGAGTTGAAAAAGGCCTGGCAAGGCTCGTTGGGAGGTGATGCGTGATGTCTGCAAGACCCAGAGTTGCGGTAATCTCCGGTTTTGGCATAAACTGCGAGACTGAGACCATAGCGGTCTTCGAGATGGCCGGGGCCTTGGCGGACAAGATTCACGTCAACCGTCTGGTGAACGGCGAGGTCAGCCTCGAAGACTACCACATCATGGCGGTACCGGGCGGCTTCTCTTTTGGCGACCATCTCGGCAGCGGCCGTCTGTTAGGCAACCGCCTGCGGTTCGGCCTCAGAGAACAGGTCAGAGACTTCGTAAGGGCAGGCAAGCCAGTGATAGGAATCTGCAACGGCTTTCAGGTTCTGGTCAAGATGGGGCTCCTTCCCGGCGACGATGAAGTCAGTCTAACCCAGACGGCTTCTCTTGCACTCAATGACAGCGGGCACTATGAGAACCGCTGGGCCACGCTTGAGTTCGATCCCGACAGTCCCTGTATCTGGACGAAGGGAGTGTCTCGTATGCGCGTCCCTGTCCGCCACGGAGAGGGCAAGTTCGTGACCGATGACCGCAAGCTACTCGATCAGTGGGCCAAGTCTGGCCAATTGGTAGCCCGCTACGTCGATCCATCCACCGAATATCCTGGCGCCAGCGACGAGGTCCTGCCATACCCGGTCTCACCTAACCAGAGTTGGAGGAACATTGCTGGGGTCTGTGACCCCTCTGGTCTCGTGTTCGGGCTCATGCCCCATCCGGAGGCCAACCACTCTACTTGGTTGGGAGCAACCTGGACACGAGAGGACACCAAGCACGGCGAGGGCGAGGGCATGGCGATTTTCCATAATGCGGTTAAATACGCTACTTCTAGGATGTAGGAAAATCCCTTATCCTCAAACCCACCCCAGATTCCGTGTCAACGTATTCCAAGGATAGCAAACCCTCCGGTGGAACGGGCAAATACGTCACGGTCACCAAGGGTAGTAAATTCGACTCCGGTTTGTTCTTCGCAGCTTGCATTACGATGTTCATCGGGGTGTTTTGGATGCTCTTCGCCCTCACTGTCTGGGGGATACCTTGGATGTGGGAGCAAGCCCTCTCATCTTACGCGGGTTGGGGGTGGGGCGAGCTCGCTATCCTCCTCACTGGCATAGCCCTCTACCCTTGGTGCTACTCGACTCTACTCTTCACATGGGCTTTCTGGGGCAAGCCGAACGAGGCGAGGGCGGCCGAGCAGATCGGCGGTATACACCTGACTCACGTCGGCTTGATGCTCTTCTGGCTCTGTTTCGTGGGTTCCTCCTGCTTCACTTGGTGGGGTGGCATGTTCGGCATCGGGATGGAACCGGAAGGGTGGTATTGGGCCCTCTTTGTCCCAGCTCTTTTCTTGACCACGATGGCCGTCCAAGGGCCTTTCTGGGGCCTTTTCCTTATCTTCTACGGCACTGAGGGCGCTAGGAACCCCTCAACGAGCGAGGCGGTGACCCAGCCCGACACCTTGGTTCAGATCAACTGCGGCGGCGGACTGTTCTCCGAGATTTGGGACAACAAGGACCTCTCCGGCGACCCAAAGGTCTCCGGTGTCGACCCAAACATCGACATCAATTGGGGAGGCGGTGGACCCCCCGGTGTCAGCAACGACCAGTTCAGCATCCGTTGGTCCGGCTTCCTTCTGCCCAGAGAGACCGGCTCGTACACCCTTGAGACCAGCAACGACGACGGAGTCAGGCTGTGGCTCGACGGACAACTCCTGATTGACGAGTGGTACGATCAGGTTGGCAAGCACCAGGCAACCGCAGAGCTTGAGGCCGGAGAGATCTACGAGTTCAGGATGGAGTACTATGAGAACGGGGGTCAGGCCAAGGCCAAGCTACGCTGGACCAAGCCCGACGGAACCTACGAGATTGCCCCATGCTCTGTGTTCTCACCGACTAAGCCGGACATGCCTTCGACAGTCGTGCTGCAGGCAGTCAAGTCAGGCGAGGTTTTCACCAACCGACTCAATTGGTGGGACTGACGACCCATCTTCTTTTTTCTTCGAACCGCTGGGCATGTACCTCTTGACGAGGTAGGCATTGACCAGAGCCACGATTGCGGGCGCCACTGCGGCATCCGTCATCCCCTCGACGAACGCCCATCTCGCATTCTCGATTAGTTCGGCCCCAAGCGTGTTTCCCTGAGCAAGTAACTCACCTCCTATCCGTATGGCTGCTGGAAACGACTCGGAGACAACCCCTGAATGTTCTTCCAGACCACCGGGCACCACCAGTTTTCTCTGGTAGATCTCGTTGAGCACACTGCCGACGATGGCGATTCCAAAAGCCCCCCCAACTTCCCTGCTCGCATCGTTCGTCGCGCTACCCACGCCAGCCTTGTCATGTGGTATGGAATCCATCACCATGGTCGTTGACGGGGCCATCGTGAGGCCCATTCCAATCCCGACTAGGAAGAAAATTAAACCTAGAACGAGGTAATCCGTACCTATCTCGACGGTCGAGAAGATTAGCATCGCTGTGGCGACCAGAGTGAGCCCGACAGCCACCACGTTGTTGTTCCCAAACTTTGCGCATAGCCGGTCACTGTTTGCTGCCGCAGGCATCAATCCCAGCGGCAGTGGTAGGAAGCGTAGGGCTGCCTCAAATGCGGAGTGGCCTCGTACTAACTGGAAGTGAAGCATTTGTGTGAACATAAAGGAGAACATTACGAAGAAGGCCAGACTGATGGCGATTAGGCCTAGAGCGAACCCTCGGTCTCGGAAGAACTCAATGGGCAGCATCGGGTGCTCAGTCTGTCTCTCCCATCGAACGAACAGAATAGCGAGAATCAGACCTAGTGTACCGAGGCCCACGACTTCATTGCTGGTCCACCCAGAACTCGGACCTTCGATGATGGCGTACAGAATAGAACCAAGCGCTCCGACAGAGAGAATCGCACCGATAGGATCCAAAGGAGTCTCCTTCTCGTCGCGGGAGTTAGGCACTAGTAGCATACCCAGAACCATAGCCAGAGCGATAATTGGTGGATTAATCCAGAAGACCATCCTCCAGTCGAAGTTCTCCACCGCCCATCCTCCTACCAGCAGTCCGATGGGCGCACCTATCCCGGCCATACCAACCCAGATACCGACCGCCTTGCCTCTTTCCTCAGGAGGGAATACCACGACGATAATTGACAGGGTTGCTGGCATCACCAGAGCCGATCCCAGCCCCATTAGAGCCCTGGCACCTATCACGTGATCAGATGTCGTGGCGTACTGGGCGGTTAGTGCAGAAACCAGCCCCACTACTGCTAGGCCACCCATCAGAGCCGGCTTGCGACCAAAACGATCTCCAACAGCCCCCATCACCAGCAACATTCCTCCAAACACTACGACGTATGCATCCATAATCCACTGAAGTTCGGTGTTGTCCGCCCCCAGATCCTTTGAGAGCTCGGGCAGAGCCACGTTGACAGTGACGTTATTCAGCAGGGTGATTACTAGGCTTAGGCTCATCACAGCGAGGATATGCCATCGTCGCTCGTGCACCGTCTGCGCGTCCATGATCTATGCAACAACAGGCGACTCATGAATGCACAGGCTGTGAGTAGGATTGATGACGGTCGAGTCGGAGCGGAGCACGTGAGCCTACCCCGGTCCTCGATGAACATGATGGGTTTCGCCGTCTGCTGCTTATGCTGCGACGAGCCAGATGTCGCCGGCTCGGAACGCTGTCGCTTGTGTATTGCGTCACACGCGAAGACGAGGGAACGACTGTCGACTCAGGCCACATCTAAGGCCGATAGACTGGCAAGAGAATTCGTGACCATGCTAGCCAATCCAGTTGATTACAATGAGGACTCGACACACGGGGAGATGATGATTCATTACTCCACACTCATCGATGCACATCAGGGCAAGGCTCCAGCCAAGACCATCGAGGAGATTATTGCTGTGTTCGAGAAACAGAAGAACAAGAAACAAAGATCCTTAATTCGAGATGTTGCTAACAACAACGAGTGGCACGATGTGGAACTCAGCGCAGAACAGAGAGAGGAAATGCTGGCAAAAATTACCGGTGAGCGACCCAAGCACATGCCGACGTGGGAGGAACTTCTCTCTGAGGTTGCGGAACTGTTGGGAGAGGATGAGGGATGAGCGGTGACAGAGATCCAAGGGCGCACTGGCTCGATGACGACCCGTTCGACAAGAAGACCTCTTCAGGTAGTCACAGCGCGGCTCGCGATGACGGGAACTGGCGCCAACCGCACATCCGAGTGGTCCACGCAACAGGCTCCGGCGCTCCTTTCATGAGGATATTCGGTGTCGAAGAACAGCCTCAACCCATACCGGTTCACACCGGCTCGATCTGGCACTTTTCTAGAACGGAGGTTCAGCACCTCACTCAGGCAACACTCGCACTCTCCTTGGCCCTAGCTTTCATGTCCGTCCAAGGGATCTTTGGTGCGCTGGCCGAACCCCAGATGTTCATCCTTGGCGGAATAGTCTATCTCATTGCACTCGCACCTGCTTTCCTTCTCCATGAGATAGCCCACAAGGTGGTAGCACGCAAGTACGGTTGTTGGGCCGAGTTTCGAGCATCACCCAGTGGTCTTCGTTTTGGTGTGATGCTTGCAGCGATTTTGGGTATTGTATTCATGGCACCCGGCGCTGTGATGGTCGCCGGACATACAACCCGCGCTCAATTCGGAAAGATTGCCTTGGCCGGGCCTGTAACCAATGTGGTTCTCTGGCTTCTTGGCCTGATAGCGATCCTCCTCGGTGCTGCAGAAAACATCGTGGGTGAGGTAATCCTCAAACCATGGCTATGGGGGAATGCAGCGCTCGGCCTGTTCAACATGCTTCCCTTTGGTCCATTGGACGGAAAGAAAATCAGGACTTGGTCAATCCCAGTCTTTTGGATATGGTTGATAATTTGTGTCAGCCTAGTTTGGTTCAACTTCACACATCTCAACTCTCTCCTTGGCTAGATGGCATCATCGAAAGTGTCTGGACTTAGGGGAGATTCCTTCTCGCCCTCGGCGACGGAGAAATGAAGGAATCTTGCAAGGGCGGAGCCAGAGAGTGAATCGAGAAACCCGCCGAGCAGAATCTTTGTCAACAACTCGTCTTTCGAACCCTCAACGGACTTTCGTTTGAGTTTGCGTAACTGGTAGGCCACCGAGGGCTGGCTAACACCGATTTCGTTTGCTATCTCCCTCTGACTGTAGCCAAGTGCACGCATTTTGGCCATTGTGGCGAGTTTACCAGGTTCCATGAAGTGTGGAAAACCACCATTTTATTGAATATACCTATCATTGATAGGGATAAAGCCGCAGTTAGCCGGTAGTCGCTATGGCATTCAGTACCGGCTTCTCATCGCAGTGGAAGAAGGTCATCAGAGCCCACCAAGTGATCATGTCGAGGCTGTTTACAAGATTCGAGACACCCGAGTTCTCCTCACCGTAGTCCTTGCCAGTAGTATCCATCCAATCCTCCATCTCATCTAGAGTGTCACAGGTCTGGTGGTAGCACCAGTAACCGTCGACCAGCCCCCCGAAGCCCACAGTAACTGTACCCAGATTATCCTGAAAGCTGGCATGGTCACTCCTCGCGGTAGTATCCTCATAGACGATAATTTCAGGTCTGTCCATATCCATCCAGACATCGGTCTTCCAAGTGTCTGCCGTGTAGTTCAACCCGACCAGAGTCCCCATCTGCTCCTCGAGACCGAGTGCATCGCCTCCTATCCACTGTGACAGCCCTACCATCCCAGGCTGGTCGAGACGATCGTGGTTAGGTCCCGGGCCGATGTAAACCCGCATCGGCCAGACCTCGGAGTCCTTTGGGTAACCATCCTCGTCGATTTGTGGGTCGGGGTCTCCATGCGGCGCCCCACCACCACCTGGCCAGTTCACTCCGGCCATGTCGAGATTGATGTAATTCGTGACCGTGACTTCAGGATGGTCCTCCTTCACGTAATATTCGGTCCAATAGTCGGAACCGCGTTTGCCCCCTTCCTCTCCAGACCACAGGCAGAACACCATCGTCCGTCGCGACTCGAAGCCAGCTAGGACCTTCGCAGTTTCCAGAACCATCGAGGTCCCGGCGGTGTTGTCGTATGCGCCCACCCGCGTGCCGTAGGTTCTCGAGCCGGTGGTATGTGGATCGAGTATGACG
>Ga0209501_10003658_pt1 | contig 15228 bp, 13 predicted proteins | sample ArcticOcean_MG_C_4_FD_187434 | JGI IMG/M metagenome (GOLD analysis project Ga0209501, IMG submission 187434) | Marine microbial communities from western Arctic Ocean - ArcticOcean_MG_CB4_134 (SPAdes) (version 2) | ecosystem: Environmental > Aquatic > Marine > Oceanic | place: Arctic Ocean...
CCAAAGATCTGCGCATTTTCAGAATGCAAATGCTTTGGCCGCCGCGGTATTTACAAGCCAGCCGCGCCGGTTTGATACTTTTACATCGGGAACAAACGACAGGAAAAATCTATGCCACCGGATTCGGCACCGACACGCCGCCGTCTGGCCGCCGGCGAAGTTGTACTGGGCCTGAATGCCAGGCATTCCCGGACCAGCGAGATCGGCGCCATGCGGGCTAGGATAACGCCTTTCGCCCGGGCGCGCTGGAACGATGCGGCCAAGATCTCAAGCTAGCTGAATAACGGGGCAATGGGCATATTTGTACCACACGTGAATACGCCGGAAGAAGCGGCCCGGGCCGCCCGTTACCCGCCCAGGAGCGTGATGGCCGCGCCTGCGCCTAGGGCATGTTTTGTTAAAACGTACCCAGACTCCTTAAGAATAGAACAATTGAACCAATTACTTAAGTCGCGAGAGCGAACCCGTTTAATCGAAAATTGCTCTGGTGCCCCAATATGGCCACGAACGGATTGAATTTTTTGCCTCTCTGCCCACCGGTTGATATTCAGCGCGTCAGAATTGCCGTCAATGCAACTCAATTGCTGCGCAGAACCTTCCCGGCCAAGGCGCCGGCGTGCTCACCATCGCGCATGAAATGCTGACCGTTGACGAACATGTGGCTGTAACCTTGGGATTTTTGAATATAGCGGCCCGCGCCGGCCGGAAAATCATGGACGAATTCCGGCCCCCGCAAGCGCAAACCGTCGTAATCGATAACATTGATATCGGCAAAAGCGCCGGGCGCCAGAACGCCACGGCCTTGCAAATCATACAGGGCGGCGGGTTCGCCGGTGAGTTTATGTATGCCGGTCTCAATACTAAATTCGCCCCGTTCGCGAACCCAATAGGTCAAGAAGTAGGTCGGCAGGCTGGCATCCATGATCTGGCCGCAATGGGCGCCCGAATCGCCCAGACCCAGCACCACGTTGGGATCGTTCAACATCTCCGCAACCGCCGTCATCTCCGGGTTGAGAAACGGAAAGTTGAACAGAGCCAGGCCGCTCTCGGCCACGGACAATTCAATAAAGGCGGCAGGCGCGCTGATATTCAAGCGCGCCGCCTGTGCGCCCAGGCTTTGCGCCGGGTCCAGGTCGTACCGCGGAGCCGCATGGGACATCAGGTACAAATCGTTCACATCCAATGGCGGCGGATCCGCCAACGCCTGTTCCACCATGCTGGCGCGATAACCGGCGTCGCGCAGTTTCGCTAGCTTCTCTTCCATGCCCATGCCGCGCAGGGCGCGCCAGGCCGGGGCCCGGTCGAAGGGCGTGCGATTTTGGAATCCAAACAGCACCCCAATGCCCCGGGTGGTGGATTGCGGCTTGATCCGCGCGCCTTTTTTCACGCTTTCCGCCACCTTCTTCAAGATCCAGCCATAGGCCCGGGGTATTTCCCGGTTTTGCGTCAAACCGAACGTCACCGGCCGGCCGGTATCCAAGCTGATATCCGTCATCCAGCCCATTTCGGTTTCAAGATTCCGTCTGACCATTTCCTCATCGCCACCATTGATCGCAGTGGCCGCCTCGACAACACCGCGGCCGTATTCGCCAAGCGCGGCACAGATGCCCTTCAACTCTTCTGGCAACGCATGGGTACCGGGCACCACATTGCCATCGGGCGTCAGATGCAACGGCGTCCGCGAGGTAGAAAAGCCAAGCGCACCACTCGCCATCGCTTCCGAGACCGCGTCATGCATGGCTTTGATCTGGTCCCCATTGGCCGGCTTGTTTTCCAGGGCCTGTTCGCCCATGGCATAGATCCGCAGGGCGCAATGGCCTACCAGGCCGCCAACATTTATGCCTTTAGGAAGATTATCAAGGGCGCCCAGATATTCGCCATAGGTTTCCCAGTTCCATTGCATGCCGCTGTTTATGCTTTTGGCCGGCACGTCCTCGACCGATTCCATGAGCCGGGTGAGATAATCCCGGTCTTCCGCTTTGCAAGGGGCGAAAGTGACGCCGCAATTTCCCATTACCGCCGAGGTCACCCCGTGCCAACAAGATGACGAGGCAATGGGGTCCCAGGTGATTTGCGCATCAAGATGGGTATGAATATCGACGAAGCCAGGCGTCACCAGATGCCCATCGGCATCAATGGTTTCCTTACTAGTGCCATCAACGTCTCCCACCGCAACGATCCGGTCACCCGCAATCGCGACGTCCCCGCGATAGGCCGCCGCACCCGTGCCATCAATAATGGTTCCATTTTTGATTACCAGGTCATAAGCCATGTCGGTCCTCTAGATTGTGTTGCCCCGTAGCGTTAGGCGAAAGAGCGCGGTCGAGCCACGCCCATGATTACCCGTTGGCAGTCAGAATTCCAGAGATTTGATAAAAATTTATCCGAGGGCCCGGCCAAACAACTGTCCGTTTGTACTCTTGGTTCTAGCCATTTATATTCCTGTGACTGCATGCTGCGCCCTATGCGGCGCTGGAAGGTCGACCTGAATGACAATAGTAGACGAAGGCGCAGCCCAGGACGCCGGACGGGTTGATCTGTCGCCAACGGTATCGGACGAAGTCAAATTCACCACCTGTTATATGTGCGCCTGCCGCTGCGGCATTAAGGTGCATCTGCGCGATGGCGAGTTGCGCTACATCGAAGGCAACCGCAACCATCCCGTCAATCGCGGCGTGCTCTGCGCCAAGGGCTCGGCGGGGATCATGCAGCATCATTCACCGGCCCGGCTGTCACAGCCGTTATTGCGGGTAGGCGAGCGGGGCAGCGGCGAATTCAAGGCCATTGGCTGGGACGAGGCCATGGATCTGGCCACATCGTGGCTGGACCCGATCCGCAAGGAGGACCCGCGCAAGCTAGCATTTTTCACCGGCCGGGACCAAAGCCAGGCCCTGACGGGGTGGTGGGCCAGCCAGTTCGGCACGCCCAACCATGCGGCCCACGGCGGTTTCTGTTCGGTCAACATGGCCGCGGCGGGGCTGTATTCCATTGGCGGCTCGTTCTGGGAGTTTGGCGAGCCAGACTGGGACCATTGCCGTTACTTCATGATGTTCGGGGTCGCCGAGGACCATGATTCCAACCCCATCAAGACAGGCCTGGCAAATCTCAAGGAAAGGGGCGCAAAATACGTTGCCGTCAACCCGGTACGCACCGGCTATGCCGCCATCGCCGATGAGTGGCTGGCCGTGACGCCGGGCAGCGACGGCCTGTTGGTGCTGGCCCTGGTGCATGAATTGCTGCGCGCCGGCAAGGTCGATCTGGATTACCTGGCCCGCTATACCAACGCGCCCTGGCTGGTAATCGAAGATCCGGGCGCCGATGACGATGGCCTGTTCGCCCGCGATGGGGATGGCCATCCCCTGTGCTGGGACAGCAGCCAAAACGCCGCCGTCAACGCCATGGATAGCGGCATTTCCCCCAGCCTGAAAGACCGCGTCACCCTGCCCGATGGCCGGGCTGCCGTGCCGGTATTCCATCTGCTGGCGGAGCGCTATCTGGATGGCCAGTACGGGCCCGACGCGGTCGCCGACCAGACCGGCATTTCGGCCGCCACCATTCGCCGGATCGCGGGCGAGTTGGCGCATGCCGCCTTCGCCGAGGAAGTGGTGCTGGACGTGCCCTGGACTGATTGGGCCGGGCGCCGCCACGAACAGATGATAGGCCGCCCCGTAGCCATTCACGCCATGCGCGGTATCTCGGCCCACGCCAACGGCTTTCAGACCTGCCGAGCCCTGCATCTGTTACAAATGCTGTTGGGCAGTATCGATGTGCCGGGGGGCTTCCGCTTCAAGGCGCCGTTTCCCAAACCCGCCCCGCCCGGGCTGAGGCCCGCCGGCAAGCCGGGCGACGTGGTGCCGGGCCAGCCCCTCGGCGGGCCGCCCCTGGGCTTTCCCCAAGGCCCCGAAGATCTGTTGGTGGAAGCCAATGGCGCGCCCTGCCGCATCGATCATGCGTTTTCCTGGGAGGCACCCATGTCGGCCCACGGCATGATGCATACGGTGATAGCCAACGCGTGGCGTGGCGATCCCTATCCCATCGATACGCTGTTCATGTACATGGCCAACATGGCCTGGAACTCATCCATGAACACCACCGATGCCATGACCATGCTGACGGACAAGGATCCCGATAGCGGTGAATACAAGATCCCTCATATCATCTATTCCGACGCCTTTTTTTCCGAGACGGTGGCCTATGCGGATCTGATCCTGCCCGACACCACCTATCTGGAGCGTTGGGACTGTATTTCCATGCTGGACCGGCCGATCTCCAGCGCCGACGGGCCGGCGGATGCAATCCGCCAGCCGGTCCTTACCCCGAACCGTGACGTACGCCCATTTCAGGATGTGCTGTTGGACCTGGGCGCCCGCCTGGGCCTGCCGGGTTTAGTGGACGAGACCGGCGCGGCACGCTATCCCGGCGGCTATCCCGATTATATAGCCAACCACGAACGCAGCCCCGGCGTCGGGTCGCTCGCGGGCTGGCGCGGCACGGACGGCGGCAGCCATGGTAAGGGCGAGGCCAACCCGGATCAGCTTGCCCGTTATGTGGAGAATGAATGTTTCTGGCGCGACGAACTGGCGCCCGGGCAGCGCTATTTTAAGCATGCCAACAAGGATTATCTGGAATATGCCGTAAAGATGGGTTTCATCGGCGCGGCGGAGCCGGTGGTGCTGCAATTGTATACCGAGGCCCTGCAACGCTTTCGCCTGGCCGCGCGCGGGGTGGGTGAGCAACAACCGCCCCAGCAACACCGTAAGCGGATCGAGCGGTTTTTTGACCCCCTGCCGATCTGGTATCCGCCCAGCGCCGTGGACGGCACGGCGGCGGAGGATTATCCCCTACACGCGATAAGCCAGCGGCCAGCGGCCATGTACCATTCCTGGGGTTCGCAGAACGCCTGGCTGCGGCAGATCCATACCGCCAATCGACTGTACATCTCGGAACGTGTCGCCCGTGAACAGGACATCGAGGACGACGGCTGGGCCTATCTGGAAAGCCGCCATGGACGCATCAAAGCCCAGGTGCGGGTCATGGCCGGGGTCAACGACCACACGGTCTGGACCTGGAACGCCATCGGCAAGCGGTCCGGCGCCTGGAACCTGGCGGCGGACGCACCGGAAGCCGAAAAAGGTTTTCTATTGAACCATCTGATCGAGGATCTGTTGCCCCCCAATCAACATGGCGAACGCCTGGCGAACGCCGATCCCATCACCGGGCAGGCGGCCTGGTTCGATTTGCGGGTGCGCATAACCAAGGCGCCGGTCGGGGTGAAGGCGTCCGAACCCGCCTTCACAGCCCTGCCATTGCCGCCTGGCCTCGCGCCCCGGCCCGCCATCCTGCGCTATGGCGCCAGGTTCGCCAGCAAAAAATCTAAAGGTGGCAATACATGACCTCGTTACCGAAAGAAGCGCCGCTGAAACGCCTTGGCCTGGTGATCGACCTTGATACCTGTGTCGGCTGTCATGCTTGCGCGGTCAGTTGCAAGGAATGGAACACCACCGGCTATCACGCCCCCTTGCCCGATAGCGATCCCTACGGCAAGGATGTGGACGGGGTTTGGCTGAACCGGGTGCATGGCTATGAGACGGACCCAGAACTGGGCGGGCGCACGGTCTATTTTCCCCGCTCCTGCCTGCATTGCGAAGACGCGCCCTGTGTCACCGTCTGCCCGACCGGGGCGTCCTATAAGCGCACCGAGGATGGCATTGTCCTGGTGGACCAGGACATCTGTATCGGCTGCAAGCTGTGTTCCTGGGCCTGTCCTTACGGCGCCCGGGAGTTCGATACCGACGGCGGGGTGATGAAAAAATGTACCCTGTGCATCGACCGCATCTACAACGAAAACCTGGAAGAGGTTGACCGGCAGCCAGCTTGTGTCAGCGCCTGCCCAACCAAGGCCCGACATTTCGGTGATTTCAACGACCCGGCGTCGGCCGTGTCCCAATTGACTGCCGAGCGTGGCGGCGTCGAATTGATGCCGGAACTGGGCCTGAAACCCACCAACCGCTATCTGCCGCCACGGCCTGGCGCCACCATGGGCGATGGCGCCAGCCTACAGGATGCCCCGGTCGCCGACGACGGCTTTCTGAGCTGGATTGACAGAGTATTGTCGCGTTAGGCGCAGAGACGAAACATGCAACCAGCCTATTCCGTTATTTTCCTGACCACCGCCACGGGCGCCGGTTACGGTCTGCTGGCACTCTTGGGCATCTTGCGGGCCATGGGCGGCCTGCCGGACGACCGCGCCTTTGGCCTGTTCGGCCTGGGCCTGGCCATGGCCTTGATCAGTGCCGGGCTGTTGGCCTCCGCCGCCCATTTGGGCCGGCCGGAGCGGGCCTGGCGGGCGTTTAGCCAGTGGCGCTCTTCCTGGCTGTCCCGGGAAGGGGTCCTGGCCGTCGTGGGTTACGGCCCGGCGGCACTGTTCGCCTTTGCTTGGCTAGTCCTGCAGCGCAATGACGGCCTTTGGCCCCTGGCCGGCCTGGCGGCGACGGTCCTATCTATCGCCACGGTCTACAGCACGGCCATGATCTATCGTTCCCTGGCCGCCATTCCGCGCTGGCATCACCCCCTGGTAACACCGGTTTATCTGGTTCTGGCGTTGGCTACCGGAGCCTTGTGGCTGAACGTGGTGCTGATACCATTTGTTGATGGCCATGCCCTGTCGCAAGCTATTTGCCTCGCCGCCGTGGCTGCCGCCTGGTTGTTAAAGATCGCCTATTGGCGGGCCATCGACGGCGCCACGGGCCAAAGCAGCGCCGCCACGGCGATCGGTCTAGGCCACCTGGGCAGTGTGCGCCCCCTGGACCCGCATCATGTGCGGGACAATTATTTGCTAAAGGAAATGGGTTTCGCCATCGCCCGCAAGCATGCCGCCAGGCTGCGCCGCCTGACGCATCTGACCGCTTTCCTGGTGCCCCTGGTATTGGTCTTGCTTCAGACCGTCACCTCCGGCCCGCTGAGTTTGGCGGCAGCGTCCCTGGCGGCGGTGTCCGTCAGCTTCGGCGTCGTCATCGAACGCTGGCTGTTCTTCGCCGAAGCCCAGCACAAGGTGATGCTGTACTACGGCGCGGAGACTATTTAGGGCGATTGAAGACAACGCAAGACCGCTGGGCGTCGTCCTTAGACGGGCGCGGGAATAGGAGCCTAAATGGTAGACAATCACATAAAATTTTATCTCGCCTACAACAGCCCATACGCGGCAAAGCTCGAATAAAGCAACGCCCAGGCCAAGGCCGGCGGGGTCTTCGGATTTCCCTTCTTTATCTACAAGGGCCAGAAGTTCTGGGGCAACGACCGCATCAAATAGCTAGTAAAAGCAATTTCGAATTAATAAGATTCGCAAAGCGATTCCTAGTGATTAGAAAGGTTTCTCTAATTCTAAAGATCTGAGCATTTTCAATCAACGCCAGGGGCTGAAATCGGGCGGGCGCTTTTCCAGAAAGGCGGCCGCACCTTCCTGCTGCTCGCCGGATTTATGATAGCCGGGCACCACACGGTCCACGATGTCGGCCATGCGGTCGCCCATGATCGGCTCCATATGGATGCGGAAGCTGGCCTTTAGTACCTTCAGGCACGACGGGCTTAGGGCAAGAAGTTGCTGGCACCATTCGGCGACCTCTTCATCCAGCTTTTCCATGGGCACGACGGCGTTGACCAGACCCCAGTCCAGCATCTGCTGGGCCGAGTATTGACGCGTCAGCATCCACATCTCGCGGGCCCGCTTATGGCCCAGGATGTTGGCTGAATGGGAAACCGGGAAGCCGCTGGCGGGCGAGCCGACCCGGGGCCCGGTCTGTCCGAAACGGGCATGCTCGGCGGCAATCGTGAAGTCACAAACATAGGCCAAGTGGTTGCCGCCGCCGATGGCATAGCCCGGCACCCGGGCGATCACCGGCTTGGGGCAGTCGACGATATAGCGCCCGAGCCGCCATTCGGTATCTTCAAGGCCGCCGTCGGCCTCCCAATTGACGTCACCGCCGGCACTGAAGGAACGCTCCCCAGCGCCGGTCAGCACCACGACGCCGATGTTTCGGTCGTCGTAGGTGCGCAACACGGCGTCCTCCAATTCGAGAATGGTATCGCCGGTAAAAGAGTTCAGAGCTTTCGGCCGGTTAATGGTGATGGTGCAAACGTAATCCTTGATCTCGAACAGGATATCCTTGTAGTCGCCGCTCATATGATGCGTCCTCCGTTTTTGCCGCACCAGTACGATACGCCATATTGTCACTAGACCATTTTCGAAATCGAAATGGTTGGTCAAGGCCGCGGCGTCGGCCCGGCGTTTGTACGCCGCCCCCCTAACCCCCCGGCGAGCCGTGCGCCTTGGCGCACTAGCGTGAACAAGAAAAGCTAGTCCTGATTCGATGAATATTGAATTTGGACTAGATCATGTACTCATAAACCCTCCGTAATGTAATGCAAGTTACGCGATTTCTGGCGTTCTAATGGTCGCGACCATCCCCGAACCTGGGACGCTAAGCATATTGGCTTTGGGCCTTAGGGGCTCGGCTTCGCATGACGTAAACAAGCCGCCGTTACTGCCGCTTAATCCACCCCCCAACCCGCCTTCTACCCAACTAATCCAGCGTCTGACATACACCCCAAGCAGGGAGGGACCGTTTGGTTCCTCCCGCTCCTGCTCATAAAGCCGGGCTGCGTGTCCAACGAATTTCTGGATAGTTAATTTGGCCACCCTCAGCCCATCCTGGCTGAAATGAAATACGCCGTTTCTCATCCTGCCAGTGACGCCGAGACGACCAGACATCGGCATCCGCGGATACCTCCGACGCCACTGACAAAGCTAATCATAGGCGGCATCGAGGGCTATACGCTAAGTAAGGTCGACAAGAATCGATGACTGCGGCGAACATGTAAACAAAGATGATTGCCGGCGCGCGATGCTCGAATTAGGTTATTTCCGGGCCCTCATGGTGTGGCTTGAGACTGACAGGCATGCGCCAACAAGCGGAAGCCGTATCGGCCGGCATCATTTATGAGTCGATGACCTAGAACAAGCCGGTGATCTGTCTATTTTTGTCCAGGCCGATGGCTTCCGCTGCCGGGCGGGAGGGCAGGCCGGGCATGGTCATGATATCGCCGCAGACCACGACCAGGAATTCAGCGCCGGCCGCCAGGCGGATTTCGCGGATCGAAATCACATGGCCCGAGGGCGCACCCTTGCGGTTCGGATCGGTGGAAAAACTGTATTGCGTCTTGGCCACGCAGATCGGCAAATGGCCGTAGCCTTGTTCCTGTAGTTGTTGAAAGCGCTCTGTCACCACACGTTCGGCGCCGATATCATCGGCGCCATAAATACGCTGGGCCACAGTGCGCATTTTCTCCCACAACGGCATCTCGTCCCCATAGATTGTCTTGAAGTCCGAAGCGCCCGATTGCGCCAACTCCGCTACCTTGTAGGCCAAACTTTCCGCACCCACTCCCCCATCCGCCCAATGGCTGCAAACATGCGCTTCCACGCCGAAACCCTTGCAATACTCGCCGATTGCCGCCATTTCGCTTTTTGTATCGGCATCAAAACGATTAATGGCAACCACGGCCTGGACACCAAATTGGGCCAAGTTTTCCAGATGCCGGCCCAGATTTTCTAAACCCTGTTGCAAGGCGGCGACGTCTTCCTTGCCCAGATCGTCCCGGGCCACGCCGCCATGCATCTTCAAGGCCCGCACGGTGGCCACCAGCACCACCGCATCCGGGCGCAGGTCCGCTTTGCGGCATTTGATATTGAAGAACTTTTCCGCACCCAGATCAGCACCAAAGCCCGCTTCAGTCACGACAAAGTCAGCCATTTTCAAGGCCGCCTTGGTGGCGACAACGGAATTACAGCCATGGGCGATGTTAGCAAAGGGGCCGCCATGAATGAAGGCCGGATTGTTTTCCAGGGTTTGCGCCAGATTCGGCTGGATCGCATCTTTCAATAACGCCGCCATCGCACCGTCGGCGTTGAGCTCCCGCGCCGTGACCACTTCACGGGCACCATTTTGCGCCACCACCATGTTGCCCAGGCGGCGATGCAGATCGTCGCTGTCCGAGGCCAGACAAAAAACCGCCATCACTTCCGAGGCCACGGTAATGTCAAAGCCATCCTGGCGCGGAAAACCATTCGCCACCCCGCCCAGATTGACGACGGTGGAACGCAGCGCCCGGTCGTTCATGTCGACCACTCGGCGCCAGGAGATGCGCCGGGCATCGATGCCCAGCTTGTTGCCCCAATAAATATGGTTGTCCAGCATGGCCGCCAACAAATTGTTGGCCGCACCAATGGCATGGAAATCGCCGGTGAAATGCAGGTTGATATCTTCCATGGGTATAACCTGGGCAAAACCACCCCCCGCGGCCCCGCCCTTGGTGCCAAAACACGGGCCCAGGCTGGGCTCCCGCAAGCAGATCGCGGTTTGCTTGCCGATCCGGTTCAAGGCGTCGCCCAGACCGACCGTGGTCGTCGTCTTGCCTTCGCCGGCCGGGGTCGGCGTGATGGCGGTGACCAGGATCAACTTGCCATCGGGGTTTCCAGCCAGCGAAGCCAGATAGTCCAGATCGATCTTGGCTTTGTCGGCACCATAACGGTATAGGTGCTGGCCGGGAATTTTTAGTTTTTCGCCGATCTGCTCGATCGGCAGTGCGGTGGCCTGACGGGCAATTTCAATATCTGGCTGCATGGTCCTCAGTATCCTTTTTAGATGTCTTCCAGGCCGCACCACTCGGCGATGAATAATGCCATGGCCTGGGTATTCTGGCGCACGGATTCTAGATTGACCCTCTCGTCAAAACCGTGAATGGCATCCGACAGAGGGCCATAGACCAAGCCCGGTATATCCGCGTACAGGCCGAAAAAGCGGGCATCGGTGGTGGCCGTGGTGGCGTGCGCCTGTAACGGCTTGCCATAGGCCTCGGCATGGGCCCAACCGAGGGCCGCTTCCGCCTCATCGGCGTCTTGCAGAACATAGCCTTCGGCCAGAAAGCCATTGTAGGTAATTTGCGGCGGGGCGTTGCGCAGAAAGGTGTCCTGGGAGGCGGCCTGGCGGATGCAATCTTCCAATTCTGCCCGCCGGGCCCCTAAATCGTCGCCGGGATAAACCGCCACGCGAAGATCGAAGACGCACCAGGATGGCACGGAGGAGGCCCAATCGCCGCCCGCGATCTTGCCCACATTAAAATTGATCGGGTGGTCATGGTCGGCGTAATAGGGCTGATCGACCCGCTCGGCGTTCCACTTTTGCTCCAGCTCCTTCAGGCCCTGGATCAGGACGAAAGCCGCATCAATGGCGTTGGAGCCGGTGCCCGCATAGGCCACGTGAACAGGAATGCCCTGAACCTTGATTTGCAGCCAGATCACGCCGATCTGAGCCCGAACCAGGCTGTCACCCATGGGTTCGGGGATCAAGGCCGCCTCCGCCCGGTAGCCCCGCGCCAGACAAGCCAGGGCGCCGTTGCCGGTGCATTCCTCCTCGACCACGGACTGCAGAAAAACATCCGCGGCCGGCCGCCAGCCCTGATTTTGCAAGGCCCGCAGGGCATACATGGCGCCCGCCAGACCCGCCTTCATATCGCCGGAGCCTCGGCCATACAGCCAGCCGCCGTCAATCCGCGGCGAGTAGGGCGGCGATGTCCACATCTCATGCGGCCCTTCGGGCACCACATCTATATGGCCGTTCAGGATCAGGGAGCGGCCCTTGGGGTTTTCACACCGGTGCCCGCCAACCACGTTGAAAGCGTTGTCGTAATCCGTATAGACCGGCGAGAAGCCCGGCAGATGGCTGATTTGATCCACATCGATCCGCCAACGGTCAACGGCCAGGCCCTGCTCGCGCATGGCCACGGCCATAAAGTCCTGAGCGGTATGCTCCCGGCCCCGGCGCGAGGGAAACTTCACCAGTTCGGCGGTAAAGTCCACCTGCTCGTCGAAGCTGGCATCGACCGCATCCTTGATCTGTCCCGCAATGGCGCTATTCAACATGGTCGTCCTCCCACACCCGGCACGAACAGCAGAATAGGGTCAATATGCGGCGGGAACCACCACCAGGGGCAGCGCTTAAAGAGGTTTGCGTTACCCAATTGACGGTTGCCGCGGCGACCTCGCCGTCGTTTTCCGCCGTCATGATGTGGCATTGTTGCCAATGGTCGTAATTCTTAGGCCTGTGCGCTGGGTCTGGCCTGCATGCGTTCATGCCAGGCGACGATATTCTTCAAATTCTGATCAATAGGCTGATCCACGCCGGCGAAAAAATCGAGAAAGCCGAACAGTAGAATGTCAGCCAGGGTGAGCCGCTCGCCTGCGACGAATGACTTGCTGGCCATCTGGCCATCCAGCCATTGCAATTTATCCTGGCATGCCGCTTTCAGCTCGTCGGCCGCCTGGGGTATGCAGCGCATGCGGTCCTGGAACATTTTCAGGCCGGTGGAGAAACGGAAGCCATTGCCCATGGGCTCGCAAATATTCAGATCAATGCGCCGGGTCCACATGCGGGTCTCGGCCTTTTCCTCCGCCGTCGTGCCGATAAGTGGTGGTTCGGGGTGCTTGTCCTCGAGATATTCGCAGATCACGGTAATTTCGGCCAAAATGCTGCCGTCACCCAGTTCCAGGGCCGGGCATTGTCCGGCCGGATTAAGTTTCAGATAATCCGCCTGGCGATTGACGCCGGCCCTGATATCAACCTCTTCCCTGGCCAGTTCGATGCCTTTTTCGGCCATGAACATGCGGACCACACGAGGATTTGGACCTCGGGAATTGTATAATTTCATGCTGCTGCCCCCATGGATCGGTTTTAGTCTGCCAGCGCATGTAAAACCAGCCGGGCCTAAATGGCAAGCATTGTCGTGCCGCTATTTGCGGCCGCCGGCCAAACGGGCGGCGTCGGGATGGGCGCGCAGGCGGGACATGGCAAAAACGCCCAGGAACGGCCCGATCGCTAGCGCAGCAAAGGCATATTGCCAACCCCACGCGGCGGCCAGGGGCGGCACCAAATGCACCGTGAACAGGGTCAATAGAAAGCCGACAGAGGTTTGCACGGTCAGCATGGTACCAATGTATTCCGGTGGTGACAGTTCAGCGATCGAGGCTGAAAATTGCGCCGAATCCGCGACTATGGTGACGCCCCAGACCGCGGCCAATAGGCTTAGCAGCCACGGTGAGGCGCCGAATAAAAAGCCGATCCCCAAGGCGCACAGGCCCGATGCGGTCATCGCGCCCATGGTCAGGGTCGTGCGGCCATAACGGTCCGCGATGGCGCCGCCCAACAGGCAGCCAATGGCGCCGCCAATGCCCATGGCGCCAAATGTCGCCAGGCGCGACCACCAGGCCGCCGGCTCCGCCTCCATGACTTCACGAAAGGAGGCATCCAAGAACACCACCAGCCAGGCCCACATGGCGTATAATTCCCACATATGGCCCAAATAGCCGAAGTTCGCCCAGCGCAGGGCCGGCCGGCGAAAGGCCTGCAGGGCGACCCCGGGGCTGAACCGTGGCGCGGGCGCAAGGTTTGGCCCCAGGCCCACCAGATTGATCAGCAGTGCTGACAGCAGGGCCAGGGCCGAGGCGGCCAGCAGGGTGAATTGCCAATCGACACCGCCAAAGGCGTTAAACAGATGCGGCGCCGCCGAACCCAGGGTCAAGGCGGCGACCAGCATACCCATCAGCAAACCCACATCGTCGCGGGCCCAACTGACCGCCATCTTCATGCCAACAGGATAGATCCCCGCCATGCAGGCGCCGGTGACAAAACGCAGGACGAAGACCAGCGCGGAGGCCGGCGCCACTACCAACAACAGGGCGTTGGCCAAGGCAGCCACCAGGGCGGAGGCCATGAAAAATCGGCGTGGGTCCAGGCGGTCGGCCAGGCCCAGCAATGCGGACGTCACGGTGCCGGCAACAAATCCGATTTGCACGGCAGAGGTCATCATGGAGGCCTGCTGGGGTGAAAGGCCGTATTCGGCGATCAGTGACGGCACCACGGCGGAGGCGGAGAACCACAGGCTCATGGCCGCCACCTCGCAAAAAGCCAGCAGTGCCAGAGACCAGCCGCGCCGCCCATGTCCCAATTCCGCACCCCCTGAACACAAGCGCCTACTGGCCGCAATTTTGCACGCTGGCCCAGCCGGTTTCATGCTAGGACTAGCGCGAAATCCACCTGCCGGGTGCGTCATTTTTAGGACCTGATCATAGCGGAACTTTCTCGTATGGACGATCACAACAATGACAGCGCGGCGATGATTGCGGGGCGGTAATTTCGGGCCCATTGACGGTCATGCTGGCGATCACCCCGGCATCTGTTCTGGACGTCTTGGCAATGGGCATATACGGCATAGAGCGGAACGGTGAGATTAACAGCCAATACGGCAACCTGCTCATGCGCTGGCGCATTATTCCGCAATTGATGGCGGTTGGGGTCATGGTGTTATTGTTTTACCTTAACCAAGGTTAGATGACGGGGCGGGCAGGAAAAATCTCATGGTCAAGCTGACGAAAATTTATACCCGTGGCGGCGACAGCGGTGAAACCAGCCTGAGCGACGGCAGCCGCGTACCCAAGGATGACCTGCGGGTCGCCGCCTATGGCGATGTTGACGAGTTGAACGGTGTCATTGGCCTGGCGCGGCTACATGCCACGGGTGCCGCGGACGAGATGCTGGCCCGCATCCAGCACGATCTGTTCGACCTTGGCGCCGATCTGTCCACCCCCATCGTCGCGGCGCCTAAGCACCCGCCCCTGCGCATTCTGGACGGCCAGGTTGAGCGGCTGGAGCGGGAAATCGACAGCCTGGGGGAAAGCCTATCAACCTTGAACTCCTTTGTCCTGCCCGGCGGCACGCCACTGGCGGCACAATTGCATCTGGCCCGTACCGTGGCTCGGCGGGCGGAACGCCTGGCCACCACCCTGGCCGGACGGGAAGAGATCAATCCCTCGGCCCTGCGTTATCTTAACCGCTTGTCCGATCACCTGTTCCAACTGGCCCGACACGCCAATGACGACGGCAAGACCGACGTCCTGTGGCAGCCGGGCATCAACCGTTAGGCCTGCACATTTGCGGCTCTTGAGCCATTCCAAACTACTGCAAATTACACTACGAGGCAGACAGTCTTTGTTATCGTCATTGTCGGGCTTGACCCGACAATCCAGGGCAACAAACTCAGGCGTCTGCGGCTTTGGATCGCCATGGGACTTTGAGGGTCTCGGCTTCGCCACGCCCGAAGGTGACGCAGTATCGTGTT
>Ga0209501_10003669_pt1 | contig 15203 bp, 13 predicted proteins | sample ArcticOcean_MG_C_4_FD_187434 | JGI IMG/M metagenome (GOLD analysis project Ga0209501, IMG submission 187434) | Marine microbial communities from western Arctic Ocean - ArcticOcean_MG_CB4_134 (SPAdes) (version 2) | ecosystem: Environmental > Aquatic > Marine > Oceanic | place: Arctic Ocean...
TACTTCAGATCGCTTAATTTACATTCCGGAACTTTGGAGAGCTTTCCTGCGCTTTACAAAATATTTAGGGATATCCAGCCGGATGAATGCTATCACCTTGCCGCGCAGAGTTTTGTTTCAATTTCGTTTGAAGACGAGTTTTCAACGATGCAGACGAACATCAACGGGACTCATTATCTGCTGGCCGCGATCAAAGATTCTTCTCCGGAATGTCGATTCTACTTCGCCGGTTCCTCAGAAATGTTCGGTAAAGTTGAGGAAACTCCACAAAGTGAAACCACCAGATTCCATCCCCGCTCAGTCTACGGCATCACCAAAGTGGCTGGTTTTGAACTGACATGAAATTACCGTGAAGCCTATGGCTTGTTCACCTGTAGCGGATTACTTTTCAACCATGAGTCTCCCAGAAGAGGATTTGAGTTCGTCACCCGTAAAATTTCTTCCACTGCAGCACACATTAAACTCGGAATGGAAAAAGAACTGCGGCTTGGAAACATTGAAGCGAAAAGAGATTGGGGCTTTTCCGGAGAGTATGTGAAGATGATGCACACAATGCTGCAACAGGAAAATCCGGATGACTATGTCATTGGTACTGGAGAAACGCATTCGGTTAGGGAGTTTGTGCAAATTGTCTTTGAAGAACTTAAGCCGAATTTTCAAGACCACCTTGTTATTGATCCACGTTTTTTTCGACCGGCAGAAGTAGAAATTTTAGTGGCCGATTCTGCAAAAGCACGGGATAAATTAGGTTGGGAACCAAAAGTGACTTTTTCAGAACTGGCACTCAGCATGGTTAGGCACGACTATGATAATCTTAAAAAAGGCATACAATGACTAAAACTTTAGAACGCCACGGATTATTGATTTTCTTTATTTCGATCTTGATGGTCACTCAACTACGCTGGGCTGAAAGGATTAATTATGACGACATTGCGCAACGTCTTTCTGCCGCAATGCTGGTCGGGACCCTCCTCAACTGGGGTCTGGGGAAATGGCTTACCAGCTTCGAAGGACAAACAGAAAATGAAAAATGGCAACGGAGAATTAAAGATATTTCTTTCACATTGTCATTTTCCTTCCTCTGGGTGGCGTTTCATCAGGATGGACAGCTTGGTGGCGGGATTGTGTTTCTATTCCTGATTTACCTAGTTAAGAGCAACGACAAAGCCATAACCTGGCTGACACGCTTCCTGAACTCCAAAAATTTTGAGGTGGAACTGGACGAAACTAAAGAACATCCCATGGTTTTAATCAAAGGGAAACATGATCCGGATAATCTTGTTGCGTTTCAATATCTGTGTGTCGATTTATCTGAGATATTTTTTGAGATGAAAAAGAAAAAAATGAATGAAGTGCAACTTGATTTGCAAGTTACCAATACAACAAATGAACAGTTATTGCCATTAATTAGGGCAATTGCTGATAGTCATGGAATTGAATTGAGCACTTAGTCGTATGATGTCATCCTATTCCAATTATTTCAAAAAACAGGTGGGGGCTCAGTTTAATTTGGATTGGGTTAGAAAAGATAGTGACTTTGTTTACAACCAATTGCGTTATGTGAAAAAAATTGTTCCATTTGACTCTGATTTGGATGCTCCAGTGCTAGAGGTTGGTTCCGGAATGGGAAGGTTAGCATTATTACTATATGAAGCAGGTTTTAGTGATTATACTGGACTTGAAATTGATCCCGAGGCTCAAAAATTCTCACAAAATCTTGGCTTTAAGTCATTTAACTTTATAAATCAGGAAATCAAAGATTTTGCGAAAAAAAACTCTGAGCAACGCTTTTCAAGCGTATTTTGTTTTGAAACGCTTGAACACTTAGAACAACCCATCCAGGATTTGATGGCCATTTCCTCTTTGATCAAGGATGGAGGACTGTTTATTGGAAGTACACCTTATCCATTTAAAAAAAATATTGTGTCTGATGAAACTCATTTGTTTGTTTTACACCCTATAAACTGGAAAAGGCTTTTTGAAAAATGCGGTTTTGAGCATGTCATTGTATCTGCTATGACTTTTCTCCCTTATTTGTGGAGAATCAATAAGAAATTGAATTTCATCATTCCTTTCTACATACCTGGAATGAAGTTGGTATCCACTTCTTTGATAATTGCTAGGAAAAAAAAGTAAAAAGTCATCACAAAAAATGAAAGCAATTTCATTCATGAATTCCTACACCCAAGGAAGTAGCGGGGGAGACGTTCTATTCGTCGAGTTGACAAAGCGTTGGAAAGGAGTGGAACACACCGTTTGCACTTCAGCTTTAGGTGAACAGTTTTGTAAAATGAAAGGGCTGACCGATGCACATTTTGTGATTTCAACTGAAGAAACAGAATTCAGAGGAGTCATTACTACTTACGCTTTAAGAATCTTGATTGGGATAAAAATTGCTTTGAGTTTCCGGTCTATCCCCGATATCATTTACGTCTCTTCTGACGTTCCGTGTGATACTTTTCCGGCAAGTATTTTGAAACTCAGAGCAAAGTTAGCCGGGAAAGCCTGTAAATGGGTACAGAAATTTTACCATATTAATAATCCAAACCGAAAACTCTCTTATACTACTCAACTTCTTTCTTTGGCTCTTCTCCGAAGAGTTGCAGATGTTTTTATAGGATGCAGTCAGGAGTCCGTTGATTTGCTAAAAAAACGAGGTTTTCCAGAATCTCTCCTGTATGTCGTAAAACCCGGAGTAAATCTTGCTTCCCCTGATCCATCCGAATCTTCCGAATATGATGCTATATTTTTAGGTCGAATTCATCCCTCAAAAGGCATCGATGATCTTTTCCCTGTTTGGCAAAAAGTACTGAAACATAAACCTGAGGCAAAGCTCGCATTGATTGGTAAGGGAGATGAGAAAACGGTGAGCTTCTACCAAGCAAAAATTGAAGAGCATGGATTGTCAGAACATATCCGGATGTTGGGATTCGTTTCGGACAATGAGGTTTCCAGCCTGTTGAGTGAGACACGGTTTCTGATATTTCCCTCACATGAAGAAGGTTATGGAATGGCTATAGCGGAAGCCCTTGCAAACGGCTGCCGGGTGGTGTCTTATGATTTGCCTGTTATTCGGAAGGAATTTGGGGACGCAGTTGTTCGTGTTCCATGTTTCGATACTGATTATTTTGCCCAAGAAGTAATCAAATCTTTGGAAAGCGGCCACAAAAAAAACAGTAATACACAAACCATCCGTACTTGGGAGCAGGCCTCGCAAGAAGAATTTGAAATCATTATCCAGCAGTTTGCCACATGACAGGTTTCAGCATCATAATTCCGGTTAAGGGAATCAATGATTATCTGCGCGAGTCTATACCTCATTTACTTGCTTTAGATTACCAAGATTATGAAGTCCTGATTTTGCCCAATGAAGAACCGTCTCCTTTGGAATCGGCGTTTGTGGATGAGCGTGTGAAAATCATTCCCACTGGAGCGGTGAGTCCGGCCGTCAAACGGGACATGGGAGCCGAACAGGCAAAGTTTGAATACTTGGCGTTTATGGACGATGACGCTTATCCCTCACTGGAATGGTTGAAAGTGGCGGAAAAAACATTCACTGAAAAAAATCCGGCGGCATTGGGCGGTCCTGGAATGGTTCCTCCGGATGCTTCCAAAAAGGAAATTGTTTCAGGAATCTTCTATGAAACCTTAGTAGGTGGCGGAGGTTTGGCTTACCGCTACCGACCGGCTCCGGAAGGTTTTTATGTGAAGGATTATCCTTCAGTAAACCTGATTATTCGGAAAAATGTCTTCCTTGAAATAGGAGGATTTGACAACGCTTTTTGGCCAGGAGAAGACACAAAACTTTGTCTTGATTTGATTCAAGCCGGACACGATATCTGGTATGAGCCTACCTTGTTAGTTTATCACCATCGTCGCCCTAGCTTTCGCGAACATTTCAAACAAGTTGGCGGTTATGGACTCCACCGGGGTCACTTCGCCAAAATCTTTCCACAAACTTCTGCCCTGCCTTTGTATTTTGCCCCAAGTACATTCTTGTTGGGAAATATAATTCTTTTTTTTTTAGGCTTTGCCAATCCGTTATTTTGGAAGGTATGGGGAGTTTTGCTTGCTGTTTATCTTTTACTTGCAACAATAGATATTCTGTCAAGAACTCGTGACCTTTGGATTGCAGGCATGACTTTACCGGTTTTAGTCGGTTCTCATTTGGTGTATGGTTGGCGTTTCATTCAAGGATATTTGACACCGCAATTGGTGAGTAAATTACGGTGAGAGGCCTGTTAGGCTAAAAGCAAAAACAAGGGAAAAATAAACGTAATCTGTGCCATTGCATACGGCCAATAATTTAATGTTTTAGAAATTGACTAAATAATGCAATTCAGCCTACCGTTAAACCTGAAATGTGAATTGTTTCATGTCTGAACATTTAACTTCAATCAATGAGAGAATAGAAAAAGCAGGAAAAGTTGAAAACGCGGTACGGAGTGCATTTGTAAATCGCTTGAAATGTGTGGAATTCCCTCCCCCCCCCTATGCATTAAAAATTCTCTCTGTTTCAGCTGGGAATGGGGTTTGGGATTTTTGTGCAATTAATGCTATACCTAACCAGTGTGAAGTCACTGCAACTGACATTGTTGATTGCCCAATAAGCCTAGAAGACCAAGATTTTTTGAAATCGAATTGTAAATGGCAATTTTCCAAAGTTGAAGCGGAAAAAAGCTTGCCGTTTGAAGAGAATATCTTTGATTTAGTCATACACCAAGATGTGATTGAACATGTTTTGAATCCATATCAATTTATAAATGAACAACAACGAGTATTAAAATCAGGTGGTTTTCTCTTGTTTGGGACTCCAAATTTGTTGCGTCCTGCAAATATCATAAAACTCATGCTCGGAAAATTGCGATTCCCAGTAAAAATTGGAAGTAACGCAGAAATTGGTGATTACATTCATATTCAGGAATTTAATGAATGGAATCTAAGAAATTTAGTAGAAGAAGTTGGATTAACGGTATTGAATATAGACTATTGTTTTTGGGGCTTTCATCCGTTCAATATTCGATTTAGTTCTATGCCGGAGAATAATATAGGAAAAACTATGTGTCATCATATCAATGTATTTTCTCAGAAATTAACTCGTTGAATGAGTATCAACAGCTTGTGACCAGGTTGGATTTAATGATGGAAGTGGTTGGTGTGTTGATTGAAGCTATGAGGATGAGTGTATGCCAGAACTGACAGTAGTATAGGTTATCCAAAATTAAAAATTGTAAATTTATTTCTCACTTCAAAAAATGCACAAAGCATTACACAAAGTCCTGAGCAATGAATCATTGAGTGCCAACACATTTAAATTGCGAATTGAGCGTGAGGACATGGAATTTCATGCTGGGCAGTGTGTTAATTTGGGACTTCCGAAAACCGGAATCAATCGGGAATATTCCTCCTATTCAGGAGAACAGGAACCCGAGCTTGCTTTTTTGGTTCGGGAAGTTGAAGACGGTGATGTTTCTCCGGCCTTGAGACGTTTGAAATTTGGAGATTCAATTGAAATTGATGGAGCTTACGGACTTTTCACTTTGCCGGAATCGATTCCGGAAAATAATTCTAACGTTTTTATTGCCACCGGAACGGGAATTGCGCCGTTTCATAGTTTTGTTCGTACCTATCCAGAGTTGGACTATCTAATTTTACACGGTACACGCCTTGCGGAAGAAAACTACGAAAGCGAACATTATTCCAACGACCGCTATGTGCAGTGTGTCTCCCAAGAAAACGGGGGATGTTTTCAGGGGCGCGTGAGCGATTATCTGCGACAAAATCCGCAGGGAACAGACAAACACTACTATTTATGCGGTAACAGGAATATGTTAAATGAAGTTTATGACATATTGAGAGAACAGGAAGTTTCCGGTTCAAACATCATGTCGGAAGTATTTTTTTAAGGAACAAATGAAAGTTGCAATTTCTTATCCTCCCATCGTGAATAATCATGGCCAGAAGGCGATGGTCTCCCAAAACCGGAATGTTCAGTATTTCCAGAAACCGACTTATTTGTTGCCCGTCGTGCAGGCACAAGCTGCAACATGGTTGCAGCAATTAGGGCATCAAGTGTTTTGGGATGACGGCAATGCGCAGTTGAAAAGCTACCAACAATGGCGGGATGATTTGGTCCTGGAATCCCCGGATGTGGTTGTTTTTGAAAGTACAACTCCTGTGATGAAGTTTTATTGGAAAGCAACGACAGAACTCAAAAAGTTGCTTCCGGAAACCATATTCATAATGACCGGTTATCATTCGATGCGCCGTCCGGAAGAAACTTTGCAGGAGTCTCCAACGGACCTAGTTTTGTGCAGTAACCACATAGATTTTGTGCTGGCCAAGCTGATTCCATTTATCGAAAATAATCATCCCGATTGGCGGGAAACCTGTGACATTGAAGGCTTGATGATCCGTTTGGAAGACGGCAGCACCCGCGACACTGGACGATTCCGGCAAGTGGAGCCGCTTGAAAATTCGCCGCTGGTGGATCGGGATTTGGTGCATTGGAAAAATTATGCGGAAGAAAACGGAAATTATCTGCAAACTCCTGGAACTTACGCTTCCAGTGTGGTCCGTGATTGCATGTTTGGTAAATGCACATTTTGCCGCTACAACGGCGAAGACCTGACGTTTTCCATGCTTCCCGTTGAACAAAGTTTGGATGAATACGAACGTCTGGTCAACGATTATGGAGTTCAAGAAATTTTCGATGATTCCGGAGTTTGGTATCGAGGGAAAGAGGCGCGTGAATTTGCGCAAGGTATCATTGACCGGGGTTTGCACGAAAAAGGTTGTTATTTCGGCTTCAACACCCGCTTTGAATATTTAGATGAAAAAACAATTGCTTTGCTTGCAAAGGCCAACTTCCGTTTTGTTTTGATTGGTCTCGAATCTGCCGATGATGAAACCTTGGCTCGTCTGAACAAAGGTTACCAGATACAACATGTCGAGCGGTGTTTGAGCTGGATGACAAAATACGGTTTGCATCCTCACCTGACAATCATGGTGGGATATTATTGGCAAACGCAGGAGCAACTCGATCACACGGTTTCTTTTGTAAAAGATTTGATGTTCCGCGGACTGGCCCGCACCCTTCAAGTTACTCTTTGCACGCCATTGGATTTCACGGCATATCATGAAGAATGTCTCAGAGAAAATGTTTTGCTGACCCGGAACTACGATGATCACGATATGAGCAAACTCATCGTGAAAACACCGATTCCGCATGATGTGTATTATCAAGCGGTGCGTGAAATGTATTCGATTGCGTTTCATCCGCTATTTATTTTGCGACAAATCCGCTTTTTATTGAGCTTCCGGAAACGGGATTGGCAATTCCTTTTTATTTATGGAGTAAGGGCGATTCGCAGGGTGCGTCAACATATATTTAATTTGACCCGTGAGCAGGGAAAGTCCGACGGACGGCTCAAGCCAGCACCTGCGGACTGAACAAACTTTTTCTATGAACCCCGCTTCATTCTTGGGAATTAATATTTTATTTTGGTAATGAGACTCGGTTTTTTTACACAGAATTGGATTTTAGCATTCACTACTGGAGTTGCCCACCCACACCACCCATTTGCTTCAATATATGAGAGCCTATCAGGTACAATTTTTAGAATACAGTTTAATTTTCCGAGCTTTACGTGCTTTTGAGAAAAGAGTGTTTTGCGCACCTAGAATGTCTGGAGAACCTTTGTGAGTTCTGGAGTTGTCCCGACCGTTTCAGTCATTGTCACTACAAAAAACGAAGAACGTAACATCGGCGCGTGTTTGGAAAGTGTGGCTCAACAGTCCATACCACCTTTAGAAATGATAGTGGTTGATAACAACTCTACAGACCAAACATCTGAAATTGCCAAACAGTATGGGGCACAAGTATATCAATTTGGTCCGGAGCGAAGCGCACAGCGAAATTACGGAGTAGAACATGCTAAAGGCCAGTACATCCTTTATTTGGATGCGGATATGCGTCTTTCCCGAGGCGTACTCAAAGATTGCGTCAATCGCTGTGAAGCAGATTCTGAAATTTCCGGAATTTACATTCCTGAAATAATAGTGGGAGAAGGTTTTTGGATCAAGGTTCGGAGATTTGAACGTGGTTTTTACGACGGCACAGTTATTGATGCGGTACGCTTTGTCCCAAAATTGGCCTTCCAAAAAGTGGATGGATTTGATTTGCGTTTCACCGGGCCGGAAGACTGGGATTTTGATAAAAAAGTCAGGGGGCTGGGAAAAACAATTGTTTCAAATACTTATCTTGAACATTTTGAAGGAGACTTTGACCTCAAACATTATCTGAGCAAAAAAAAATATTACTCCAAAGGCTTTGATACGTACACAGAAAAATGGGGAAAGGGCGACCCTGATATTCGTATGCAACTAAGCCCTTGGTACCGTTTTATTGTTGTTTTTGTGGAAAAAGGAAAGTTTCTCAAATTATTAGGACATCCGATTTTAACCTTGGGGATGTTTTATTTGCGGTTTCGGGTAGGATTGGTTTATATTTACTCGGCAAGATTATTGAGTAAAAATCATATTTCAAGTAAAACCAGTTGAAACATTTTAAAGAGGAACAAACATGAAATCAAATGACACATTATGAAAAACCAGTAACAAAGGATGATCGGACCGTCAGCCCTTAGTAAGAATACCATAGTCAAAAACACCTTCAAAAGCATCAACTACGTCCTCTTGAAAGAATCCTTGCCTAATCATTGGTTATTTCAAGTGTATTTGGACAACAACTAGGAAAGTGTATGAACCTACTAATGGAAAAGATTATCACGAAGACCCCTCTCTACGATTCCTTGCGTAACTTAGTAATAAGGAGAAGAGAATTGAAACAGCTTGCTGATTGGGAGAGAAACGGTAGGCCTATACCACCCCCGCATATAGTTAAACAGCAAACACTCAAAACTATTTCTAAGAGATACGGCCTGAAGATTTTGGTTGAGACGGGAACATACTACGGAGACATGGTTGAGGCGATGAAGGATGTTTTCAACCAACTATACTCTATAGAATTAAGTGCGGAACTATACAAGAAAGCCAAAAAGAGATTTAAAGGAGAAAAACATATAGAATTGATCTGTGGTGATAGTGGTCTCGAACTTATGAACTTAATGAGTAAAATAGATCAACCTACTCTATTTTGGTTGGACGGACATTACTCAGCCGGAGTGACGGCCAAAGGAGAAAAGGACACCCCAATATATGAAGAGTTGAACCATATCCTAAATTCCACAGATAAAGGTCATGTAATAATTATAGACGACGCACGTTGTTTCGGAGCCGACCCCAATTACCCATCCATAAAAGAACTTTGTGATTTCATAAAATCAAAGAGAGCCAATTTGGATATTGTTATTCAGGATGACTGTATTAGGGTAATACCAAATCAAGATACTACAAATAATTAGTAAAAACCTACCCTCTTTTTAAAACTTCTAGTATAACTGCTTTTGTGGCACTCCATACCCATTAATATCATAAAGGAGAAAACAATCTAACCAGGCTAAACAAAAACTATCACATCAAAAACTATATCGGCAGACAAAGTGGGAGATTAGCCAAAGGTGCGATGTTATGCTGAGAGTTATTCTGTCACAATGGATTGATATCTAAGAGATCTTTGAGTAGACTAACACTGTATGCTAATGGCAACTGTCAAGTGTCAACATATGTATCAAATAACAACAAATCTCTATGATAATCATTGAAATGCTTCCGCCACTGTTGTGCCAATAGCTGGCCAATAAGAAGGCTTGGCAAGTAAATAATAGAGATGCATAATCTATTTATCTTGCTAATATTATTGACCTATATTATCCTACGTTATTATGAGTCCCCCCGTCCGTAGCATTATAAGCCTTGAAGAAGATGGTAAAATGTTTTTTAACCATCCTAATGTCTCCACCTTTTCCAAGTTCACAGAGCCAGAGTTTTAGTTTGATGGACATCGGCATTACTCTATTTAAAAACTTGTACAGTTTAATTCCGATGTTGGCTTGTTTTACAAATTCATTACAAATTAGTGGGAGGGTATATGAAATGGTTAATTATCTTAATTTATATATCTAGACATGGATTTTTCCTAGTAATTTGTTTTTTGAAAATATTGTTTATATATAATTAAACAAGGAATATAAGGAAAAGGTTACATGAAAATCTTTTTTGACTATCAAAAAGTGTCCAAATGAAAACAATTTCATTTGTAATTCCAGTCTATCAAGAACAAGATAACTTGGTGCTAATGTATGAAGCCCTTCAAAACATGATGACGGGACAATCAGACCAGTACGATTGGGATGTCATTTTTGTTAATGATGGAAGTCCTGATGGGTCTGGAGAAATATTGGAAGAGCTATCACAAAAAGAATCTCGGTGTCGCGTAATCGAATTATCACGAAATTTTGGTAAAGAAATCGCCCTGTCGGCTGGCGTTGATTATGCGAGCGGAGATGCTGTTATTTTCTTAGATGCAGACCTTCAACATCCGCCGGATCGAATTACGGACATGCTTCGTTGCTGGGAAGATGGTTATGAAGTAGTTGAAATGGTTCGCGCCTATACGGTAGGTGAGCCTTGGTTAAGGCGTCTAGGATCTACATTGTTTTATAAAATTCTCAAACTCATTTCATCGACAGATATTCTTGCTAAAACAACAGATTTTCGTTTACTTGACCGTAAAGTGGTTCAGGCATTACGCCGTGTTGAGGAACGACAACGAATGTTTCGAGGAATCGTCGACTGGTTAGGGTTTCGTAAAGTCCGTTTGGATTTTGAGGCTCCTGCTCGGCAATATGGAACTCCTGTGTATTCCTATGGGAAATTACTGAATCTTGCCCTCAATAGTTTTATATCCTATTCCTCTTTACCACTCAAACTCATTGGTGTGTTGGGAATCGGAATTACGGTGATTTCCGGGCTTGTATTATTTTGGATGACGGCGGTTACTTTGATTGCTGATGAGTATTGGAATATTACCCCAGTGGCATTCATAGTGGTTAGCAATCTTGTTTTAACCGGGGTGACATTGAGTGCCTTAGGCTTAATGTCGTTGTACCTAAGCAAAATATATTCTGAAGTCCAAAACCGTCCTCTTTACACCATTAGACGCACAATTAACATTGATGAATCTCATAGTTTTAGCGGCCTAAAGTGATTCACTTTAACTTCCTTAAAAGCTCAATAGTCGTCCTTTTCCTGGCAAATGCAGGAAATTTCTTCAACTACCTAATTCAAATTGTAATTGGTCGATATCTTAGTCCGGAGGAATATGGAATTCATAATGCGGTGTTAAGTTTGGGGGTCATCCTTAATTCAGGAACCATGATGCTGATGTCCTTGGGAGCTAAGTATGCTGCCCCTATGCGTTATAATCAACTTGCAGCAAAGAGCTTGATGCTACGTTGGAGCAAAATTATTGTTATCTGTAGTGGACTTGGAATGATAGTTTTACTGCTCTTAAATGATGTAATTACCCAATTATTACAATTGGAGTCAAATAGTGTAGTATTTGCTTTTCTTTTCGGAATGGTTTTTGTTCACCTCCTGACCTTCTATCAAGGTTTTCTCAATGGACTAGGCCAACATACGATGTCAAACTTACTGGGATTAAGTTTGAGTATTTTAAGAGTCTTATCAACATGGGGACTACTCATTAGTGGTATGGGATATGCCCTGTATACCGTAGGTGCATTGAGTTTTTCACACGCTTTGACAGCCTTGGGTGGGGGTTGGTTACTTTATTTGTTAATTCTAAAACTTCCCAATAAGGAAACTTCGGATCCGAAACCATTCCATCAAAAACAAGAATTGAATTTTCTAATCCCATCTTTTCTTACATGGACTGGTATAGCTATTTTGAGTAATATTGATATTGTCATTATCAAACATCACTTTGACGCTACGAGCACAGGGCATTTCACGCAAGCAGCAGTTATTGCACGAATTGGGTTTTTTGCCACCAGTGCATTGACTATGGTTTTACTGCCGGGAATCTTAAATACTGAGTCACAACAACCTAAACATTTAGTTAGAACAGCTCTTTTAATTTCCGGAGGAATAGCCGGATTATTTAGTTTATTCTGCTGGATAGCTCCAGATTTTTTAGTTCAATTATTTTTTAGTTCACAAGCATCGGATGGAAGTTATTTACCTATGCTTTCTGTAAATTATGTACTTGTCGCTATGTTAAGTTTGATCTTTACTATTAATCTTGGAAAGGGAAATTACTTAGCACAAACAGTATATTTTATTACTATCATAATTTTTACTATAGTTTTGTTTGTAATCAATATTAATAATATACAGTCATTTATTTATATGATGACGTTATTTCTCATAACTCTAATTTTAATGGATCTTATTAAATCCTTTCTGCAATTTTCATTTAATATAAAATTACGAAAAGAAAAATAATAGTGTCAGAACGAAGAGTATGACCATCGTTAATATAACGTCTTACTACAAATGATATTATAAGAACTGGACAATAGTTGTTATTGGTTAACCGTTAGGAAAAATGGGTTATGAAACTAATATTAAGTAATATTTACAATCTGTTGGTAATGTTTGGGATTGATCCTCTAAAAACATTCCTTTCAATAAGGGGGCTGCCCCACTATTTTCTAAACCTCCATTCACTTCTAAATCAGAAAAAATTCACCAAAAAAATATTTGCTTTTGGAAACCCATATCCCTGCCTTAATGATAGATTTTCTGATAGTGGATTAGCTGAGGGACATTACTTTCATCAGGATTTGCTGGCAGCAAGAAGAATCTATTTTAATAATCCAAATATACATTGCGATGTTGGTTCAAGAATAGATGGGTTTGTTGCCCATGTTGCCTCATTTCGTGTAATAGATGTAATTGATATTCGCCCCTTATCGAGTGAGATACCTAATGTAAAATTTATTCAAGCAGATCTTATGGAACCCATAAAGCTTGATCTGGTTGAATACTGTGATTCATTGTCATGTCTTCACGCCTTAGAGCATTTTGGTTTGGGAAGATACGGAGACAATGTGAATTACGATGGTTATCTTATTGGGTTAAATAACTTGTATCTCATATTGAAAAATGGTGGAAAATTCTATTTTTCTGTCCCGATTGGACCACAACGAATTGAATTCGATGCACACAGGGTTTTTTCTATTAGTTATCTGCTGGAATTATTTGTTGGCAAATATGAAATTGATTATTTTTCTTTCGTTGACGACCATGGAGAATTACACGAAGATGAAGCAATAACTGAAAATAACACAAAGAATAACTTTGGTTGCGAATATGGTTGTGGCATTTTCGAAATGACAAAATTAGGATCAAAAAATAGTTAACATTTCACTATAGCTGACAGATTTTTAGCTATACACAATTTTCATAAATGAACTTTGCTTCTGTGGCAAAAATAATATATATGATATATTAATAATATATTTTTAACTAAAATATTATGAATAATGATTTAGGAATTTTAATTTTATCATGTGATAAATTTTGTGATTTGTGGAAGCCATATTTTTCTTTATTTTGGAAATATTACGATGGACCATCACAGGTATACCTTGGGAGCAATAGTGTTATTTTCCAGGGCGATAATATTAATACAATCTATTCCGGCGAAGACATAGATTGGTCCACAAGTTGTAGGAATATATTAAAACAAATTCCTAATAAGTATATATTGCTTTTGTTGGAAGACATTTTTATTACTTCAAAAATTGATACAGACAGAATAACTCAACATTTGCAATATATGAAAGAAAATAAAGTAAAACACATTCACTTAGTTCCAACTCCAAAACCAGACAAGTGGATTATGAACCGGGAAATTGGTGTATATGAGAAAGGTGCTCCCTATCGAGTTAATGTGGTTGGCTATTGGGATAAAGAGTATTTACTCAGACTCTTACTGGATGGTGAGAGTCCGTGGGATTTTGAAATAAAAGGCTCCTATAGAACTGTTTACGATGATGGGTTTTACTGTCTACAAAAACCATTATTTTCAACTCTACATGTTTTAGAAAAAGGACGTTGGTTACCTGAAGCAGTTAATTATAGCAAAGAACATAATATCTCCTTAGAAATAGAAAAACGACCAATATTATCAAGTCTTACAAATTTAAAAAGTAATTTACAAGAGTATTATTTTAATATAATAGTAAAGATACCTTGGAGATTCAGAGTTAGAATTATGAACATTTTAAGGAAACTATTGATTTCCTACTGAATTTGTTATCCTTAGTGGAATTTGGTGTCCAGTGAGCAGCGTCATTAAAACATATTTATATATCAATAAATGAATATAAAACAACATTGATAACTATATTTTTATAAAATGAATATTATTTTAAGTAATAGAAAAGAACAATTACTCATTTATGTTTTGTTGATAATTGTCTTTATAATTTCTATTAAGGGAATATACGGGATACATTATACTACAGCTGATGATGTCATGTCTGAAGTATATCAAGATATTTTTACTTTTGCAGAGGCTACAGAAAAAGGAGCTAGAATTACTTATTTTTTGAATTCTTATTTGTTTACATACATTTTTAACTTTTATTTATTTTTACTGAATTCAACGGAATTTGAAATATTTCTTGTAAAAGCAACTGTTATTCTAAGTCATGTATTGTTAATAACATTAATATTATCAAAATTATTAAATTATAATTCTGCAAATCCTTTGCTATTTTTATTATGTTTATTGTCAGTTCAAAACTATTGGGAGCATCATTTAGTTACTGCTTTTCCTGTGATTGGAATTACTTTTACAATATTACTTATTTCCCTGTTGTTATTCTTGAGTGAGAATATCTATTTATATTTAATTTCAGGTATACTATTTCTAATCAGTTGTTTAATTTATGAAATATTTGTTTCATTTTATCCTGTATTCATACTTTTAGCTTTTAATAAAAGAAAGAATATAAAATTTGATTATATTTATATAACTTCAATCACATTGTTATTTCTAGTAAGTTATATCAGTTTTTCTTCAAATTCTAAAATATCATACCCTGGCGCAGTTGTAACTAATTTTAACTTTGAAGAAATTCTTGAGGCAATATATATATACGCGTCATCAAATATACCAGGAATGATGATTTTTAAAACTGAACCATTGATTGCACTCCTAGTTTTTAGCGACGCTAATCATTTGCTCTCATTAAATGAATTTATAA
>Ga0209501_10003678_pt1 | contig 15180 bp, 9 predicted proteins | sample ArcticOcean_MG_C_4_FD_187434 | JGI IMG/M metagenome (GOLD analysis project Ga0209501, IMG submission 187434) | Marine microbial communities from western Arctic Ocean - ArcticOcean_MG_CB4_134 (SPAdes) (version 2) | ecosystem: Environmental > Aquatic > Marine > Oceanic | place: Arctic Ocean...
AGCGAAATACGCTATGGGTCACGGAACTCTTAGACCAGAAGCGGCTGTAGGAATTAAAGAAGCGTAATAGTTTCTTTACTACACCACAATAGATTAGGGGGAGCAATCCCCCTTTTCTACTTTTAATTAACAAAGGATATAAAAACTTATGAATAAGATAACTGAAATAGCTTTGGAAGTAAAACATTTTTGGAATGAACATAAAAAAGTTAGTCTTACTTTCTCAATAATTTTATTAATCGCAATAATAGTATAAATAATGGCAACACAAATAACACCCACAACTGAACTACAAACAGTTAATCAAATGCTTTCAGTAATTGGTGAAGCTCCCGTTAATAGTATAACAGGAACAGTAACTACTGATGTATCTGTCGCTAAAAATATTTTAGACGAAACAACTATGTCAGTTCAATCTATGGGGTGGAATTTTAATTCTCATTATGCTTATACTTTAACAAGAGATACTGATAATAAAGTACCTCTACCTTCTAACTGTGTCCAAGCAGACGCATCTGCACAATACCGAGATAAGAACTTAGTTATTCGTAATGGTTTTCTATACGATATGGATAATCATACAGATGTATTTGGTACAGGCACAACCCTACCTACAGTGGACTTAGTTTTAGTCCAACAATTTGAACAACTCCCTGAATACGCAAGGCAATACATAGCCGCTAAATCAGCGAGACGTTTTGCTTCAAGATATATTGGAGATAAAGGCTTAACTGAATTGGCAGGGAATGATGAACAAGAAGCATTAGCCGCTTTTAGACAAGCGGATAGTAGAAGTGCTGACGCAAATATGTTAGAAGGAGATGCTAATACTTTCTCAATAATAAACAGGACTAGAAGAAAGACTTACTAATGGGAGTTGTTTCACAATCAATACCAAATTTTCTAAATGGTATGTCTCAACAAACCCCTTCACAACGTGGAATTAATCAAGGTAAAGACCAAATTAATTGTCAAAACAACATTGTAGATGGGTTATCAAAGAGACCTGCTTTAGAATATGTCGCTACATTAGATGCGTCAAACGTCTTCCCTAACACAACTAAAATATGGAATATTCAAAGAGATGAATCAAATCGCTACATTTGTGCGTTCTATGACAATGGAGTTAAAGTCTACGATTTGGCAGGTAATGAAAAAACTGTCAGTTATCCTGATGGAAATACATATCTTAATACTACTAATCCTAAAGCTGATTTTCGTATGGTTAATATTGCTGATTACACCTTTGTTGTTAATAAGTCTATTATTCCCACTGCTGATACTACATTATCTGCGGCAAAATTAGAGGAATTTCACGTCTACTGTAAATCAACAAATTATGGTAGAGAATATAAAGTAGCATTAGAACACGAAGATTGGGCTTATGAAGTAGAAGTTATATTTCAAGTACCCACAGGAAACAGTGCGGCAACAGATAGTAAATATAGAGATACAAATAAGATAGTAGATATATTAATGTATGGTACTTCAAGTACCCACTATGATGCTAGTGCAAACGGAATTGCTTTTAAAACAGTTAGGACAGATACAGGAGCAACATTATCTGCAACATCAGGTTTAGCAAACTTTTCTGATATAACAACTTATTTTACTTTTGAACAATTTGATTCTGTTATTTATGGAAGAATTATTAATCAAGCTAAAACTTATACATTAAGTACATCTGATGGTTCAGGTAATACAGCTATGTATGGCATTAAAGATACAATACAAGATTTTACAAAATTACCTTACTATGGAAAAGTAGGAACGATTATAAAAGTAACAGGTGATGAAGGAGATACTCTTTCTGATTACTATGTTAAATTTGATGGAACAGGTGTATGGTCTGAAACACTAGCTCCTGCTACAAGTTTAGGTTTAACAGATACTACAATGCCTCACGCATTGATAAATAATAATGATGGTACATTTACATTTCAAAAATTAGATTGGGTAGATAGAAGTTGTGGGGATTCTACAGACACTAATCCTAACCCTTCATTTGTAGGTAAAAAAATACAAAATTTAACTTTTTATAAAAACAGATTAGGAATTTTATCAGGAGAGAATTTAATTCTAGCAGAAAATGCTAGTTATTTTAATTTCTTTGCTACAACAGTTACACAAGTTTTAGATACTGACCCTATTGATATAGCGGCTTCAGGAACACAAGTTAATACATTGAAAAATTCAGTAGGATTTAATGAAACATTATTATTATTCTCTGATACAGCTCAATATAAACTTGACCACGCAGGAGATACAATTAGTCCAACTACTGCTATCTTAAATGAAGTATCAAGTTTTGAACACGATGATAATGTGAGACCAGTAGCGGCAGGAAAGTTTGCATACTTTGCTCAAGCAAGAACAAGCAATACAGCAATTAGAGAATATTTTTCTGATGACAGTACATTAACTAATGATGGTTTAGATATTTCAGTTTCAGTACAAAGTTTAATGCCAACAAATGCTTATCAAATTATAAGTAATACAGTTGAAGATTGTCTAGCAATTTTATGTTCTGATACAGCAGATGCACAGGTTGCACCTTATGCAACGAGTTCAAATGTAACAGCAACTAATGCTGATACGATGTATATATATAAATATTTCTTTGATGGTGGTGAAAAAGTACAAACCGCTTGGTCTAAATGGGAATTTACAGGTGTAAAAATACTTGGTGGATTTTCAATAGAAAGTAATATTTATTTATTTACTGCTGAAGGACAAACAACAAAATTATTTAAAGTAGATTTAAGAAATTTAAAAGATGCTACATTAGGGTATGGTATATATCTTGATAAAAGAGCATCAGCAACAGGTACATATTCAAGTGGTACGGATTTAACAACTGTGACTTCTCCTTATGGAGCAAAAACAGGATTAATGGCTGTTGATAAAACTAATGGAACAGATTATGCTTTAACTTCTGCTTCAGGTGCAACTTGCACAATAACAGTTTCAGATGCGGCAAATATTGCAGTAGGTAGCACTATAGTAATTACAGATAACGCAGGTGTATCTACAACTATGACAGCTACTAATAGTGACCCTGCTTCAGCTTTAGAATTTTCAGTTGGTGGTTCAAGAACGAATGATGATGTAGCAGATAATATTGCTGTAGGAAGTGGTGGAGTTCTTGGTATTAATAATTTAGCGGGATATTCAGCTCCAAATCCTGCGGGTGGAACACCTATTATTACAGTTACAAGAGCAGTAGTAGGAGATTCAAATTTAACTGTAACTTCTTCTGACCCTACAAGATTAGCTGTTACAAATTTTGTTGCAGGAAATTCTTTTACTTTAGTTGGTAATCATACTAGCTTATTTATAGGAACACCTTACGAATCTAAGTATTCTTTATCTACACAATATGTTAGAGAAAATACTGGTAGAGGACTTTTAGCAATAACTACAGGTCGTTACCAAGTTAGAAATATAGCATTAACTTACGAAAATTCAGGTTTCTTCACAGCAGAAGTAACACCTGATAATAGAAGTAAATCTACAACTGTAATGAACGGATATGTTCTAGGAACTTCAGGAAGTACCATTGGTTCTCCTGCTTTGTCTTCAGGAACAATTAAAGTTCCAGTACAATGTAGAAACACCGATTTTACTTTTGACATTATCTCTAGTTCACACTTACCTATGTATGTAGCAAGTGCTGAAGTAGAAGGTTATTATCATAATAGAGCAACAAGGATATAATGGAAAAAGAAAACTATGTACGTCCCGCAGTATTAGCTGACGTATTACAATTAGCACCTAAAATGCGTAAAGCAGATAGGGAAGAGATAAGAGCATCAAATGGTTCATCGCCGTTGGAAGCTCTTGTTGTACCTTTTACTTATGAAAAAAGTAGAAACTATACAATTATTGGAACAGTTAATGAAGGAATTATGGGTATGTTTGGAGTTGCTCCAACAAAAGACCCTGAATATGGAGTGGCTTGGTTATTATCAAGTGAAAACTTATTTAAACATACAAAACAATTTATAAAAGAATGTCCTTACTGGGTTTCACAAATGAGTGAAGGATATACTTATATATATAACTGGGTGGATAGACGAAATTGGAAGTCATTAAAGTGGCTTCAATATTTAGGCTTTGAAGCTAAAGAAGAAATGAAAAATTATGGGGTAGGAAAACTACCCTTCTTATTAATGATAAAGGAGACAAATAAAAAATAATGTGCGGAGTAGCAGAAGCCCAATTAGCATTGGCAGTGGTTGGAACTGTCGCTAGTTTTCAAAATAAAAGTGCTGTCCACCAAAGAAATACAGCCGCTAATGAAGTTAGTATGCAAAATGCTGACCAAGCATATTTGAATGATTTATCTAAAATTGATAATGAATCCTCTCGTGCAGTACAAGCAAAGGCTCTAGCTCAATTAACAGCAAGACAAGAATTAACTAAAAATCAAGCATATGCTCTTAACTCAGGTTTTGGAAACTCACTTAGAGTAATGCAAGATATGAGTGGAGAACACGATTTAGGTTTCTCTCAAATAGCTTTTGATTTTGAAGCAGATATGTTATCTTTACAAGGTTCAGAAAATGATGCTTACGCATCTATGCACCGAAACTATGCTAACATACAACAATCTGATGCACCTAGTCAGTTAGGTTCAGTTCTTGAAATAGCTTCAGCAGGATTAAACTATGGTTCAAACCCTGACAGGAAATATTTTAATAAATAATTATGGCAACAAAATATAAATCACAAGTAACAAACAAGTGGATAGGTTCAAGTTATAAAGGAACTGTTAGACACATAGACGCTAGAAAAACAGAAATGGGTCAAATTGTTTCTGCTTTAAGAAATGACCTTACTCCTGCTATGAATAATTGGGGAGAAAAACATATTGAAAAGAAACAAACTGAAGCAGGAGCTAAGATGGACGAGCTTTATGCTAAAGGTTGGAAAACAAAAGATATTCAAAAAGCTATTTTAAATGATGCAATTCCTGAATTAAGTAATCACTATGCTAAATCAGTAGTAGATACACACTCAGGAAGATTTGAAGCGGCTGAAACTATACGTCAAATTGAAGCAAATCTTGATGCTTATGATTATAAAGATGGAACAAAAACTATAGAAGAATTTTGGAAACAATATTTACCTAATTTTAATGAAGCTAGTACACAATTTACAGTAGGATTTTCTGCTGTATTTAATGAATTTGCGGCTAATGCTAAAATTGCAGATGCTCAGAAGAGAGCTGAACACGCACATACAGTAAAAGTTGATAAAGCTATTGGTTTTATGGACACTACTACTACTGTAGAAGATATTAAAAATGGAAATTATTTTAAAAAGTTAATGACACTTAATACAGAAATGCCTATAGATGGTACAGGTAAAGCATACTTCTTTGATACTAATGAATTAAATGAAGAGATTGCTTTAGGTCACGCTAGGTGGTTGATTGATACTGCTACAAGTGAAGACCAATTAGATAAAGCTATTATTCTTTTAAGTCAAGACAGAGGTAAGGGTAAAGGTAAAAATGAATTAGGTTCATTAGCAAATACTTATTCTAAAGAATCTCGTGAACTTATTTTAAAATTAAATAATAAAAGATTAAGAATACAAAATGACGATAGACAAAAGAAAGATGATTTAGAAAAAGAAGATGTTTCGGGTTTATTAACTACACTTATGACTGATGTAGATGAAGTTATTGCAGGAGAAACAAAAACAAGAAAAAGAACTCATACTGAAAATTTAGAAATATTAGAAAAATTAGCCGCATATGGTAATCCTTCTTATATTAATGCTTATGAAAAACTAATAGATGTTAATGCTTGGAAAGAAGCTGACCCTGCTGTCTTTAACGCACTTATTTCATCTATTCGTGATGGAGATTTTGAAGATTTAGGGGACGTTTTAGATGCTATGGTAGAATTAAGTATTAATCCTGATGACTGGAAAGCAGGTCTTGTGTACTTTAAAGAATTTGATGATGATAGAAAAAAAGGAAATAAACCTATTTATCAAATGAATGAAACTTATATAGATGGACTTAGAGTAAATCTTACTGCTGTTAAAGGTAACTTTATGAAAAAAGGTGCTAATGATATGTGGGAAGAAGACCCTAACTCAGGCGTTGCTTTAGGTAATGCTCAATATTATATGGAAAAACAAATTGTAGATTTTGAAAAAAGATTTAAAGACAAAGAAGGTAGAGAACCTACTTTTCAAGAACGTAAAGATTTTCTGAATAACCTTCAAGCTGTAGCTGTTGAACATTTCAATAAAGATAATCTGAGTCCTGCTCTTAAATCATACACTGAGTATGAAGAAGAAGTATTAGCTAATAAAGAATTAGAGAAACAGAAAGTTATAGATTTAGAAGCTAAGAATAAATCTTATAAAGATGCAAATATTACTCAAATGATTGAGAGTGTTACTGACGCTCTTGACATTAATCAAAAAGACTTAAAACTTTTAATACCTGAATTTGATGATGATATATTCTTCAGTGATACAGATTGGTTTGACACTGATGCAACAGATGAAAGAGAATTTAATGAAAAGAAAATTGTTCCAATTCTTACAGACCAATTAGAGAAATTTATGGGAGACTTTAAATGGACTGAAAATATGATGGCAATAATGCAAGAAGATGATTATAAAGCATTTAGAGATAATATTATAGATACATTGTCAGGTTTTGGCATAGGCGGGATAAACATTAATACAGTTGAAAAAGCATTAAAAGCAATAGCAAAAAGGAATATAAATAAATAATAATGGCAACTTATAGTATAGACACAGCAACAGAAAGTCAATTAACAGGTCTTTCATTAAAGAAACCTGCGAGTGCTAAATTAGCTTTAGAAGAAATACAAACAGAAAAATTCTATACTACTTTAAAAAGTTATTATTCTTATAGGAACAGTAGTAATAAATTCTTGTCTATGGATAATGCAGACTTATTAGAATATTTTTATACAGATAGGTCTTGGAAAAATCATAATACTATAGGTCTTGGAATAGATGCGGCACAAGTATTTAATGAAGATAATCCTGAAAGATTAAAAGAATTTGCTTATATTCAACAAACTTATAATGCTCTTCCTTCTTGGTGGGACGACCCTAATAGAAGTTTTGGTGGTTGGTTAATTGATAATGGTGGAGCTATGGTCTTAGACCCTGTAAATTTAGTAGGTGTAGGAGTTGGTGGACAAGCGGCTAAACAAAGTTATAAAACAGCTTTAAAATTATCTTTAAAAGCTAAGATGTCTAAAGAAATTAATAAGAAGACTGTTGAAGAAGCGGCTAAGTTAGCTTCAAAAAAAGCATTAGGTAGAGCTATAAAAAAAGGAGCTTTAACTGAAGGTTATATTGGAACTATTGTAGCAGGTGGTCACGATGCCTTATTACAAGGAATAGCTCTTGAATCTGATATACAAGATGAATTTAGTTTAAAACAAGCAGGACTAGCTAGTGTTGCAGGTTTTGGATTTGGTTCAGTTTTTGGTGGAGCTTTTGCGGCAGGTTCATTTAAACTTACTAGCAAACTTTTACAAAATAAAACTGTAAAAAATATAAATGATTTTCACAAGTATGGTAGAAGCACTACAACAGGAAATAAATTATTTGAAGAAATTTTACCTGATTCATTAAAAGATTCAAAAGTTAAAAAACCTAAACTTAAAGATAGAACTAAAGAAGATATAGATAAATTAGATAGAGACAGTAGATTACACGGAGATACTGTAGAAAAAAGAATTAAGAATTTAAGAAAAGATATTGTCAGTACAGATAAACCACCTAAGCTAAAATTGAATATAACTAAATATGAAGCAGGTGGTTATAGAAAACATATCAAACAAAAAGTAATTGAAATGTCAGGGGAGTTAGGCACTGATAAAATAACTGTAAAACAGATGATTCAACGTGCTGTTGAGTTAGGTGCTGATAGAATTGGTTTAGAAAAAATGGCTAAGAGAATTGCTACTGACCCAGTATTCAAAGAACAGTTTGCATATATTATAGCTCACGCTGATGCTATTGGTAGAGAGTTTCAAGATATAAATAAACTTTCTTTAGAATTACATAGAACAGATTTAACTCCTAAAGAACGACAATTAATAATTGATGAACTTAATATAAGAGATAAAGCTGTTGAAGAGCCTTTAGATATTCAAAAACAAATGCAAGAAAATCTTGCTAGAGGACACTACGCAGGAAGAGTTATTAAAGTAGGGCAACGGGCTCAAGCATTAAAAATGAGACCTGAAGACCCTAAGATGAAAAAATTAAAATCTGATAACCCTGAAGAATATTGGAAAGCAGTAGCTATGCTTACTGATAATGACCAAATTATGTTAGCATTATCAAATGCTAGAAAAGCAGATGGTTGGGCTTTAGCGGCTGAGTATGTAAATAATAACTTATTGTCTTCTCCTGATACACATATTATTAATATAGTTTCAGGTTTAACACAAACACAATGGAAACCTTTTGTGATGATGTTAAGAGCGGCTAATATGTTACCTAAAGATAGACAAAAGGCTTTAACGATTGCTAGAGAGGCATTTCAAACTTATGTATATCAATATGCTATGTTAGGTCACGCTATAAAAAGAGCAGGTAAAAGTTTTTATTATGGTAGACCAATCCTTGATTCAGAACAAATGAAATGGGACGCTAATATTAGACAAGGACAATTACAAAGATGGATAAGTGAAACAGCAAAATTAGGAACTGAACCTTTAGGAGTAACTGGTAAAGTTATTCAATATGCTGTTGCTGAACCTATTGGTTTAGTGACAACATTACCTCTCCGTACTTTAGCGGCAGGTGATGAGTTTCTTAAAACTATGATGTTTAGAGCTAGAATGACATCAATTATTAATACAAGAATTTTAGAAGAAACAGGTGGTAATTTTAGTTTATTAAAAGGCGACCAGTTTAAACAATGGTATAAAACTAGATTTAAAGAAATACAAAAAGATTATTATGATGCAGATACAGGAAGAGCTAAACTAATTGGAGATAGAGTTGAAGACCAACTTAACTCTCCTTTGCACTATGCTAGAGAAGGTTCATATACACAAAAAGCAGGACAGATAAATCCACTTACAAATTTAAGAGAAAGTAAATTGACAGGTTGGGTACTTCGTAATGCTAATCAATATCAATGGACTAGAGTAATGGGTCTTCACTTTATTAATACACCTTCAAACTTATTACGTTGGAACGCACAACATTTACCTTTCTTAGGTAGATTTCAATTTCAAATGAGACATATGTTAGCTGAAGCTGATGCACCCGCTTTAGATGCAGGTGCTAGTACATTTAAAAAGATAACACAAAGTTTAAGTACAGGTAAAATAGGAAGAATAACTGCACCTATTAGAGGAACATTAGATACATTAAGTGGTGGTAGACTTGCTAAAACAAGATACCTTAATCCTGAAGCGGCGGCGGAAGCTAATGCTAGAATACAAGCAGGTTACTTAATATGGAGCACAGCAATCGCTATGGCTCAAGCAGGAAAATTTACTGGTGGTGGTTCAAGAGATTGGAGAGCTAATCAACAGAGAGAAGCGATGACAGGTTGGCAACCCTATTCTTATAAAGATGACAATGGCAGATATATTTCTTTAAATAGATTAGACCCTATCTTTATGCCCTTCTTTATAGCGGCAGATATGCACGAAAGATTAACTGAATATTTTAGATATAATGATAAGATGCCTGAAGCTATGCGAAGTCAAGAATTAGAATTAGGTTTAGGAGCGATTGCAACAGTAGTAAGAAATTTAACTTCTAAATTCTACACTAAAGGAATTTTAGAAACTGCTAATTTCTTAATGAGTGATGATGCTATACACCATAATAAACCTGAATATATGGGTATATCAGTATTTTCAAGAGCAATCTATAAATTTATGCCTTTATCAGGTGGACTTAGATATGCAGATAGAGTTAATGATGAATGGGAAAAAGATTTATGGACTTTTAGTGATAGAATGTCTCGTATATTTATGGCAGAAGATAGAGTTATGCCTAGAAGAAATATGTTAGGTGAAAAGATTGATAGAAAAAATGGTTGGTTATTTGGACTAGGTGGAGAAACAGGCTTATGGTCTACCCCTTTTGCTATGACTCAATGGAAAAATAAAACTATAGCTAATTTCTTTGATGGACGTGAATTTTCTTATAAAGCTCCACCTAAAAGAGGTTATGTAGATATTGGTGTTGATTTAAGAACCATTGAAAAAGATAATGGTCAAACAGCTTATGATAGATGGCTTGAAATAAAAACAGAGCTTACTATTAAATATAATGGAAAAGATTTAAAATTAAAAGAATATATAGAAGCACTTATTGAAGATAAAACAAGTCCTATGTGGAAAAGACCTACAGGTAAAAAAGAAACAGGTTATAAATATTTTACAACACAAAAAGGGTATGATTTTCAACAATCATATATTCTAACAGAGATAAGAAAATTTGAAAGAAATGCCTTTTGGAAAATGGTCAAAGAATTTCCAGTAATAGAGGCAACAGCTAAGAGTAATAATGCTCAATTACAAGAGGGTCTTAAAGAGGCTGAAAAAGCACTAATGATGCTTTCTCAATAAAGTACCCCTTTTAGAAGAGAAGAATGAATAAATACAAGGAAAATATAAATTATGGCTAACAGTTTTGTACGATATACAGGAAATGGTAGTACAACTGCTTATTCAGTCCCATTTAGTTATAGGGCTCAAGCAGATGTAGCAATTACCATTGATGGTGTCGCTACAACAGCTTATACTTGGGACGGAGCAGGAACAACAGTCACATTCACGACTGCACCTCTTAATTTAACAAGTGTTGAAATTAGACGTACAACTAGCCAAGCGGCAAGATTAGTAGATTATGCTGATGGCTCAGTATTAAAAGAAAATGATTTAGATACAGACTCTTTTCAAGGTTTCTATATGGGACAAGAAGCCATAGATGATGCCAATGACAGAATTAAATTAGATGCGGCGGACTTTCAATGGACTGCTCAAAGTAAAAGAATTAAAAGTGTAGCTGACCCTACGGCGGCTCAAGATGCCGTAACAAAGAATTATTTAGAAAGTACATATTTAACTACAGCTACGATTGCTGATATTGCTTTATTGTCACCTGTAGCAAGTCAAATGGCTTTACTAGGGGTTGCAGGTGTTATTACAGATATGGGTATTCTTGGCACAGCAGATGTTGTGTCTGATATGAATATTCTTGCAACGGCTGACGTAGTTTCTGATATGAATGTATTGGCTTCTGCCGATTTTGTTTCAGACTTAAATACACTAGCATCTTCAGGAATTGTAACCGATATGGATTTATTGGGTACAAGTGCTAACGTAACAGCTATGGGATTACTCGGAGTATCAGGAGTAATTACTAATATGGGATTACTTGGAGTATCAGGAGTAATCACTGATATGGATTTATTAGGAACTTCAGCAAATGTTACAGCTATGGGATTACTAGGTAATTCTGCAACTGTTACAGATTTAGGAATTTTAGGAACGTCAGCAATAGTTACTGACTTGGATTTATTAGCAACCTCAGCAAACGTAACTGCTATGGGATTGCTAGGAACTTCAGCAAACGTAACTGCTATGGGATTACTAGGTAATTCTGCGACTATTACAGATTTAGGTTTATTAGGAACGGCGGCAATCGTTACTGATTTAGATTTATTAGCAACTTCAGCAGTAATTACAGATATGGATTTACTTGCTACTTCAGCAAATGTGACTGCTATGGGAGTATTAGGTACTTCCGCAAATGTTACAGCTATGTCCACTGTTTCAACTAATATTTCAGGAGTTAATTCTTTTGCAGATAGATACAGAATTTCAAGTTCAGCACCAGCTTCTAGTTTAGATATTGGAGATTTATATTTTGATACAACAGCAAACGAATTAAAAGTTTATAAATCAAGTGGTTGGGCGGCGGCAGGTTCTACAGTTAATGGAACTTCAGCAAGATATAATTATACTGCAACTGCGGCACAAACAACATTTACAGGTGCAGACACAGCAGGAAATACGTTAGCGTATGATGCAGGTTTTGCAGATGTATATTTAAATGGTGTAAGATTATCTGCGGCAGACATTACAATTACTTCAGGTACTTCTGTAGTCTTAATAGCAGGTGCGGCAGTAGGAGATATTATAGATATTGTCGGATATGGAACATTTAATGTTGCGGCAGTAGCAGGTAGTGCAATAAATTCAGGAACAATTAATGATGCAAGATTATCTACTAATGTAGCTTTAATTGCAGGAACACAAACTTTAACAAACAAAACTATTAATGGTTCTAATAACACAATTTCAAATGTACCTAATTCAGCTTTAGTTGGAACTGGTGCAATAACAATAAATGGTTCAGCAGTATCTTTAGGTGGAAGTGTAACTGTAGGAGAAACAAAACCTGCAATTACTTCATTCACACCTACAACGATTGAGAACACAGCAACGAATGTAGTAATTACAGGAACAGATTTTGTAGCTACACCCAATGTAGAAATTATAAATTCAAGTGGAGTTATCTCTTATCCAAATACAATTACAAGAGATAGTGCAACACAGATTACAATTAATGTAACTTTAGCAACAGACGGAGCATACTTTTTAAGAATTGAAAATCCTGATGGAAATGCAGTAAGAACTTCATCAGCTTCTTTAATTGTTTCAGATGCACCTACTATATCTACAGGTGCAGGAACACTAGGAACTTTTGCAAAAGGTTCAGCGATTTCAATTTCTTTAGCAGGTACAGGAGATGCAACTTTAGTATGGTCATCTACTGGTACTTTACCTACAGGATTATCTTTAGCTTCAGCAACAGGAATAATTTCAGGAACAGAAAGTTCATCAATTACAGCAGAAACAGCTTATCCAAATATAGTTGTAACTTTAACTGACGGACAATCACAAACAACAAGCGTTACTTACAGCATCACAATAAGTGTTGGTGGAACAGGTGGTGGCGGATTTAATTAATGAATAAAGTGAGTTTAAAAATAACTAAAATTATGGAAAATAAATAATTATGGCAACAACATATATATCAAGAACTTTTGGCACACCTACAGATAATAATAAATGGACATTTTCTGCTTGGGTAAAAAGATGCGGTATAACCGCAGGACAAATGCTTTTTTATGCTGTTAATAGCACGAATGAAAACAAAATTAGATTTGATGATGACGATACTTTAACTTTATTAAATGTAATTAGTGGTTCAACAGATAGTCAACTTAACACAACTAGAAAATTTAGAGATACAAGTGCTTGGTATCATATCGTTGCAGTTTTTGATAGTTCAAATGTAACAAGTGCTGATAGACAAATTTTATATGTTAATGGTGTAAGAGAAACAGTTTTTGGAACTACCAATGAAAGTGCTGTTGATGCGGCATCAACTATTAATTCAGCAGTGGCTCACAATATAGGTGCGCAAAGTTCTAACTTATATTTTAACGGAAATATGAGCCATGTTCAATTCGTAGATGGTTTAGCTTTAGCACCAACGGAATTTGGAGAAGTGGATAGCACTTCAGGAATTTGGAAACTTAAAGTTGGAAGTTATGCAACAGCAGGAAATAATGGCTTTCATTTAAAAATGGAAGATAGTTCTAACATGGATTTAGATAGTTCTTCTAATGCACATACATTTTCAACAACAGGAACTTTAACAGCGACAAAAGATAATCCTGATAATAACTTTGCTACAATAAATCCACTTTACTATTCTTCAACTGGATTATTAAATGTAAATTTAACAGCAACATCAACAGGTAATAGTCATAAAAATTATCATTCTACAATAGCAGTAGATTCAGGTAAATGGTATGCTGAAATGAAAGTAAATAGTTGGAATGGCAGTAATAACATTATGTTTGGTATAGTTGCAGATAGTTGGAATAATATTAATTCAACAAGTCCCGGTGATAATTTTGCTGGAAATGCCTCAACTGGTATTGGTTATGGGTCTGATGGTCAAAAAATTATTGCTAATTCTGCTAGTTCTTATGGCAATTCTTTTACAACTGGCGATATTTTAGGAATAGCTTTAGACCTTACAAATAACAAATTATATTTTAGAAAAAATAATAGTGCTTGGGAAAATAGTGGAGACCCAACATCAGGTTCAACAGGAACAGGAGCAATAGATGTACCTAGTGGATTTACAAGATTAATTACTTTTTCTCATTATGGTTCACAAAGTTGTTCAATGAATTTCGGCAATGGCTACTTCGGAACAACAGCAATAACTTCAGCAGGAACTAACGCATCAGGTAATGGAACATTTGAGTATGATGTACCAACTGGGTACACAGCTCTTTCAACAGAAGGAATAAACACATAATGGCATATACAACAATAGATAAACCAACACTTCACTTTAATACTAAACTTTGGACAGGTAACAGTACAACTGACAGAGCATTTACAGGCATTGGACATCAACCTGATATGCTTTGGGTTAAAGGAAGAAATGAAGGTACTGACCATGAGATTAATGATGCAGTAAGAGGTTCTACTAACTATATAAGACCAAATATAACTAATGGCGAAGGAACGGAAGCGGAAAGTGTAAAATCTTTTGATACTGATGGTTATACTTTAGGTAATGCTAATTATTGGAATTGGACTGCTAAAACTTTTGTAGGTTGGAGTTGGAAAGCAGGAACGACTACAGGATTATCTGGTGGAACAATAACACCATCTGCTTATTCAATTAATACAACATCATGTTTTGGAATTTATAAATGGACAGGTACAAATGCTAATGCAACGATATCTCATGGATTGGGTGTTGCTCCAAAATTGGTAATAATAAAAAGATTAACTGATGGAGCAGGTTGGATGGTACAACATGACGGCTTAACAAGTGCCTCTTATATATTAAAAATGAATGAGACTGCGGCACAATCATCTGATGCAGGTAATTTTAATGGAACTGCTCCTGATGCAAATGTATTTCATGTTGGGACTAGCAATAATACAAATCAAAATACTGTTGCTCATGTAGCTTACTGCTTTGCAGATGTTAAAGGTTATCAAAAATTAGGAACTTACGAAGGAAACGGAAATGCAAATGGTAGCTTTATTTATACCGGATTTAAACCTGCATTTGTTATGATTAAAAATGCTGATG
>Ga0209501_10003682_pt1 | contig 15173 bp, 15 predicted proteins | sample ArcticOcean_MG_C_4_FD_187434 | JGI IMG/M metagenome (GOLD analysis project Ga0209501, IMG submission 187434) | Marine microbial communities from western Arctic Ocean - ArcticOcean_MG_CB4_134 (SPAdes) (version 2) | ecosystem: Environmental > Aquatic > Marine > Oceanic | place: Arctic Ocean...
AACGGGACGTTTTACGGCGCACACAGTGGCATCAGAACAGATATCCGACTTGGTTGAGGTAGAGGTTGAGCTAGACGGTCAGGTGATCAAAGCCATGGTTCCGGGGATCATTCGACCCGGCATTCTTGACGAAGTTCACGTGTCGAGCCTGCCCCCGAGCCTGGAAGTCGGGAAGTCGTACCAGCTTGAATCGTTTGCAACCGACCGCTTCGGGAACGAATTGGAGCTCGACGAACTACGGTGGAGTGTCAGCGATCCCGGGATCGGTTCAATTACGAAGTCTGGGTTCTTTACTGTTGGCACCACGGCAGGGCAGCACATTGAAGATGGGATAGTCGTACGTGGCATCCTCAACGAGGTCGAGTCGTTCACTATTGCCCCGGTAACGATCTCAGCAGGAGTAGTCGAGACAATTCACATCGTGCCGAAAAGCGACTCAGTCCCCATTGGGGCAGGTTCGCCATTTGCGGTGCTTGCGCTCGATGCTCATGGCAACCTGCTGGATATCGACAATGACCAGTTCCTGTACGAATACTCTTCTGCTGGACGTGGTGATGAAATAGCGATGTTCATCGCAGGGTACGAACTGGGCGACTTCGAGAACGCAATTACAGTGAGATTACCTGCCGGCACAGCCGGCAATGAAGTGGAACTGGTTGCGCAATCCGACATCAGTATCAGGCAGCGATCCTCGAACATGATCGCGGTTGAACTCCTTGATGAAGAGGGCGGGACGATCGTTTTAATCGATCTAGAAACCGGAGACAGGAGCGCACCTGAGGAATCGTTCCAGGGAAATGGGGCGGTCGAGATTGCTCCTGCCTGGTGGCCGGACGGCTCGCGGTTGGTTTACGTTTCAGACCTGACGGGTGATCTACAGGTTTATTCCCTTGATCTTGGGACGAAAAAGATCATCCAACTCACCAACGTTGCTGGCGGTGCGTCGATGCCTTCTATATCTCCCGATGGACAATCGATCGCATTTGTGAGTCTGGACGCCGGAGATCTGCAACTTTATATCGCCGAAATTCCTGATGATGTTGAACTGAATCCAATTGCACTGGAATCGGCTGTTCGCCTTAGCGAACAAGAAGGTGAACAGCAAGTCCTGCCGTACTGGTCACCCGACGGAACAATGATTCTTGTCTCGCAAAACACCATAAATGGCAGAGTTCGGGTCGTAATTTTCGACCCAACCCTTGTCGATCCTCCGAGGCCTCTTGGTCCATCCGGTAGTGTTGGGCTCGGGTGGACCGCCGATGGATCTGGGATTCACGTTGGGTTGGCTACGGCTAATAATTCCCTTGAATTGGGAACTCTCGATCTTAGTGAACTTGAACCCGTGTTCGTCGGAGCGAACTTTGAGTTCGTCTCAGCTGCATGGTCACCCGATGATTCTGAGCTGGCTGCGGTAGACGGCTTGCTCGGAGCAGGGTGGATATTTGATTCTGATGGCACCGGCTTCCGTCGAGTTATTGGCACCGACCAGGCTCCAGAGCGAATGGCGTGGCGACCAATTGAATACGGAGACCCTGTTCAGGTGCCGGAGTTGCCAGACGCCGCAGAACCAACAATGCTGTCGATTGGCGATGATCCAAGGAGACCAGTCGGTGCTCTGGACACGTCGTTGACCTACTCGGCTGTTATTTCGACAGATTCAGGTGACATCAAGGTTGATTTGTGCGACGATCTTGCGCCGATGACCGTTGAAAACTTTATTAATCTTGCGCGTATTGGCTTCTACGACGGTCTTGAGTTCTATCGAGTTGTTGAAGGCTTCATTTCACAGGCGGGCGATCCACTGGGTGATGGCACCGGTGGCCCGGGTTACCTATTCAATGATGAGTTAACTCGAGAGTTATCGCACGATTCTACCGGCGTCTTGTCGATGGCCAACTCTGGATCGAATACCAACGGCAGTCAGTTCTTCATCGCACACGAGCCATCGAAATCGTTAGATGCTTACGAGAACGATGTTGCCAAGAACTGTGCAAGCGATGCTGTCGCCTGTCATTCAGTATTTGGGCAGGTTACCGGTGGTTTGGAGATTGTCACGGCGATGGTTGAGCGCGATCCTGAAGCGGCAACGGCACCAGGCGTGAAGATCCTGGGAATAACCATCATTGAGCGCTGATCCAAACAGGATTCAGCATTGCAAAAAACTTAATACATCACGCAGGCACGGAGTTTCGCTTGTTAGAACAAATACAGATTAAAAGCCAGATCACTCACCTTGAATGTTCACTCTCAGGTGAATCGTGCAGCCATGAAGTTCCAACTCGGCTAAACCCTAAAAACGGCAAGCCTTATCTGGCGCGCTACGACCTGTCAAAGGCTGCAGAAACCCTTACGAAAGAGTCGCTTCTCGATCGTGAGCCGAACATGTGGCGATATCGCGAAGTGATGCCAGTAATAAACCCTGAATACGTCGTGACGCTCGGTGAAGGCTTCACTCCGCTTGCACCCGCAAAAAGGCTTGGTAAGCACCTGGGAATGAGCTCGCTGCTCATCAAGGACGAAGGCGTTAACCCCACGGGGTCGTTCAAGGCACGTGGATTGTCCGCTGCCGTATCGAAAGCACTCGAACTCGGTCAGACAAAGCTCACAATGCCATCTGCGGGAAACGCTGCCGGAGCGATGGCAGCTTATGCCGCAAAAGCAGGCATGGAAGCCCATGTTTACATGCCCAAAGATGCACCGATCGCAAACCAGATTGAGTGCGTGGCATATGGTGCCGAGCTGAATCTTGTAGATGGCTTTATTACCGATGCTGGTCGTATTTCTGGAGAAGCCGCCGAAAAGCACGGCTACTTTGATGTATCGACACTCAAAGAGCCGTACCGAATCGAAGGTAAGAAGACGATGGGTTATGAAATCGTCGAGCAACTCGGCTTCGAGATCCCAGACGTCATCATCTATCCGACAGGTGGCGGCACAGGGATCGTCGGCATCTGGAAGGCGCTGGACGAAATGGAACAGCTGGGGTGGATAGGTTCCGAGCGCCCAAGAATGGTGTGCGTGCAGGCAGAAGGCTGTTCGCCGCTGGTAAACGCCTACAACAAGGGCGAGGAGTTCGCTGAACCCATCAAGAACCCTTGGACGCTGGCCGCCGGAATGCGAGTTCCTGCAGCAGTGGGCGACTTCCTCGTAATCCGATCGGTGCGAGAGAGCGGTGGGACGGCGTTAACTGTCACCGACGAACAGATGGTCGATTCCGTGCGAGATATGTCGGTTTTCGAAGGTATATTCCCTGCGCCAGAGGGCGGAGCAACACTGTCTGCATTGCAGTTGCTGCTCGATTCGGGTGATGTAAATCGTGACGACCGCGTAGTGCTGCTGAACACAGGTTCGGCGCTTAAGTACCTCGACGTTCTTGGCCCGGCTTTGGGTCTGTAAGCCTTTTATCCGTGTCCCGTTAGGATTCCTGGCGGATTTAGACCTTCGGCGCATCCCAGATGGTCACGTGACTCAGCGTGCCTTCGGGGAACGCCGCCGTGTACTCATTCGCAAGCATGCCGAGGATCACCGAGTTGTGGCGTGCTCCCTCGTGTGGGCGGCTTTGCCTGAGAGTGCCTTCGTGCTGGAATCCGATGTGTTCGAACATGGCTCTAGCTGAAGTGTTGTATTCAGGGACGTCTACCCACGCCCTGTGAAGGCCCAGATGTTCGAAGATGTGTTCGAGCATGGCGATAACGGCTGAGGTGCCATATCCGTGGTGCCAGAGAGACTTTTGGCCTATCAGTACTGACATCTGAGCGTCACCGAGGGCTTCGTCGATCGAAAGCTGCCCTTCGCCAATATGCTCTCCCGAGGGGGTGTAAACAGAGAATATGTCGCGGTGCGGCTCATGGTGCGGATCGTGGAAAACTTCGTTCCACTCGTCCTCATTCGCGTTGATCATGTCTTTTGGCTCGTACCCGAGGTGGGCGGCGTCGCCATATGTATAACGACCGAACCATGCATTAGAAACTTCGGGGTCGTCGAGCCAGTTTGCGAGCCGTTGTACGTCTTCGCGGGTTACCGGGCGCAACTCAACTAATGAGGGCACTTTGTCCTCCTTATATCTGTTGTGTCAGGGCCACGCGATAGTCAAAGTGCACTCGCCAGCCAGGAAGGTGTGCGAATGCGATTGCATGCGCCTGGGCTGAGTGGGTGACATCCAGGGCCGAGTCCGCAGTATATCGTAAGGTCAAAATGGTGCACTTTCCAGTCGGGTTCAAAGCTGTCAAGAACCCATGTCAATCTCACGATTCGCCTGATTTGCGTCACCTGATACGATTTGTCGACTCGGTTGGTCAGGAATTTCATTAAAACGGTGCTCTGCTGGCCACCTAAAAGAAACTGAATTATCGAACGAATAGAGGTAGACAATGTCCGGTCACTGGAAGATGGAAGCTGAGATCGAATACTGCGTACCGTGCGGATACGCAAACCTTGCAGCGAACATGGTTAGCGAGCTGTTCCAGGCCGCTGGACCCGCGCTGGCAATTTCACTCAAGCCTGGCCACAGCGGAGCTTTCAAAGTAACCGTTGATGGGCGAGTGCTCTGGGACAAAAAAGAACAGGGTCGATCTCCTCACATCATGGAAGTCAAAGAACTCAAGGCCACTGTTGCAAACATGCTTGAGTCTGGCGCTGTAATTCAAACCAACTAGATTCACCACACCGCTGAAAATGCGGAGACCAATCGACCGTGTTTGGATCGGTAAGTCATTAGTGTGGAGGTATATATGCCTGAAGTACCTGCCAAAGCCAGGGCTGAGATCGGATACTGCGTGCCGTGAGGCTACCATTCCGTGGCTTTCTGGATGGGAAGCGAACTTTATGCGGCCGGTGGGTCGCACGTAGTGGTAACACTCACGCCCGTTCAGGGTGGAGTGTTTAAGGTCACCCTTAACGGCGAAGTAGCGTTTGATAAGAGTGAAGTGGGTCGATATCCGGCATTGCCAGACTCGAAAGAACTGAAGGCAAAGGTCATCAGCATGGTCGAAGCCGTTACTGTTTAGCGTTTGACCCTGGTAACACTGGTAACGCTGGCCGCACATGAAAAATTAAACACCCTTGCATTTTTTGCAAGGGTGTTTTTTATGTTCGAAATCCTATTGCTACGGAGTACTATGTTCATGCCGGTAACACGTATATTCAGGCACCAGTTGCTTGCCGAATATTGCCAGTTGTTCCCAGTTATTCACGTTATTAAATCAGGAGTTAGCACTTGAAAGCCGCAGTTCTCTTCGAATCGAAGAAGCCCATGCCTATTGTGGAGCTGGACCAGTCGGAACCCCGGACTGGCGAGGTGCGAGTGAAGATGTCGGCTGCGGGCATCTGTGCATCCGATCACCACGTGATGACCGGCGACAACCCGACACCGATGCCGATTGTTCTCGGCCACGAAGGTTCGGGCATCGTCGATGCCGTGGGACCGGGTGTGATGTCGGTGAAAAAGGGTGACCGGTGCGTGCTTTCGTTCGTGGCAAACTGCGGCTACTGCCGATCCTGCCGAGCCGGCCTTTCTAACCTTTGTGACACTAATCGCGAAACCGGAACCCGCCAGTACGATGGAACTTTCCGAATCCACACATCCGACGGAACAGAAGTTCACCAGTTCTCCAAGCTCGGCGTTTTCGCTGAATCGATCGTGATTCCAGAGCAAGCCTGCTACCCGATACCTGACGACGTTCCTATGGATGTCGCTGCCCTAATCGGCTGCTCCGTCGCTACTGGTGTTGGCGGCGTGATCAATCAGCCCAACATGCGGGCAGGAATGACTGTCGCTGTAATCGGAACAGGCGGCGTTGGCCTGAACGCTCTTCAGGGCGCCCGCCTGATGAATGCAAGCAAGATTATTGCAGTGGATATTTTCGATCATAAACTCGAGTTTGCTTACAAATTTGGCGCAACCCACGTGATCAACTCGAAAGAACAGGATCCCGTTGAGGCAATCCAGGAACTGACCGATGGCGGAGTTGACTTTGCGTTCGACACCTTCGGGCACAAAGTCACGCTGGCGCAGGCATACAACGCCACTCGAAAGGGTGGGACCGCTGTGCTTGTTGGGATCGCCCCTGAAGGCATGGACGTTGAGATTCCGATGGTCGACATGGTTCGGAACCAGAAGACACTGGTCGGCAGCTACTACGGGTCAGCAAGCCCGCACGAGACGTTCCGTAAGCTGTTGGACTTTTACAGGCAGGGTAGAATCGACGTGGGTGGAATGGTTACTCGCAAGTACAAACTCGATGAAATAAACGAGGCTTACGAGGCACTTGCGCGGGGTGAAGATGGCAGGGGAGTGATCGTCTTCGATTAGTTGTGTGCCGTATAAAGCGAGAAAAAACCGGAAAGCATCCAAAAATTACCGGTAGAAAATATGCGAAGTACACGGATTGTTCATTTTTTCACTTGCTGCTAAAACGGGCGACTGCTATGCTCCGAATCGGCTTTTTTGTATACGTTTATCCGGTTTTCTTATCCAGTAATTGGTAGTTGATGTTCGAGGATTATTTTAGGCAATACGCTCTGGTCATCATTTTCGCCGCTGCGGCTGTGAGTGTCCCTATTGGGATGATGATGATGAGCTACATGGCCCAGTTCATTAAAGTCAGGCCATCTCGCCCTACGGCAGTCAAAGAGAGCGCGTACGAAGGCGGAATGCCTCCGTTCGGCGGTCGGCCAGCCCGATTCAACTTCCGTTACTACAACTACGCCCTGCTTTTCGTAGTTTTTGACGTTGAAACAATCTTCCTTTTCCCATGGGCTGTTAAGTACGGAGTGATGACGAAGCAGTTCGGTTTCGCCGCACTTGGAGCCGTTCTGGTCTTCTTGATTATCGTGACAATTGTTTACGCCTATGCGTGGCGCAAGCGAGCTCTGGAATGGGTGACGAACGAATGACCGAGCCAAAACTGTTCGATCCATACGGAACTCCCGCAGGAGCCGACCCACGGGGCGCACTCCAGTCGATCACACTCGACCTGGACCGTACCGAGGGTGATGCCGTCAACCGGATGAAGTCGACTCACCTCGAGCCGTTTCCCGACCCCGTACTTGAAGTTCCCGATGAACTCCGACGCAGCGTTATCGTCAGTTCCATCGACTATTTACTGAACTGGGCTCGTAAATCTTCCGTGTTTCCATTGCAGTCGGGCCTAGCCTGCTGTTCGTTCGAGATGATCGGTGCCGCAATGGCACGGTTCGACCTCGCACGCTTTGGCATGGAAGCCATGCGAGCTTCTCCGCGTCAGGCCGATCTATTGATTGTTGCCGGGACGCTTACCTGGAAAATGGCAGTGCCTTTGCGACGTCTGTACGACCAGATGGCGGAGCCGCGCTGGGTTATTTCGATGGGTGTATGTGCCACTTCGGGTGGCCCGTACTACCAGAGTTACTCGGTGGTTCCAGGTGTGAATCACATCATGCCCGTTGACGTTTATGTCCCGGGTTGCCCACCGCGTCCAGACGCTCTGCTCTACGGCATCATGCAGCTACACGACAAGATTCGTCGATACAGCCTCGCGGGGCAGGCGGCGGGGCACGAATGACCACCGTTTGGAGTGGGAACGCGCTTGCTGAGGCTATCGAGGCTTTTGCCCCGGGCTCTGTTGAGTCTAGTGCTGGCATAGATGTCTGGGTGAAGGCAGAGTCGATATCAAGTGTTTGCGAGGGCCTGAAGAGCCGTTCTGAATTCAAATTCGATTTGTTAAGCAGCCTGACTGCCGTCGACTACATCGATCATTTTGAGGTTGTTTACCACCTCACATCACTCCCGATGAATTCATCCGCAGTCGTGAAGGCACGAGTCGGGTTTGGTCGCAAAGAGGCTTCGATTTCAAGTGTTGTTCCGATCTGGCGCGGAGCCGATTACCAGGAACGTGAAGTGTGGGACCTGATGGGTATCCGCTTTGACGGACACCCCAACCATAAGCGGATCATGTTGTGGGAGGGCTTCCCTGGCCACCCGCTGCGCAAGGACTACGTTACTTACGACCAATCGATAGCCGCAGCGGCTCCCGATGACTCTGGTGCCTCTGTGGACGGTGGTGAGTAATGGCGATTAAAACTCTGCCAGTCACCGTTAACCTCGGTCCTCAGCACCCGTCAACACACGGCGTGTTCAGGATGCGCGTGATGTTCGATGGTGAGCAAGTCGTCGATGTAGAGCCAGTGTTCGGCTACCTTCACCGTGGCTCGGAAAAACTTGCGGAAGAGCGCACATATACCCAGATCGTAACGCTGACGGACCGCATGGATTACGTGTCGTCGATGCTGAACAACCAGGGCTACATGCTGGCGGTTGAAAAGCTGGCAGAAATCGAGCCTTCACCTCGGGGCGTATGGCTTCGAATGATCGCATCCGAGCTACAGCGAATAGCAAGTCACCTGGTCGCCACCGGATTCCTCTTACAGGATCTGGGTGCGCTCGGCACGCCTCTTATTTACGCAATGCGTGAGAGAGAAAATATTCTCGACCTGTTCGAGATGCTCTGTGGCGCCCGCATTACAAACTCGTACCTCCGGCCCGGCGGTGTGTTCATGGACGCTCCGGCAGAGTTTTGGCCGGCACTCGATCGTGGTCTCGACGACATTGTTCAGACCATCGACGAACTCGAGGAGTACCTCAGCGGCAACGAAATTGTGTTCTCACGTACGAAGGGCACTGCAGTTCTCTCGCCAGAGTTACTGATCAACGCCTCGATCACGGGTCCCATGCTGCGAGCCAGCGGGGTCGACTGGGATTTGCGCCACCGTGCGCCGTATGACTACTACGACAGGATCACTTTCGAACGGAAATTGCACACGGCTTCAGACAACTATGCCCGGTACTGGGTGCGAGTTCAGGAAGCGCGCGAGAGTGTGAAGATCATCAAGCAGTGCATCGAGCAAATTGAGCCCGGTCCGGTGCGCCCGTCGTTCGATGTTGTGCCCCGTCTCCTGCGCCCACCTGTGGGTGATGCCTACGTGGCAATCGAAGGCTCGAAGGGCGAACTCGGTTTCTACCTTGTCAGTGATGGCGGAATTTCCCCATACCGAATGCATGTTCGGGCGTCCTCTCTGATCAACCTGACACTCCTCCGCGACATGCTGATCGGTGGTCAGTTCGGTGATCTCTTTGTAACTTTTGGTAGTGTCGACTTGAACATGGGTGAGGTGGATCGCTAATGGGCGAATCACTCATCGCAAACTCACTCTGGCGAAATATCTACTGTGTACTCTCGGGCGATAGCAGCGTCTGTGCCGATAACGGCTACTCTGCAGGCCTGCTTCCGGGTGATTTGGCGTGGCTGGCCTTCGCACTTTCCGCTGCCGCCATCGTCGGCCTGTTTATAAACGCCATTCTTGGCGGTGTGATCGTTCTCATCTGGGGTGAACGTCGATTATTCGGCCGCTTCCAGCGACGAACCGGTCCCAACAGGTGGGGGCCGTTCGGCATGCTCACCTCGGTCGCAGACGCGGTCAAAACGATGTTCAAAGAGGATGTGGTGCCTGCTGACGCAGATCGCATCCTGTTCAATCTTGCTCCGATACTTATCGCAGCACCCGCATTATTGGTCTTCTCGGTCCTGCCGTTCGGAGTTGGCACCTATGTCGCCGATTTGAACGTTGGTGTGCTGTTCATCATGGCCATCACGTCCCTGACTACTCTTGCAGTGCTTACGGCAGCGTGGTCGTCGGGAAACCGAATTGCGATTCTCTCGGCGCTGCGTTCGGTCGCGCTACTTATTAGCTATGAAATTCCGATGGCCCTCGCGCTGGTTGGAGTCATCATGCTCGCCGGGTCGATGTCGCTGGGCGGCATCATCGCGGCGCAGGGTGTTCCGTTTATTCTCGTACAACCGCTCGGGTTCTTCGTTTTCTTCCTTGCAGCTATGGCCGAGATGGCGAGAGCTCCGTTCGACCTAACAGAGGCGGAATCGGAGCTTGCAGCCGGGTATTTGAACGACTACGCCAGCATGAAGTTCGGTCTGTTCTTTCTGGCCGAGTTCATGGCCGAAATCAGCACGTCGGCGATCATCACAGTACTGTTCCTGAGCGGCTGGAGAGGGTTCGACGCAGTTCCTTCGCACCTCTGGTTCGGCGCAAAGCTAATTGCAGTACTGTTCGTGATCATCTGGTTCCGAATGACGCTGCCACGCCTGCGTGTCGACCAAGTGCTCAAATTCGCATGGAAGGGTTTGTTCGAACTCACGATGATCAACATCGTGGTTACGGCGATCCTGATTGGGATCTGGCCACAACCGACTACCGCTCAATTGTGGATGATGGCTGCTATCAACTGGCCTGTGGCGATTATTTCGATATACATAGTGAGCAAACTGCTGGGAACTTCGGCATACAAGAAGCCGCAGCCGGATGCTGATAACCCCGAGTACCCGGTCGGCAGTGAGTCGATCCCGACGGCATCTGTTTATGTTGCCGATACTCAAGCGGATACCAGGGCAAATGCCATTGCTGACACCAACGTTATTGAAAGGGGCGACTGATGATTGGACTTGGTTTGCCTCGTGGGTTCTTGGTAACGCTGAAAAACTTCATGCGATCGCCAGTTACCGAACAGTATCCGGATCGACACGTGGGCCTGTTGGGCGCAGCGAAGGAAGCTGGAATGAATCCGTTCCAGTTCCTCGTCAAGAAGCCTGGCGATTCGCTCAAAGCGATTGCTGGCCTTGCGACAGTTCCTGTAGCTGTCGAGCAGTCGTCTCGATTCCGTGGGAACGAATTTACCTTCTTTGAAGATCGATGTACGGCGTGTGCGAGTTGTGCAAAGTATTGCCCACTCGGAATTATCGAGATCGTCAGCGTGCCCGGGAAAATCGATGCACAGGAAGGTGAAAGCTACAAGCTCGAGGTGTTCGATATCGATATAGGGCGCTGCATGTTCTGTGGTCTGTGTGTTGAAGCATGCCCGTACGACGCATTGCACATGGGGACGAACTTTGAGCGGTCGAAATATGTTCGTGATGAGCTAATCATCACGAAGGAAGAGCTGTTCGACGCCGAAAAACGTCCCAGCTCGTGGTACCGACCGCAATTTGAAGAAAATGCGTTCGACCCGTTCAAAGAGACGATCAGCGATCATCACGACGCTGGTCGCCACGAGCGTCCATCAGACGAAGACCTCAAGAAAAAGTGGGTCGACGAACGGTGATGGCGATGGAAGTAGGCACACTCACGACAATCGCCTTCTGGGGCGCTTCGGCAATGGTGCTTGGATTAGCAGTCATAGTTGTAACTCAACGCGACGTTTTCAGAGCGGCCATAGCCCTTGCTGGTTCATTCATGGGAGTCGGCATTCTGTACTTCATTCTCAGTGCCGAATTCGTTGGTGTTGTGCAAATTCTGGTGTACGTCGGCGCTATTTCCGTGTTGATGGCGTTCGCTGTCATGTTCATTCAAGACATCGCTGCAGGTAGTCGACCATCCCAGGGTCGACTACCTGGTGCTGTGGTTGCGGTGCTGATATTTGCTGCACTCGCGTTCACGGCCTACAACACTGAGTGGTCGTCGATGGATGAACTCCCGGCTGACGCACGGACTGCCTTGACCGAGGGATATGCCGAGGTCGGCACGGGCGCAGATATTCGTGTGATGAGCCTGGACGAAATTCCAGAAGGCGACGACATATTCGTTGATGTGAATGCGGGAGCACTCGTTGATAGCACCAGTGCACTTGGTGTCTCGCTTATTCGCAAATACATGCTCGCGTTCGAAATCATCGGCCTGCTACTTGTCGCTGCCTTGATAGGCGGATTGCTGCTGATGCGTGATCCTCCTGAAAGCAATGAACCTGGGCCTGAGTCAGAAACAGGAGGTGTCTCGTTATGACCATCGAGAACGTACTTCTGGTTTCTGCAGCGCTGTTTGCCATCGGCGCATACGGAGTTATTTCACGACGAAGCTTGATAACCGTGATCATGTCGCTCGAACTGATGTTCAACGGTGTAGTGATTGCTGCTGTCGCTTTCAGTCGATTCACCCCATCTGCCGAGCTGCTCACTACTGACCCACTGACAGCAGAAGCGATTCGGTCTGCACTCACGGGTCACGTATTTGCCATATTCGTAACCGCAGTAGCCGCGGGTGAAGCAGCACTCGCATTTGCTCTCGTATTTGCTATGTACAGATCAACGGAGTCCGTGGAAATAACCGATGCTGCTGAGATGAAGAACTAGCTATGTGGGTCGATTACAAGAAAACGCCAAACCTGATGACCGCACAGATGTGGAAAGACATTCTCGAAGGAGAAGGTCTGCCGACCAACATTATTCCCGAGGGCGACCTCCTCGATTGGTCGGAGAACTCTGCGTTCAGGGTGATGGTTCCTAAGGGTCGAGAACACGTAGCAGACGAAATTTTGAGAAAGCTGTAACAGGGAACATCTGTGATCACTGAAGGCCTAGCCTGGCTAATAATCGCCCTGCCCATCGCCGCATTGCTGGTGAATGGGATACTGGTGCGCGCCTTCATAGGGTCCAACTCCAAGTACGCGGGGTACATCACGGTTGCTGCCATTGGCGGGTCGTTTGTTCTGTCGATTATGGCGTTACTCACAGTTATGTCAGACGGGCCGCTCAAACTTGAGTCACACGATTGGATCAGTGTTGGTGGACTGGACCTGACGTTCGGTCTGATGCTCGATCAGTTGACCGTGATAATGCTGGTCGTTGTTAGTGGAGTGAGCCTGCTTGTTCAGATCTATGGACAGGCCTACATGCACGGCGATAAGAGCTACACCCGTTACTACGCTTACATGGCGTTGTTCACGGCTTCGATGCTGGGACTCGTACTCTCGAGGAACATCATTCAGATCTTCGTTTTCTGGGAACTGGTCGGTATTTCGTCGTATCTACTAATCGGGTTCTGGATGGACCGCCCAACGGCTGCTGCGGCTGCCAAGAAGGCGTTCCTGATGACGAGGCTCGGAGACTTTGGGTTCCTGCTCGGGATTCTGTATCTCTACTCGCAAAGTCCGTCCTACATGGACGTTACAACGCTTTACCACGCCATTGATGCGGGCGATATCGCCGTATCGGTAGCTACGTGGATCTCGCTTGGCCTGTTTGCCGGAGCGATCGGCAAATCAGCCCAGTTCCCACTTCACTCATGGCTTCCTGACGCCATGGAAGGACCAACTTCGGTATCTGCGTTGATTCACTCGGCAACGATGGTCACAGCCGGTGTGTTCCTTGTTGCACGGTTCTTCCCACTGTTCGAGCACTCCGACATCATGACGCTGGTCGCACTGGTTGGTGGTTTCACGGCGGTGTTTGCAGCAACGATGGGTCTGGTTGCGAACGACATCAAGCGCGTGCTCGCGTATTCGACCATTTCTCAACTCGGCTACATGATGCTGGCACTGGGAATCGGGGCGTACGCGCCTGCAATCTTCCACCTGTTCACGCACGCCTTCTTCAAGGCAGCTCTCTTTCTTGGTGCCGGTTCGATCCACCACGCATCGGGTACGTTCAACATGAAGTACATGGGTGGACTGAAGAAGCACATGCCCAAAACATACTGGGGCATGATTATCGCCAGCCTGAGCCTTGCGGGGCTCTTCCCGTTCTCGGGATTCTGGTCGAAGGACGAGATTCTGGGGCATGCCAGCGAGGTTGGGACGACAACGGGCAACATTGTGCTCGCACTCGGTCTCGTTGCTGCCCTGATGACGGCGTTCTACATGTTCCGGGCTATATTCCTGACGTTCCACGGTGAGTGGAAGGGCGGGGGAGAACAGGAAACGGCCGACGCTGAAGCCGCGGGTGAACCGGCTCCTGTTGGAAACGGGCAGTCTCACTTAGGCGAATCGCCGTGGTTGATGGTCGGACCGATCATGTTGCTTGCGGTTCTTGCCATATTCATTGGATTCCTCTCGAACCCAATCGTGGAAGTTGGTTCGATCGACAAGCATGCATTCGCCCACTTTGTGACGGTCGAAAATCACGATGTGTTCCCTGTTGATGCCGATGGTGGCCACTCGGCGGCTGAACACGCCGGTGCAGCTCCCGAGTTCAACGTGATGGTTGCCGGGATTTCTACCGTTCTGGCGCTTCTCGGAATCGGTCTCGCTTACCTGATGTACATAAAGGGTGTTATTTCGCCAGAAGCTATGGGCACTCGACTCAAACCGATCTACACGCTCATATTCCGTAAGTACTACGTCGACGAGTTGTACGAGGATCAGATCGTCAGAAAAGGCTTCTACAAATATATTGCCAACGCCTTTAAATGGTTCGACGAGCATTTCGTCGATAACGCAAACGTCCACCTTTCGAACTGGGTAATCCGGATCGGAAAGAGCGGGGCACTAGTTCAAAACGGTCAAACCCAGACTTACGCAGTTGGCATGGTCATCGGCGTAGTCGCAGTTGTAGCAGCATTCCTATTATGGGGCTGATAAAGCACGTGGAAATTAGCTCAAGCAAAACTGAATATGGTTCGGTATCTGTGCCAATGCCAATGCCAGTAACTGGGGTGCCTCTTGTTTGATGGCATTCTGACAGTCACGGTATTCCTGCCTGCCGCGGTGGCCATCCTGGTCGCGCTGTTTGCACGCGGAGAAAAAGCCGACCAGCAGATCCGGTGGATCGCTATCGGCGCGACGGTCGCCACGTTCTTTCTGACGGTAATGGTGTTCGTTGGCTACGACCAGGACGCCGGCGGTGTTCAGATGGTCGACTACTTCGAAAGCTGGATCCCGGTCGACGCACTGAAATCTTCCTACCTGCTCGGTGTCGACGGTCTTAGCGCCCCACTAGTGTTGCTTACCGGAATACTTGGCATGGCGGCCGCGCTCGGATCGTGGCGGATCAAAAAGCGTGTTCGGGAGTACTTCCTGTGGCTGTTGTTGCTCCAAACGGCAGTTCTTGGGGTGTTCGTATCGCTCGATCTGTTGTTGTTCTTCGTCTTCTTCGAGTTCGAACTGATCCCGATGTTCATGCTCATCGCAATCTGGGGCAGTGGTCGACCACGCTACTCGGCGATGAAATTCGTACTGTTCACACTGGCCGGTGGCGCTTTCATGCTGGTTGCGATTCTGGCGTTGTACGTAACGCCGGACGTGAACACGCTCGCTATGGTTTCGATTCCATCCGCAGCACTCGGTGGTGCGGAACGGATTATTGGAATTCCTGAGCTGATCGCTGGAAAAGACCTGATCATTCCTGCCTTGTTGATAT
>Ga0209501_10003684_pt1 | contig 15171 bp, 18 predicted proteins | sample ArcticOcean_MG_C_4_FD_187434 | JGI IMG/M metagenome (GOLD analysis project Ga0209501, IMG submission 187434) | Marine microbial communities from western Arctic Ocean - ArcticOcean_MG_CB4_134 (SPAdes) (version 2) | ecosystem: Environmental > Aquatic > Marine > Oceanic | place: Arctic Ocean...
ATCAAGAACTCCAGAGACGCAAATCCCAGAAAGCCACAAAACCCCATGGTAATGGCGCCACTTATAAGGCCAGCGATGGAGAAGCGTGATTTTTTAAGACCAAAACTCATGGCTAAAATTGTTGGTAAACAATCACCGCCACCCCATGAGCAGAAAGATATAGCGTGATAAACATAAACGCTTTTACTAGAAACCATGTGAGAGAGGCCGCATTTTTCATATCTGCCATTCTCTATCCTTCATCAACCCTAATCGGCACCACGGTCAATTCTCGAGACGCTAGAGCCAGTTGCCACAGGCTGCTTCCATCCGCCTGCCGATCTAGTAATTCAAAATCGAGCTTTTGAAAATGATTCGCCACCAATTCGTTTCGGGGCGATGGTATGTAGCGTCCTCGCAGATAGCGAGCACCGGCTCTCTTCGCAGCAGCGGCCACGGTGTTGAGGAATGCCTCTTCCACACGCCGCCCTAGAACGCGGCAACTCATCAACCAAGTGTCGATATCCCAAACCTCATCTTCCTCCCGACAAATGACCACACTGATAATCCCATTGTCCCCAAAGGCGTCGTGGAGGCGCGCGTGACTGGTGTACACCTTCTCGTCCAACTCAATCTCCGCCACTTGATTTTCCGTATAGCGCCTTGTAGTTAGGTTGAACTGATTGGATTTATTAATTAACTGGGTCACGCGGGCGCGTGATGCTTGGTCAAAAGGCCTGACGGTGAGTACCATGTCCAGCGAGTCCAGATAATCTCCGAGGTTCCGCGCCTTGGATTGGACCTCTACCCGTTTGGCGTTGGCCTGGTACTGAGCCACACGACTACGATCTTCATCCGAAAAAGATACCGCTTCGAAGTAACCCGCCGACAAAAGCACGCGCGGATAGAAAGCTGGGTCCATGGGCAGTTCCGGCACCGCGACCTCCGGCAAAGCTGCTCTAACCTGGGCTCGCTCGGCCGGATTATCATCGAGAAAGACCAAACTCTCCAAGCCGAGGTTCATGGCCTTGGCAATGGCTTCAATGTTGCTGGGCTTGTCCTCCCAGTTGGCTTGGAAAATGGTGATATGCTCTTCCTTGAGCAACATCTCAGGGTGCTCGCGGAAGACCTTGCGCGCGAGCGCATCGTCATTCTTAGAACATACGGCCAGCATGACACCTCTATCTCGCAGCGCCAGCGCCATTTTCTGCACGGCGAGAAAAGCCTCCCCTAACGCATTCCCTTGGCCAAGTACGATTCCATCCATCCCGTCGTCGCCCAGAACGCCGCCCCAAAGAGTGTTGTCCAGATCCAGAACCAAACATCGACGACTTTTCCCCTTTACCGCAGCCAGAAGACGTCCGAAATAGTCACCGAACAAGGGGAGGCAGTTTTGGGCGAATGGTAGTTTAGCCAAGTGCCACTGAACAGGGTCATGCCACTGGTCCAGGCCGACCGTGGAAGCAAGACCCGACGTGTCCAACAAAATGCAGGGTCCACGTCTAGCTAGCTCCACCAGACCTTGGTTGAAGGCTGCAATTTTTGCGGTCTCTCCGGGTTCATAGAGAATGTCGAAATTTCCGAACAGGGGTTTAGGTAGTGGTGCAACCGTCTGGAAAATAACTGTAGCCCCGCAGTTGGAAATAATGGCAGAGTGCATCTCCGCCATGTAAGCGAGGGCATTGCCTGCTCCCTCTTTCAAAGGCAAGCCCCGGTGATCCAGCAACAGAAAAACCAGGTCCACTTGCAAGCGATAGAGTTCGGAGTTGGGATCAAATACTTCTTGGGCTACCTGCCCATAAGGAAGGATCATCACCTCCAGGCTCACCCCATGGCGCAAAGCACTGGCGCTCAGAACCGGAGCCAAAAACTCCGTATTTGAATTGCTGAGAACGGCTAGACGCACAGGCGTCAGGGGGGCTGAATCGGTTGCCGCTTTGGTGGCTTTGTGTAGACGGTTCAACTGGTTTGCGCTCAAAGCATGCAGTCCGAGACTCCGGATCTCTGCACCGTTACCCCCCTTCTTTTGGGCAAACTGGGAGCACCTGTCTTTAAAATCGGCGGGCGCCGGGGGCAGCCAAGGGAGATCGACAATCCGCAAGCTCATGACGTGCCTTCAAAAAGACGGTCAACGATCTCCGCCGCTACTTCATCGGAGGTTGAAAAGCGCCCGTCCGGTAGCCGGTTTCGCTCAATCTCTAGATAGCGTGTATCAAAGGCGTTGAGCATGTCTGTTTCGATAAAGCCTGGACGGATTTCGACGCAGCGCAACCATTTGAACTCGGCACTGGCCGCCTTCAGCACGCCCAACAGTCCATACTTAGCCGTCACATAGGCCCCCATGTTGCCTCCTGCGGGACGGGCTTCATCCCCCATGGCGGCAGTCAATACAGCGACTACGGCCCCAACTTTTCGGGGACGGAAAAACCCGTTAATTAAGGCTGCCAAGAGGCGTTGCGGGCCGGCGACATTCACTAGCCACTGGCGCGTCATATCGTCATTGTTTATTTTAGTGAAAGGACCAATGGTCGGGGGTGGTGAAGCGCAGAGAACCACCCCGACCAAAGGGATGTCCAAAGCACCCAGATCACTCACGACGGCGGAGATTGAGGCTTCATCCGTCAAATCCAGACGCTGAGCCAACCCACCCGTTTCTTTCGCGATTTTTTGCGCCTCCTCAGCTTGTGACCGATAGCCCACCACAGGTAGATAACCTTCTTCAGCCAGACGACGGCAAACGCTGCCGCCAACACCGCCGCTCCCCCCTGTCACCAGAATGGCCGCTTTGAAACTCACTTGACCAGAATTTCCGCAGAGGCCTTAGCGATCACCGTGCCGTTTGCGCTCACTTTTAGCGCTAGCTTGAGCATCCGGGCCGCGTCGGAGACAGACAACACCCGTCCCTCCAGAAGACCTTCTTGGCCCACCATCAGAGGCGATCTAAAATCTATTTTCAATCTCGTCCAAGTCGCGTCGCGACCCGGAAGATGCATGCCGATCAGACGCGATACTTGGGCCACGATTAGGCCCCCATAGACGACCGGCCCTCCAAACCCCTTGCTTTTCGCAAAGACCGCATCTGTGTGCAAGGGATTACGGTCCCCGGACAGGTCCGCAAAGGCCTTCATATCCGCCGCATCGACAACAAACGGAAAGGACACGGATTGATTTTGGTGAAGGTCATTCCAAGAGTGAATTTCAGGTTGTATGTTTATTAAATCATCCATTTTTACACTGGTGCAAGATTCAGGATTGGGTCCTAATTTAAAAATATATCCTTCAGGTTAAAACTGTCAACTTGTGCCGCAGGTGCTCCTGGTCACAATAGGCGGGACCATTACCAAAATTAGGACACCGAGTGCGTTTCCCAAATCACCCGGAACTGTCCCATCTGATAGCGACCCTTGTGCGTGTTTGGCCCGACCACGAAACTTTCCTCGCCAAGCGATTCAAAGACTACAACGTCTCCGATTTGAACCTTTGCGAAACCTTAGCCGGCACTATCATGACCCTCGCCGGAGAGGGCCTGGAGGACTATTGCTATGATTATCAGTGGACCTGTAATCTCTCAATGGAAGAAGAGCTTTATTTTTGTAGGACTGGACCCCCTCGGTACACCACTTTTGCCGAAGCGGACAAACACGTCTACTCAAATGACGCAGTGATGGATCGCTACATCAACGGGTTGTTTCTATCCCAGCTTCTGTGGGACAATCATGCCCGAGTCTTAAAGTTTTTCGTTGACACTTTTCTGACTTCCTCTCCTGCGGGCGGGCGCCTATTAGAATTTGGCCCAGGCCACGGCTTATCTCATAGTGGGGCCATTAGGATTGTTGATAGGCGACGACAACAACGTCCACCGAACTTAAAGACAACAACAAATAAAAGGCGGCTTTAGCAGCCAACCATAAGGTAGATAGGGGTATGGATAAGTTTTCTTAATTCATCATCATGCTTTGATCTTATCGGTGACCATATCGGCCAACTGACCAACATTGTCAAACTGGGCCAATTCAATGATCGAAAAATGGATATCAAATATCCTTTCCACTGACAAAATCGGGCGGACATGGCTTAGGCTATCCCAGTCTTCAACGTCATTCGCTGTCATTTCTGGCGTAATTTCAAGGACATCTTCATCAAGGGCGTCGCGAAATACGCGTGTTAATTTTTTGTAAATATCCGCACGATCCATAAACAGAAATCCCTCAAACACTATATATCTAGAATTGACCCGAACATATCAGATACAGAATCCAGATTTCAAGTGCAATCCCAGACCTATAAAGGCATGATGATCTCCGATATCAAATCCCATAGACGAAGAAATGATGACAACAACAGAAAATATTCTGACCGCCTCGACACTAGGCGTTCGCATGCGTACCTTAGGCTTTTATCTACCTGGACACCGCATTACACTAGACACCATCGAGATGAGTCCCCATCTGCGAGCACGGCTTGGCGGTCTTGGCCAGGAATTCACCTATCAATCGGATGAAAGCTCAACCGAACTAGCCCTTTGTGCAGCCAAAGACGCCATGGCCCAGGCCAATTTAGCACCTGAAAACATTGGCTTGGTAATTTCTGCACCAACCTTATTAACATCATACGGATTCGAAATCCCGGCCATTGGCATCCGTGCCGCTCTGGGATTAAATAACGCCGATTGCCTAAATATTGCCCAAGGTTGTGTCGGGTTTTTAGCCGCTATGCGGCTAGCTGCACACTTTTTAAAATCAGAACCAAATCGCGGCGATGTCCTCGTGGTCACCGCATGCAAGGCATCAACCCTGACCGAAAATTTCTCCCATGGCGCATTTTTTTGGGGTGACGCCGGAGCCGCCTGCATCGTTACTACAGAACCGGGGCGGGGCCTGCACTTAGAAGCTTATGCCGAAAAGTCATCTACAAAAGATTGGGGTGCTATGCGACTGCGCCACGGAGATAGTGTTTCCTATGCATCCTGCAGCCCGGCTCAAGACCTTCGCATCACAGTTAATTTTACCGATGAGCGGGCCCAAGCTGATTACATCATGGGTGAGCAAGAACGCTGCGGAGCGCTTATAGATTCCCTCCTCGCAGCAGGTGGATTATCCGATGCCGATATCAATGCCGTACTGCTACCATCTTTCGGCAGAAATCGCGTACCGCTTTTACTGGCAGGGCACAAGGCCCTCAAGGACAAGGTTAAATCAGATTTTCGTTTCGCACATATGGGTGGTGTCGATGTTTTGTTTTTCCTGTCACGGATCCTAAACAAAAACCCGCCTTCTAACGAAAGTTGGTATTTGGCCTTAACCCCAGCCTTCACAGCACAGTGGGGTGGCTTATTACTTCGGCACAGCGGTTAATATTATCTTGCCCGCAAACGGTGGCATGGGCTAGCGGTTGGTCATGGTTATCGCCGTTGCCGGAACGCCGTGGCCATATGCCAGCCACCAGGTCACGGGAACAAGGGCCATCTCGCAACCAGAACATTCAATTTTATAGGTGTTAATTTCACCCCGAAGCAAAACACCATCACCGATTATGTCGGCGACCAAGGACGTAATCAAGGTGCGCGTGATGGTATGATGACCTTTGCCCTTAACGCCAACGGTGGTGGTCATAACATCACGTTTAAAACTCTTTACTTCGCCGCTGGTCGCCCCAATCTTGGCCCCATTGAGGCCTGGGATATATCGGAGGCCAGCATTGCGGCTACCCGTCACATCTTGTAAAAAATGAATATTGAGCAGAGCGTAACTCTACGTCGGATCGATCTATTTCAGAAGACGGCGGAAGACACTGCCTTTCAAGAACGTAATGCTGAGTGAAGTTTTGGAACACCTTGAAACGCCACGAGAAGCCCTTTTGAAATTTCGCGAGATCATGGCACCGGGCGGGAGATTGTTCCTCAATGTGCCTTGCAATAGCCCCGCACCCGATCACATCTATCTCTTCGATAGCCCTTGAGGCTATTTTCAATCTTGCTACTACGGCGGGGTTTGTGCTTGAAGAGAATCGCATTTATCCGACGACGGGTTACTCGGAGGAAAGGGCACGCAAAGCAAAGATCACTATGTCTTGCACCGCTATTGTCCGCAAGCCTGCCTAAGCAACCTTACTTTCAATCAGGGCTACCATTTCGGCTACGTTATTTAGTTCAACAATTTCAGAAACATTGAATTTAATGTCGAACTCCTCCTCTATACTGACGATGACTCCTATGTGACTCAGACTATCCCATTCTTCCACATCGTGGGCGGTCAACACGGGCGTAGCAATGACGTCATCGTTATCGAAAACGTCTTGAAAAATCTCGGTAAGCTTTTCATAGATATTCATATCGCCATCTCTTTTTTGTCAAAGTGTAACTGAAGCAGTGAGCTGGCGATTACGAGATCGGCAATTACGATCGTCAAACACAAGCGCTAACAGCATCTGCATTGCTCGCCACAACTCAACGAAGGAGACCTTGAACTTTGATTCGGGAGCTTCTTCGAAGGTGGTTCGGTCGTCGCAAACGGGGGTCCACCTTATTATAAATGTTAGAGGATGGATGGCCGGCAAGCAAACGCCAAGATATCTCTCGGGTAAAAATAAATGAGTATCTGCCAGCACTGCAAACAGCAACCCGCCGTTCTAAATGACCGGCACGGTATCTTGTGTCCACGTTGCTGGATGGAAATTAACACTAATTGCCGCCCGGATGTCGCGCCGACCCCGGGCCTCGAGCATGGTGTAACTCGGCGTGACTTCTATCATTCCCTGGTAGAAGAGGGCAGTGTGAGTGAAACTCCGACCACTACTACCCCCGGCAGCAGACGCTCGGCCGTGGGGTTCTACTGGAACGGCCTATGAGTGATAAAGCAATGTTGGGTACATCTAACTATCCACAAAAAAGAATGAACTTTATCTGACACCGGATTGGTGTACGGAAGTACTCTTACGCCATGTCGAATTCGAAGGGCTAACATGGGAACCGGCTGCAGCCGACGGGCGTATGGCTGATGTTCTGTTTAAAAATAGAACCAAAACCATTGCGACTGACATTGAGCCGCTCGATCGACAGGTTAAGAAACATGATTTTCTAACAAGCCCGGGACCATTGCGGGGCAAATTTAAAAATATTGTCACCAATCCGCCTTACAAGTTGGCGCAAAAGTTTATCGAACAAGCGATCGATATTATTGAGCCAATGAAAGGCAAAGTCGCGTTGCTATTACGAAACGAATATGACAGCGCCGCAGGGCGCCAACATCTGTTTAGTGGATGTCCCCAGGCTTCAATTTAAAGCTCGTGCTTACCAGGCGGCCAAAATGGGCGCCAGGAAAGGGTAATTCACCGAGACATAACTTTTCATGGTTTGTTTGGGATTTTAATGCGGCGGGACCGCCGACTTTGATATGGGATCAATAAAAGGTAACTGGAGTTTTAGGAGAATAGTTTGGGTGCATTAACTATACCACAAGTCTGCAGAATTCTGGGTTATTCAAGACAGACGGTTTATCAATTAATTAGCTCAGGACAGTTGAACGCGTGTAAGCCTCAAAACGGCCACTATAGAATCTGGCCGGAACATCTTGAGCAATTTAAGGGAGAGACCGAATGCCACAAGGACCACGCCTTATCAAAGAACCCGGACGCCGAAACTGGTACGTCAGAATCACGGAGTGCGGCACAACACGCAGGGTTTCTACACATACTCCAGACAGAGAAGCGGCGGAAGAGTTCCTAAGTAACTTCAAAGCTGCGTTGGAATCACCCGCCGGGAGAACAATCGGGGAGCTTCTTGATGCACGGGTTAAGGCCAGATCACCCTACGTTGGCCGCCCTGATGCTCTCACGGAACACGCCACGGCCTTAAAGCGATATTGGGGTAATAAATACCCCGAACAGGTCGAGGACCATGTGCGACTCTGTAATAACAACAGACGACAATTGGAGGAATTGAGAGCCGCTTTAAAGTTAGCTGAGAAGCGAGGATGGATTGATAAAGCGCCAAGGGTCGAGCTACCTCCCAAATCCTCACCAAGAGATAAATTCCTAACCCAGGAACAGGGGCAGAAGTTGTTAAGATCAGCGCACCGCCCTCATATAAAACTTTTTATAATAATTGCCATGACAACGGGCGCCAGGAAGGGTGCCGTCCTCGATCTTACATGGGACCGTGTTGATATGGATGGAGGAGTGATTGATTTTCACAACCCCGAAATGTTTATAACCAAGAAAAAAAGATCCGTTGTTCCCATTACCAGAGCGTTAATCACGGCCTTGCGGGAAGCGCGCCTCATGGCTACAACAGACTATGTAATTGAGTGGAATGGGAAGCCAGTGAAGTCGATCAAGACAGCTTTTAAAAATACTGCCGACCGTGCCGGTGTGCCTTGGTGCAGCCCTCATGTATTAAAACACACCGCGATAACATGGCTTGCACAGAAAGGTTGGGGGATAGAGGAAATTTCAGAGTTTACGGAAACTTCTTTTGAAACTGTAAAACGGGTTTATCGTCATGGAAGACCCGAAAACCTGGTCAAACAAGCTGAAGATTTAGGCTCTTTTTTGTACACACCGCGTACATTAGAGGAAGTAAGCAGATCAGAAAAAACTGTTTAATATCAATGATTCGGGGAGTGGCGCAGCCTGGTAGCGCACATCGTTCGGGACGATGGGGTCGGAGGTTCAAATCCTCTCTCCCCGACCAGAAATTGCAAGGTCTAGAGGGTATTTAATTGCCATGCCCTTTGAGATTTTTGAATCGTACAGCTTTTATTTCCTTAAAATATCCTCCATGCAATTAACAGGGTTTCTCTCTAACCTACATTGTTATAGCACGTTCTTTTAGCACAAGATAAATCGGCGGAATAGGAATTAGAAAACCATATGAAGTACTTCGTCACGGGATTATTTACAGGGTTGATGGTCGCCACGTCCGAACCTGATTTAAATGATAAACAAATCAATTGGCTTTAAGTGGAAAGTAAAGAAATCAAAACGCCTGTACAAAGATCACAATGGCGAACAGCAAGTTTATTCCCAAGTAGCACCTTCCCAAGTGGGAGATCAGTACAGAATTTGGTAAAAAATATAAACTTTTTAACGAAAACAACATTAGAGTTAAAGCTCTTTGAACCCGGAACCCTGATTCCGGTATTTAGCAGCTTCGACGCTGTATCTTTAGGGAGGATTGAAGCAGCCGTCAGCAGTCCATCATTTGGGGGGGAAATCGCGCAGCTTTGAACTGCTCGACGGATTTCCATTTGGCCCCGGGGCTAACGAGTTTCTGGCCTGGTACAAAATCGGCGGAGGTAAAAAACTATCTCAAAATCTTTATCAACGTTACAACATACACGGCGTCGTTTGTGGCATCACTGGTCCAACATTCGGCGGATGGTTTAGAGAGCCAGTAAATAATATTGCTGATTTGCGAAAAAGGCGAGTAGCCGCTGTGGGGCTTGGTGCAACGGTCCTATCTCAAGCTGGGGTTCTCACGGCTTTGATTGCGCCTCAAGATATAGGATCTGCAATTCAATCGGGGGAAATATTTGGGGCAATTATAGGTGCACCCTATGCAATAGGTAAAACCGAACCAAAGCAAACCACTGGCCATATATATTTTCCGGGATGGCATCAACAGTATAGCGTCCTAAACTTAATGATTAACATAAGAAATTGGGATAGTCTAAACCGCCAAACTAAGGATAGAATTGAAATTGCTTGTACCGCCAATATTGCAGACAGTATCTCCCAAAGCGAAGGACATCGTTTTGGTATGCTAAAATCTTTAGTTGATCGCGGTTTTACTGTGAGCCGTTGGCCACCCCAACTCCTCAATAAACTGAAATCGATTTGGCAGGAAGAGGTTCACGCTTATCGCACTAGTGAAGGCGAATTTGGGAAAATATGGCGTTCGCTAGAAAAATTCAGAAAAAACTACTCAATATGGCAAAAACTAGGATACTTATAGTTTATAACTAGTTTATAACGAGAATTATTGCTTAATACATCTATTTATAGACTTCAAAGTACGTAACCATATCATGCCCACTCAATAGTAACGTTACTTTTAATTACATATATTTCAATAGCTTATATTATACTAATAGTTAGAGTGTAAGTTATGTGTAACTCGATGCTCGTAGTGCACACTTTTCTTACATCTACGTTTCTATTGCGTTTCAATAGTTTAGGCAATCATCAGTTGTACATCGCTAATCCTACTTAAATTTCCTCAGCAAATGGCAACTCTAGAAACTTTGCTAGCTTAATTTTATCGCGTTATTTCTGTTCTTTCTCATCTTCTGCTTTGGCATCAAGTAACGTGCTTATAGCCATTTCCACAGTATCTATTTCAACCTCACGCTTGGACATTAACTGCCCATCAATTTGTTGCTTATCTAAGCTGCGTGAAGTGATGAGGCGTGGCATACCAGCTGGCGATGAACTCAAAGCACTATCAGCATCAAAGTCTAAAGCTCTATCAAACCACTGCTGTATGCTAGCATCCACGTGCACAAGCTCCTACAGTATCTCTAATGCTTCTTTGCACAAGCTTTCGCTGTTTCCATAAAACTTCTTTGCTGTGCTGCTTCTTCCTTTGTTGTTGTAAGCTTCTGCTCGGACGCGGTTGAAGACTTGTTGCACGCAAAAAACTTTCTAGAACCCATAGAACAGCATGGAGACCATGAACAATAGGCAGGCCAAATTGCATTCGCCGGGCGTTGATGTGCGCTGAATTAAAATCCCCAGAAAGATTGGCGAAGTCAACCTGATCCGCCATCGAGAATCGACGCTCCGCAAGAACTCGGGATGTCACAATCCTTGTCTGCATTATTCAAGCCGCCACCACAGACTACTGGCACCGTTGATAATGCTTGTCTGTCTTCGCATCGACAGGACTGACTCCAATCTACGCGTTCTGTATGAATTCCACGGCATGCTCGGCCGCCTTGCGATCAATTGTCAGAAAGCCATAGCCACCGGGATCTTTGTGGATCAAATTGCAGCTCTATTCTGAAGTTGAACCAGCACATCATTTCCTTTACCCACCCCCATTGAATTGGTCTGCCCTCATGTTTTGGATCGGAGAAAAGGATCACGATGGCGAAGATAAAGTTACAAGTTTGAAGAGATTGTTAAGAAGCCTTGGCGAGTTGATGTTCTGCATAGTCAGGACATAACGATAACGGAACAATCTGCAAAGAAGTCTCAATACCAGAAGAATATCCATTATGCGGAAATCCAAGATGGAATCGATTTGTACCGACAGAGAAACCTAATGCATATGGTGCAAGCCAGTCGGACCAACTAATTTTGGGGGCTGTCCCAGATAACTCGACCTTGGAGTTATCATGGTGTGCATGCCGAAGAGCCGGCTTAGCCACTACAAACAGAACCGTCTGCTCAAGCATTTTGTTGCGGGAACCACGGCACGGACCTCCGCCAGCCTTTGCGGCATAACCCGCAGGACGGCGGCGTTCGGGTCAAGCAACGGCCAGTGCTCCCAGCGGGCGCCCGACCATATCGGGCTGCAGCTCGGTTAGGTACTCTTGCAGCCATTTGTTGCGGACTTCAAGGGCGGAATAGTTCCACCACCAGGTTTCGGCATAGGGAAAATCCGGGTCCGAGAACCAGGAATTACGTTCCTTCAAGTGATCCATCAAACCCTCGACGATCAGATCCACAAGTTGGACGTTCGAAATGCTGAGGCGGTCTCGTGCGTCGAAGAAGGCATCGCGGATTGTTACGTCCTGTGAACGAAGGCCGCTGATGAACTCACGATCCGCCCAACCCCGGTGGTTGGTAAGCCGGAATACCACGGCTGTTCGGCGCAAGCACTTGATCATGTCAGCGCGCGGCAGGACCGGCGACTCTATCAATTCGTGCGGCTCGTTCTTCGATGAGAAAACCATATCGTATTCCTGGGCGATGTCGATTAACTGCGTGCCCGGCAGGCCGCGCATGGTGTGGCAGCACAACAGATGTTCCTGGCCGTTCCGCAGTTTTTCGAGCATGTATTCAAGTGTGCACTCGATCGATGCCATGTCCTCGCCGGGCAAGCCGATGATCAGGTCGATCTTGGCGTAGACCTTGTGCTTTTGCAGCAGGTCGAAGGTTTTCTCGAAGCGATCGAGACGAATCGCCCTGCGCATCTTTTTCAACACCGCTAGATTGATGGTCTGGACACCGACACCAACCGTGATCTCGTTGTGCGGATAGAGGTTATTGAACTTGCCCATCAGGGCAGCAAACTCTTTGTCGATGAAACCGGGGATCAATTCGAACATCAGTGTCGTCTCGAACCGCTCCGAAATCATCCCGCGGATAATGTTCTTGGCGTGCTCGAGATCCGAAGTAAAGTTAGCGTCGACGAAACGCAGCCGTTTCACGCCCTTGTTGATCATGTAACGAATCTCATCAAGAGTCCGATCGACCGCCGAATACGAAATCTTGTCCATGTCCTTGTGGTAGATGCAGTAGGCGCAGCGCAGATTGCAGCCACGCTGCGTTTCGATGTTGCCTTCGACCTTGGGTCGCATCAGCACGGCGTCATCGACTACACCGGTCAGGAACGGCGATGGGATTTCCAGCAATGACTTGAACGGTTCGCGCCTGGTGTTCACCTGAATTGATCCGCCCGTCGTCTGGCGGTAGGACAATCCATTGATTTCATCGATCGCGGGTTTGCCGGCGTTCAGGTGTTGCAGCAGCTGCAGGAATGTAAGTTCGCCTTCGCCCGAGATGCAGAAGTCCATCTCGTAGTCATCATAGAGGCCCTGCTGGAGGTATTCCGTGGCCATTTCCGGCCCACCCCACAAAATCTTAGCCTCAGGCAGTTGCTCTCGCAGGGCCCGGCCGATCATCCGAAACGGCTCGACATTCCACATGTAGCAAGAGAATCCGACCAATTCCGGCTTGGCGCCAACGATTTGGTCCAATAGCGACGGTACTTCCTCGCCCTCCCGCGTCGGCGCGATGAACGGATGCTGGATCACTTGGATGTCCCAGTCGTGCCGCAAGACCGGCTCGGTGTGGGCAAAGGATTTGAGATTGTAGAGTGACAAACTGAAGGCCTTATGGGAACCGGCGATCCCGACAAGCACGGCCACTTTCCGTTTGGTCATCTCTCTACTTTCCTATTCGATGCCGTTGGCATCGGGTAACTGGCATCGTCGCACTCGCGATCTTTCTAACAGAATAGTCCAACAAAACACAGAATATTTTGCCACTGTGACGCGGCCGGTCCGCGCTGATTGTTTGTGGTGGGCTGTTTGGCGTTGTTCTAAAGAAACCTCCATCGCACATCTTTCGCACCCAAAAGGTACACTCTGCTAAATATTCTTCCGCGTCTTCCTCATCATCATATTCATCAGCTTTGAGCTTTTCATAAACCGTATTGAAGGCATCGGAGATGTATTTAAGAAAGATCAGTCCAAGCGCTACATGCTTATATTCGCTGGCATCCATACTGCCGCGTAGCTTATCGGAAGTTAGAAAAAGCTTCGCCTCAAACCCTAAATTCGCCCCGCTTCCTGTGCTTGCAGATTCTGCAGCCATAGAGACCTCTCTTTAATAAGTGATATGAAGCGATTTGTTGCCGTTTGTCGCACACATCAAAATAGTTTTTAGAAGCCTATCACGTACGGCTGGAAGGGCAATAAATTATGCACAAAAAAATGACGTCTAATCGAGCATTTACGCTATGCCTGCCTTGCTGCAGGTTTGCGTAAATTTCTAAGTAGGCTGCTTTACCACGTTCGACAGCAGTCGTTTCACTGCATGTGCGTAGGCTTTTGCGAGCGTATTTGTTTTCTTTCGCAAGCCACATGCGAAACTGCCAATACTCGCCACGCTTGTACACGCAAGCCTCGTCGAATATTGGGATTTCGTCATCTTTAAATTGTTGTTTTTTGAGTGCCAAATTTCGCCTTAGAGTTACTATGATTTTCAGTAGTCACACGTTTGTGCAACTTTCTGTGTAACTGTAAGTGAAATTTTAAGCTAATTCACTCGATTGTATTTTTGTGAAAGTTTTGGGTAAGCTATTAATTGTTTAAAATCAATATCTTATACTTTAATTCCTATTCCCAATTAATAACAAAATTAACTTTAAATCTTTAGACACTTCAGACACAAACGATCGAACTAGAAAATAATATTCTAAGAGGTGTTTTCTTTGTTCCTCCAACGTCGCCATTGGAAAAAACCTATTAACGCTAATAGTAAAAGGCCTGCGCCATAACCCCATACGCGTCCTAGAGGGTTCAAGTTGCTAATTTCAGTTGATGTTATTTGATCTTCAATTTCTAAACCCGCCTTCTTCGCTAAACCATTATATGTTAACTGATCTACAAAATAACCGCCCTCTGATGTGCGGAGCTTTATTCCTAAATAATCTGGTATTATAAAGGGTTCTCCTTTCCTTGTAGGAAAGTTAAATAATTTGAAACGGTCACCGTATTCAGTATTTCTGGTTACATGAATTCGAATATTACGTTTTTCCTCAAATGCCAGTGGTGATTTAATACTTTCCCCCAGCGGTTCATAAACAGGTGACACTAGACTGACGACGAAATCGGGGCGAAAAAGGGCAACGGTGACAACTAATAGGCACAAGATCTCTGACAATTTAAGACGGGTTAGTAACCAACCCTGCGTTGCCGCCGTAAAACATAGGATCGCAATCAACGATAGGATAAAGATTGAGAGACCATGCCAAAAACCTGTTATACCAATTAACAATAACTCCGGATTGAATATGAAAACAAAAGGTAATATGGCTGTTCGAATTTCGTACCAAAAAGCTTGAATGCCCGTTTTGATAGGATCGGCTCTAGATATACCCGATGCTGCATAGGCCGCTAGGCCTACAGGAGGGGTTACGTCTGCCATTAAGCCAAAATAAAAAACAAAAAGGTGCACTGCGATAAGGGGCAAAACATAACCCGAAGCATTGCCGATTTCGACTACGACATTGGCCAAAAGTGCCGCCACAACAAGATAGTTTGCTGTAGTCGGAAGACCCAAACCAAGAACTAGACATAGACCCATTACCATAAGCAATAACAGATAGAAATTCCCTCCAGAGACAATTTCCACAACCTCTACCATAGCGTTGCTCAATCCAGTTGATGCCACAGCTCCTACAATGATACCCGCGCACGCGATGGCTACGGCCACTGGCACCATATTAATATCCCCACCTAC
>Ga0209501_10003686_pt1 | contig 15165 bp, 10 predicted proteins | sample ArcticOcean_MG_C_4_FD_187434 | JGI IMG/M metagenome (GOLD analysis project Ga0209501, IMG submission 187434) | Marine microbial communities from western Arctic Ocean - ArcticOcean_MG_CB4_134 (SPAdes) (version 2) | ecosystem: Environmental > Aquatic > Marine > Oceanic | place: Arctic Ocean...
GTGGTGCCGTAGGGGAGACTCGAACTCCCACTCCATTACTGAAACTAGTCCCTGAAACTAGCACGTCTACCAATTCCGTCACTACGGCATACTGTTATTATTGGATATTCTTAAAAAGACGTGTAATCCAATCTACTTATACTTTCTGGCGAGGTTAGTATAAAAACCTCATATTTAACTACTTCCACCCCACCATTAGTCACACATTTACTCACATATTTACTCACACATCACAGTTAGGTTTCACTAAAATTGTATTGAAATATGTATTATTAATCAATGAATAAATTCATCATTCCCATACTTTTAAAACTGAACAAGTCGGACAAGTTCAAGAAACTACTCTTCATCCATCAATTCTGGTGCATATTCCTTCCACGATCTTCCCATTCATTGTAAAAAAAACCAAATGATGATATATTTTGGCTTAACTATATCAATATCTGATAAGAAAATAGTTTACTCAGTGTTTATAACGAGACGTATTTAATTTATTATTGAAAATATTGAGCATGGAAGAAAACAATAAGTCTGATCAAAAGATGTATTACCGCATGCTTGGCGGTACAGGACTGCAAGTGTCTGTTCTGTCATTTGGGTTCTGGGCAACGTATGGAGTCAAAGATGGATTAACCAATGAAGAAGGCATTACCACGGCTAAAGAATGTATGTCACTAGCACGTCAAAAAGGTATTAATCTTTTTGACAATGCTGAAACATACGGTAACCCAGCTGGTGCAGCCGAAGAGATCATGGGTGAAGCAATGGCTCAGTTGCAAAAAGAAGATCCAAAAATTTGGAAACGCTCAGAAATTATAGTTAGCACCAAGATCTTTTGGGGAGGAGTTGGGGTGAATGAACGAGGTTTATCCAGAAAGCACATAAATGAAGGATTAGATGCAGCATTGAAGCGATTACAAGTGAATTACGTTGATCTGTTATTCTGTCATCGACCTGATCCTTTTACACCAACTGAGACTGTTGTTAGATCTATGACAGATATAGTACGATCTGGGCGAGCAACTGCATGGGGTACAAGTGAATGGTCAGCACAACAGATTACTGAAGCATTTTGGATGGCAAATACGCAAGGACTTGAGCCTCCCCAATTTGAACAACCGCAGTACAACATGTTAAAAAGGGATCGTGTCGAAACAGAGTATCATCCTCTCTACCAACACCCATATCAGATAGGAACCACGATATGGAGTCCCTTAGCTTCGGGAATACTTACTGGAAAATACAACGACGGAATACCAGAAGGTTCTCGGTTGACTCAGAAAGGCTACGAATTTTTAATCGATAATTTAGAACTACATAAAAAGAAAGGTAGCATTGAGAAGATTAGGAAGCTTGCTGATTATGCATCATCCAATTTAGGGTGCAGCATGACTAAACTAGCTTTGGCTTGGTGCATTAAAAACAAAAATGTTTCCACAATTTTACTTGGCATCACAAAACCAGAGCAGCTTGAAGAGAACATTGATTGCCTCTCAGTTGTAGAAAATCTCACAAGCGAACACATGAAAGATATTGATAACATTCTTGACAATAGGCCGGAACCTTATGCTGGTTTTGGTGGACAAGGAATGCGCCAAATAGTAACCATTTAATTAAATCAAAATGTGAATTACAGTAAGTCATTGATATTTCTGGTGTTTGTGAGAGGTGTCGAGCCGCTAATCCACAGATCCGAAGTCTTTCAGAGTGAGTAAACAGGGACAGAACATAATAAACAAGGGTAATATAATAAATAAGGTAAAAGGATATACATTTTGCTGAACATCCTCAATTATGGTCTTTTTTTGTAAGCTAAAAACACATTTTGGGCCTCGCCCGTGCGTCGTACGCGAATACATAATTTTAGCACGCTTAAATTGTTTTTTAGACTAAAACCAGTCCCATCATCTCTTCTGTTATTGAACCCACTAATTCTTCACAGTCTGACAATCAGCACAAACACTTTTTATTATTGCAAATCTGTCAAATATGATGCAGATTTGTATCTTTTCTAGAACCCACTTCGATGGTGTTGAAGATATAGACAATCGTCATAATCATAAATGTCCCGACATATATAAATAACTACATCAGCAAGAGGTTAAAGAGCTCTATAAGGCTTTTGTGCATTAAAAATAAGCAAATAATCAGCAAAATCAGGTTTTTTATTTTCTTTCAAAATTTTCCTTTACCTCATCATAATCTTGCATTACTTTTATCCTTGCATCATGTTCAGAATATCCATAGGTTTTAATTAAAAATTGTTCCAATGCATAGATGTAGTACTGCTGATACTCTTTATTGTATCTGGTTTCCATTTTTAGCCGATTCAAATATTGATGTTTCTTAGAAGGTCTATTCCATAATTGTCACTATCGTCCAAGTATTTTTACAGTAAAGGATGAATTACTTTTAATCTCCACTCTCTTAATTTTTCAAATTTCTTTATTATGTAATTTTTCTTTATATTTAATTTTCATATTCTACCAAAATCTCACCGTCAATAAATCCAAATTTTAGAAATGATGGTTGTGAGATTGACTGCTTTTAATTGTTTAAATTTAATTAATCTATTAGAATATGTTCAAGCAGTTAGTTTAAAATACGAAATATTTTAAAAGGATTAATTATGGCAACCTATGAATGCAGCAAATGTGGCATGTCAGTTAATGCAACTTGTGCAAAATGTGACGCTCCCCTGGAAAATGATATGCTTACCATAGATGATGGAACGCAAGTACAAATTTCTAAATGTCCAAATGAACATGGGAAAATAAAATCACCACTTTGTTGTGGGCAAGATATGACTTGTACTGTCTAAATATATTTGGAAGGTAAAGTATAATTTCCTCATCCAAGTGTATATGTGTGGTTATTCTTGAATGAAAGGAGTTGGTTATTCTTCCTATTAAATGAGGTTATAATTCCCCTTATGGTCCAACTCCCTTCCTAAACGATAATCTTTTACCAATCAAGTTTTAGTCCAAGTGTCCCTTCTAATTTTTTAACAAGTTCATTTTCATACTCCTTAATGTTTTCACCAGACAGTTCTTGATACATTTTTGTTTTTCAGGATGCAACATTTACTAAACTAACCAATTAGGATTCCTATGAAACATCTATTCTTCATCCTCTCAATCCTTCTTCTTTCTTCTTCTCTGTTTGTTTATCCTCTATCTCCTGTGAGAAACCTCCACTAATTCTTCACAGTCAGACCAATTAACAAGGAGAATGAATGGGATAAAACCTTGCATTGTGAATTTGAGCAACGGTTACTTAATTATTCCAATAATTTTCATGATAAAACCAAATTCATTAAGGCTACTATATCTTAACTTTGGTCATTTTACCAACCACATGCTGATGTTGATCTTTGCAAAGGCAGCATTTAGTGCAGGAATAGACTTCGGATTTGGGAAAGATGGAGCTTATGCTGAAATGATTGCTTACGGGATTCCTTCACTAGTTCTGTTTGGTGCATGTGCTCCACTTGCAGCGCTTGGGGCAGACCACTGGAATCGTAATGGAATGTTGACTGTTTTTTTTATCGGCATCGGATTGTCTTCTATTTTGACTGGATTCTCCCAGAGTCTTCTTCAAATTGGTTTTGGACTTGCTCTCATTGGTGTATTTGCATCTATTTACCATCCAATAGGTATAGCTATGGTAATCGAGGGTGGAGGAAAAATTGGGTGGCGTCTAGGGGTGAATGGAGTGTGGGGTAATATGGGTGTTGCAGCAGCACCATTAGTGACTGGTTTAACCATCGCCCAATTTGATTGGCGGATGGCTTTCATCATTCCTGGATCGGTTTCGATACTTACTGGCCTTGGATTTCTAGTCTTCGGGCGTAGTGTGGGTGCTAGAACACTTGAAGCTACTCAACAGGAAAAAGAGTTAGTCGGATTTGCACCTGGCTGGAAAAGAGCCTTGGTTTCGCTTGGCTTAGTTACAGCCGCTGGGGGCTTTGTCTTCGGAGCGATGACATTTCTTATTCCTCGATTGTTCGATGTTCGGATGCAAGGAATTTCTGAAGACATAGCTGTGACAGGCACCTTAGCGGCTTTAATATATGCAGTGGCTGCTTTCGCTCAGCTTGTAGTCGGACGAGCTATCGACAAACTAAGCATAAAAACTGTCTTGATTTTCATTGCTGCTGGTCAGCCATTGTTCCTTTCCATGATGGCTATACAGACAGATTATACCCTATTTGCGGTTTCTCTGCTGGCCATGGGTTTTGTATTCGGCCAGATTCCAATAACTGATGCATTATTGTCACAATATGTTCCTAATAAATGGAGAACCAAGGTACTCTCTATAAAGTTCATGATAAATCTGGTGATTGGAGCTTTAGCGTTGATGATGGCAAGGTACTTATTGTCTACTGGAGCGGGCTTTGAAACAGTAATGCGAGTAATTGCAATTGCAGCATGTTTTATTGTAGGGGCTGCTATTTTGTTGCCGAAACGTCATGATTTAAGCAAAATGAAATCTAACTTGAAAGAGGTGTAATGGAGTAAAACAGTAATGCCATAAAAAAAACTAAGTCCTATCATCTTCTTTAAGTATGCCCCACTAATTCTTCACAGTCAGACAAAACTCGACAGCTTACTTACCATTTTTTGTCTATTAATCCTGTGTCGGGATTATGATGTCCATATAGGGGATTTAGATTCTTTGTCTGTCTGATAATTGTAGTTGTTTCATAATAATTTATAAATTTGATTAAATATATATTAATTCAAACTTTACAATACTGAATATTGTACTTATTAAAATATTTTGTTATTAATTAATCCAACTAAAACTGTATCTAACAGGAAGAATTTTTAAAAAACAGATAATTGCATACGTAGGTCAATATAGGTGTCTATAAGTCGTCACACTAGGCAGTAGTTAATAATGCCCAATAACTATTTAATAGTATGATATCATTATAAATAATACTAAATTAAAGTAATAAATAGGAGTCTAAATAAATCGTAACTATCGGACTCATAATTGCCCGGTCTGGGATTAATGTCCTGCTTGGCCAACCAATAAATTCATTGATTCGCCTTCAGACATCTTTAGAATTTCCATTGTGTCTGTCTATTTGACCAAAATTATAGTCTCTCCACTTTATTCTACTCTTTCATTTACTCGCTCTACTTAAGGAACTATTTAAAACACTCTGAAGCAGTATTTTTACAGTGTCCCAAAATTTGCATGTAAAAAACGTATTAATTGCAAAAGGGCTTGCAAATTTGGTAAAATTGTTCTGTTAATGAAGAAAAAAGTTTAATCATACAGACTGAAAATGGCCATGAGTTACATGCTTCCTGAAACATTTTTAGTCATAATCCATGAGATTAAAATAATCTGCTGATAAAATTTAAAATGAAAATACGTTTATTTTTGATTCTGATGATTCCAGTTTTTCTGATGTTTTCTACAATCGGAATATATTTAATTGAGTATATTTTGTCTGGAAATAAAGAAAGCGCCTTCGCTTCACTATTCAGTTCTCTCTGGTGGACAGTAGTTACATTTACTACAGTGGGCTATGGTGACATGTCGCCGGAAACTGTTCAGGGAAAAATATTTACTTTTTTTGTAATGGCGGCAGGTTTAATCAATTTTTCAATTGTTGTTTCAATGGTTACAGACAAGTTTCAGGAGTTTCGCTCCGGGCGTGATCGCGGACTGGATTCCATTAAGATAAAAAGCCATATTTTGATATGTTCTGATGATCCAACCTGGATGAAGGAAATTCTCTCTCAGAATCAGAAATATGTAAAGAGAGACAAGGTTGTATTGATTTCTCCTTTTGATGAACATCCGCTGTTGGCTACGTCATACAAAAGATTAAAATGGGTCTCAGGTAATTCTTTTGATCTAAACGTTTTAAGGAAGGCAGCTGCAGCAAAAGCGAAAATTGCCTATGTATTTTTTAAAGACAGCAGTTATGCCCTGATGACAGTTTTGCAGCTTGAAACTTTGAGTGACGGAAGGATTGTGACTCAGGCACAATATGTCGGCCGGGAATATCGTAAGTATTTTGAAGATGTCGGTTGTGACCATGCTCTGGATCCATATGATCTCTACGTTCCTATGATGCTGTCAGCTTATCATTCACAGGGTGCTCCGGCATGGATCAATTCAGTGATCAATCGTAACCACGGACATCAAATTGCCACTAAAAAAACTGATTCTTTACATATTGGTAAAACCTGGCTGGAGCTGATAAAAACGAATAAACAGAACCATGGAATTATGCCTCTTGCAGTTGTTATAAATGAAGTAGTACTTATCAATCCTGATGCTTCATTTGAAATTCCGAAAGATAGTTTAATAATGCAGCTGGAACCGTTTGAAATTTCGGAAGGCAGTTCGGTAATGCAATTTGATGTCACTGAGTCAAACCCAAAAGGCGATCTTGAAAAAAATGCTATTGATGTGATGGGAATGGATGAAATAGGTATCGACGGACACATTTTAATTAGTTCCGATAATCAGGTATTCATTAATCGATGTTTGCTAGAAATGAGTCAAAGAAATCAACCTGAGAAGATAATCGTGCTTTCAGAGACTCCGCTAATGGAGGAAATTCCTGATAACTTGGATGTCGAATGGATTGAAGGAGATTCAAACTCAGAAAAATCGTTTCTGGAAGCCAGATCAACAGAGGCGAAAGTGGCCCTGATTGATCATGCAGATGATGGTCAAAACCTGATGGCTGTCCTGCGTCTGGAACAGGCAACTGATGGAGAAGTGTTTACCATTGCAACTTATCACAAAGAAGACTTTGATCAACAACTTTTCAAGGTTGGCTGTGATTTTTGTCTGGAACCGGAAGAGTTAATTGCGCCCATCCTTTCCCAGTCAGCATTAAATCCCGGATTAGGTACATTGATTGAAGAAATTGTTTCGGAGGAACCTACTACCCAGAGTCTGCATGTCCGCCAATTAAGTCGGGAATGGGAAGAAGACAGTTGGCTTTCAACTATTTTAAATTTGAAGGAAAAAGAGGGTGAACTGCCTGTAGGACTGATCTGCTGTCAGACTCACAAACTCCTGGTTAATCCTCATCCTGAGCTGCAGGTAAAGCCTGGAGACCGTTTGATTTATATTGCCTCAGCTCCTATTAAGGCTAAGCAAAATGGAGATGTTCTCAAACCTGTTGAGGATTCAGAAAGTACAGAGGAAGACGTTAAACCGTCTGAAGAAGCAGAAAAATTATACCGTCAAGGACTAACGTTATTCAAAAAAGACAAAAATTATGAGGAAGCGTACAGTTGTTTCCATCAGGCGGCAATTCTTAACCATACACGAGCAAAATATAATCTTGGTTTGATGAATTATAATGGTAAAGGTGTACCAAAGAACTTGGATGAATCATATCATTGGTTCCATGAAGCAGCTAAATTCGGTAATGAGAATGCCCGTAAAGCATTGAAAAGTACCAGGGCTTTACGAGATATAACATCAAATACAATGGAACATGAAATTCCTGAGTTTGACACTGATTTGATAGGCCGAATGCCTGAAGAACAACTGTATTGGTTTGCCAGTGCAGTAATTGCAATGGTGATGGCAGACGAGCATATTGATCTTCATGAACGCTCTTTCCTCCACTCAGCTATTCGAATAGTTCGGGATAAAAGAAAAATTCAGGAGCTTGAAGAATATATTCTACGTTGGCAGACACCGCCGATTGGAGCAATGGATTTCAGTACAAAAGATAGAGATCATATTCTCGAAAGCCTGCTCAATATAGCTGCAGTTGACAGAAATTTTGATGAGAGGGAAGAAAAGTTATTGCGTGAAATAGCAGGATTGATGAAAGTACCTGAGCAGCAAATAGAAAACCTGATTAAACTTGGTCACAAGCGGGTGGAACAGTTCAGGGCTAACCAACTGCGCGCTCCAAATGTGAGAGCCAGGCTTTGATTAAAAGAGAATTAAATCCGTAAAACCCATACATACTTTTATCTGGAAAAAATCAGACCAGCTTGAATATATCTCCCAATCCATCCCTGATCGAGCGGGTATCCTTCCAGTGATTGTCGCCTGCTTCCACAAAAGACTCATGGGCCGGTTTGTCTATTTCTTCCTCAAAGATACCTCTGAAGGTTTTTGATGCAAGTTGATCAGTCTGAACAACATAACGGACCCCACTCTCGTAAAGTTTTAGTGAATCCTCATGAGAGGTTGTGACAGCTAAAAACGGAAGATCAGGTGCTGTATGCCTAATGTAACCTGCGAGTTCCAGATCGGAATCTAAGTCACTTCCAGTACAGGAAACAACAACTTTTGCCTCACTAAGTTTATATTCTCTCCACACCTTAGGGTCGTTTGGGTCAGCATAAACCGGATCAACGTTTGAATCTTTGCGTTCCTGAAAATGTTTGATAATTTCTGGATCGCAGTCGATCAATAAAACGCGTTCTGGAGTAAGTTGATCCTCATAAAACTCTCCTATTTCCTGCGCTATTTCGTTAAAACCCAGCAGTACAACATGGTCTTTAAGTACGACTTGCTGATTGTTTTCCAGGTCTAAGGCTGAAATATTTCGGTTTAATACACCAACAAGCCATTTGAAAGAATTATATAGTCCCGGTTGAACAGCATGACCCATGGATGAGATTAGGAGTGAAAGAAGAATTACTGTAATTATAATCGCAAAAAGGCGATCGTTAAAGAGACTATATTTCCAGGCTAAAAGGGCGACAATGATTGAAATAGCTGATGACTGATTTAAGGTCGTCCCGATAAAAAATGCGGTACGTCCTTTGAGCTTTGTAGCATACCCGGTAATTATTAAAAAGAACGGTTTGATGATAACAACTAAAATCAAGAGTGGTATGATTGCCCCCATATTTCCAGAAAAGTTTACGACCTGAATTGTTGCTATTTCTACTCCGAGTGTCAGGAAAAATAATGCTTGTCCGAATAATTTCAGTGGACCAACTTTGTCCTCAATGTCAAGCCTGTACGGCAGGTTCCCTACTGAAATTCCGGCGAAGAAAGCTCCAGCTTCAGGGGAAATTCCTATGTAACCGCAAATGGCCGCAATACCCATACAGTATCCCAGAGCGCTGACAAACAAAAGTTCTGGGGATCGTAATAAATATCGTACAACTGGTTTCAGTACTACTTTTGACAGGATCATTAGAATAACCACCAAAAAAACCAATCTTTCTGTCAGCCATAGGTTGAATTCCATGAAAGAATCCGCTCCAGAAAATAAAGTAGAGGAATCGGAAATTTGACTTACTACTCCAGTAGCACTTAACTTGGCAATGAAAACGATTGCACAAAGGGAACTAATTACAGCAATACCCTTTGAAATTTGACCTTGTAGTGATTCTTCGGTTCCACTATTTTCCAAGGCAGAAAGAACCAGTATGCTTGATGGAACTGCAAGGCAAAGCGCAAAATAAATGCTTTCACTAAAGCCTTCTGTACCTGCAAAAAAAGATGCAGCCCAAAAATACAGAAGCAATCCCAAACCCATATAACCGACTCCATTGACAAGAATCAGATTTAACCTCTTAGTTATGTCAATGAGGTTGAATTGCAGTCCAGTCATGAATAGAATCAGCACAATACCAATTTGCTGGAATCCAGAAAGAATGGAACGTATTCCATTATATTGTTCGTCAAGCTGATCAAGCGAGGTTTCAGGAAGTCCAGCAATACTAGCCATGATATAACCCATGATCACAAAAGACAGAATATTTGACTGCTTGAGTTTTGTTAGTACTATTGTGAGCAGCATTGCCCCACCTAGCATCAACCCTAGAGGTTTAATGAACCAGCCTCCACCTCCTGCATATGCAGGAAAAGCGGCTAATAGTCCAACAGCTAAAATGGCCGTGAATCTGAAGTAAAGTGATTTAGACATAAGACCTCTTTGTATATTGTTTAGCATGAAATTAAACTTTAGCAAAAGCTTCGCCTAAACCCTCTTGCAGTTTTTTTGTTTCAGAAAAATGACTTTCACCAGCATCACGGAAAGCTTCTTTGGGTTGCTTAGTTTCTTCCATTTCAAACATATTACGGAAGGATTTTGCGGCCAGATACTCTGTTTGAATTACATAGCGTGCACCTGCTCCATACAATTCCAAAGTTTCTTCATGCGAGGAGGTTGCAGCAATAAACGGAATGTCTGGAGATTCCTTTTTGAGCCAGCGGGAAATTGCCAATTCTGCCTCCTGGCCTCCATCCATACAGGAGATCACCACTTTTGCTTTGTTAAATGCTAAGTCTTCCCAAACATCTGGATCGGCCATATTTGAGTAGTGTGCGTGTATGTTAGTGTGAGCGTGCTGATTTTCAAAATGTTCTATAATGTGCGGGTCTAAGTCCAATAGCAAAACTTGTTGTCCCCGCTGAGCGTAAAAATCAGCAATTTCAATTGCCAGCTCGTTATATTCCATGATTACTACGTGTCCTTCCAATACAAACTCTTCAGTACCGGACTCTGCTTTAGCAGTCGATCGTCCATCCATAAAATTCAGGACCTTTGAAAATACTCCATAGATAGGTCCAAGAAATTGATGCCCCAGTGAAGAAAAGAAAAATGAGATTAAGACTACCAAAGTGATCACAATAAATAAATGTGGATCAAAAAGTTTGTACTGCCAACAAAGCACTGCTAGCATCAAAGAAAATTCTGAACTTTGGTTAATAATGGCGCCCATGAGAAAAGAAGGTTTGCCACTCAAACGACTCATGTATCCCAAAAAAAGCATCAATGGAATAGTAAGAACTACGACCAAGATCGCAAGTATTAAACCTTCTGTTAAACCACCTAGCATCTGTTCCGGTTTTAATTCGGAAATATCGAAACCAAGTCCCATAAAAAAGAGGATAATACCGAAGGCTTTTAGGGGTTCTACTTTGTCTTCAATCTCATGTCGATATGGTAGTGCGGCAAGAGTGGCTCCAGCAAAAAAAGCACCGATTCCTGAAGAAAAATGAATAACTTCGCAAAGTCCCGCAACTCCCATACCATATCCCAAAGTGCCGATAAAGAGCAACTCGCCTGATTGTGCGAAAAACTTGAAAAGTGGATTGAGAAGATACTTGGTCACAAAATAAAGGACGATGGCCAGGCCGATCATTTTTGCAAAAATCATCGCAACTTCAACCCCCAGTGAAGCGCCACCGACTTTGTCTGGATTCAGGCTGCCGAGAATGGCAAGTGCTACTACCGCCACAATATCTTGCAGGACCATCAGTCCGAGTGCTACCTGACCATGTTCTTCAGCAATTTGGCCTGTACTTTTGAGTGTCCCAATTACCAAAATTGTGGAAGATAGTGTCAGGCAAAGTGCAAAATAGATCAGGGCAGGTGCGGCGTTTTCCACCGGTAAACCCGCTGCTGCCATATAATCCGCGTCAATGCCGACGTACAGCAGACCAAGAGCCGCACTGATGCCGAACAAACCGATGATCTGGCCAAACCCGTTGATCAACAACAGTTTCCATCGTTTGATCAATCCGGGAATATCGACTTCCATTCCGGCCATAAAAAGCAAAAGGGTGATTCCAATATCAACAAAAGCGGTCATAACGTCTTTGTTGATGACTTCCCTCACACCAAAGATTCCACCCAAAACGCCGACAATGATGAATGCAAACAAACTTGCCTGTTTGGCGTAGCTCAATATTATAGCCACTACAGCCGCTGCCAACAGCATGGCACCTAATGGCTCAATTAAGCTGTTCCCTCCACCTCCGCCTCCAGCATACGCAGGCAGGCCAAGTAATAATAAAATAAGGGTGAATCCCCCATGTCTCACATTGAATTTCATAAGGTTATCTCCTGATTCATGTTTCCAATATTTGATGCTTAAGTTTACTCAATTAAATTAGTAGATTGATTTTAATCAAAAATCTTTAGGTAAAAGAATTGCACATCCAGCTGAATTTGCAAGTTTTAAGATGGATATGAATAACAACAACTGAAATGACTATATTTATTCTAGACTGTGCAGGTTTTGTTTTGCTGATTAATAATATTTTTCAAATAGTATCAAAAATAAAATTTTGATGATCAATCTGATTCAGGATTTTCGTTGAAAGTGAGTATTATGTCAAGGAATAACTGAAATAATTTTATGTAAATCTTTGATGCAGTTGAAAAAGCCCTAAAACCGTTTCATTTCGAGCGAAGCGAGAAATATTATATAAGCCATCACACTAATATTATTAAAATATTAATCTACACTCGAAATGACTGTGTGGATTTAAGACTTTATTCAAGACAGTCAACTTTAATTTATAAGCAAAAATCAGTCTAAGGATACTTGAGGATAGGACCACGGATTTTCTTTTTCAAAAGCACGAGCAGTACGAAACAACAGAGCTTCTTCAAAAGGCGGAGCTACTAACTGAAAACCGGAAGGTAAACCGTTATCTGTTAATCCGGCCGGTACTGACAAAGCAGGAAGGCCAAGATAATCAAAAGGGCGTGTAAAGTGGCCGAGTAAAATAAGATATTCGATGAAACCCGGATTTGCCTTTATGTTTGACTCTTCCAGTGTAGGAACAGGAATTGGTACAACAGGCGCGTGAAGCACATCCACTTTTTCAAAAACTTCCTTTAGAAAATCCTCCAAAATGACCTTGCGCAGTTTAAGTGCGTCTAGGTAATCAACTGCAGAAAACAATAAACCGGTCAGCAAACGTTCACGCGTCTGGGAACCGTAATCTTCCGGTTGTTCTTTCAACCAGTTTGCATGGGCGGAACTGCTCTCTGCACCGGCAATTATGTTGGCCATATTGTTGCTGATTTCAAAATTCTCCGGTAATGGTATCTCAACAACTTTTGCTCCAAGGCTCCGAAAAACAGCTAAGCTACTCTCCATTTCCCTCTGTACCTCCGGATGCAGTTGATCTAAAAAACCTAAAGGTCCGTTTCCGTATGTTGTCGGAACACCTATTTTCAAATCCTGAATTCCTGACTCTATCCTGGAAAGAAAATCTGGTTTTGGTTGATAGTAAGAAGTGGAATCGTTTGTATCTTTACCTACAATAATTTGTGTGAGCAAAGCACAGTCTGCAACAGTTCTGGTAAGCGGACCGATATGATCCAGTGAAAATGAGAGCGGCATTGCACCAAAACGGCTGACACGTCCGTAAGTTGGTTTCATGCCAACCAGCCCGCAGCAAGATGCAGGAAAGCGAATGGACCCTCCTGTGTCAGAACCAAGTGAGCCATAACTCAAAAAACCAGCTACTGCTGCTGCCGGACCGCTTGAAGAACCACCTGGAATGTATTCCGGATTCCAAGGATTGCGGACATCACCAGTTATTTCATTGTGACCGGTCAGTCCGTAAGCAAACTCGACCATTTTCAATCTGCCGATATCCAAAGCTCCAGCCTGGTCGAGTTTGAGCAGAACTGTAGCAGTCACATCTGGAACATAATCTTCACAAATTTTAGAACCACACGCAGAGATTTTACCTGTACGGTAAAACATGTCTTTATGCAAAAGAGGTACGCCGTGCAGTGGTCCCTGCGAGATTCCGGAGGATAACTCCTGATCGGCTGTTTCAGCTTCGGCCAGTGCCTGTTCTGGAAACAAACGAGCCACGCAATTAAGTGAGGGGCCTCGTTTTTCTAGTTCTTCCAGACTGTTCCTGACAACTTCCTGTGAAGATACCTCCCGCTTGACAAGTGCTTCGGAGATCTCAGTCAGGCTCATGCTGGACAAAGCCTCATCAACCATTCTTCTCCACTTCTAGTTGAATGTCTAAATTATATGCGGAAAGAGTTTTACCATATTCTGAAGGTTCAGTTCCAAATGAAAGGTGTTTTAAAAACCTTTTCTTAGTCCCGGTGAGGATTTTAACTGACTTCAAAGCAAATTTAACTTCCGGAACGTCGTAGTTCTGATCAATAAAAGCAGACCATTTATTTTTCATGGAAATTTTTTAGTAAAGGGAAGAGTTCAACTTTTCTTGCCGAAAAGCATAGAGTCAGGTAAAAAGACTCTTTTAATCGATTATGCCATATGTCGGGTTAAGTCAAAGCCTAACCCGACATATGGTTGTCTGAATTTAAAAAGAAAATAATTAACCGGAAGGTACCTTGGAAATAATTCCCTTGACGTAATACATCATGCCGAGCATTTCTCCGTCATTTAAGGGTTTTGTAACACGAGTTCCATCCTGTTTGGTAAATCCATGATCAAACACATCCATTGTGCCACTAAGGATTCTACCTTTTTCTCTGTTCATTTGTACAATCAGTGATTGTGGAACATCCGGATGAAAACTGGTCAGGCCAACAATTCCACTGTCAAGTCCCCACCAATGAGAGCCTGCTTTCCAGGTTCCGTTTTCCACAGATTTGACGGCTTCAAGATAATAGACATCCCAGTTCCAGACAGCCGCGGTCAAATGAGCCTCTTTACCATAGATGGCCATATCTGTATCATTACCAATTGCGTAAACTCCATTTTTCTTTGATGTTTGCACTGTTGCTGGAGAGTCTGCCATGGTTACAATCACGTCAGCACCATTGTCAATGAGAGCTTGAGCTGCATCACTTTCTTTGGCAGGATCAAACCAACTGTTGATCCACAAGACTTCCACTTCAATATTTGGATTGGATTGCTGTGCACCAAGTGTGATGGCATTTATATGCCGGATTATTTCTGGAATTGGCTGGGAGCCGACAATACCTATTCGTCCCTTTTTGCTCATGCCTCCGGCAATGATGGCGGCAAGATATTTTGCCTGATACATGCGCCCAAAATAGTTACCCATGTTTTTGCTTTGCTTAAATCCGGAGCAGTGCAGGAAGGTTTTGTCAGGAAACTTTTTTGAGACTTTCAAAGTTGGATCCATGAAACCAAAACTGGTGGTAAAAACTATGTCGGCTTTTCGTGCCATCTTTAAGATCGGTCCCTCAGAAGATCCTTCAGGAACACTCTCTACAAAATATGTCTTATGTCCGGCTTCCTCTAATGCTTTGCGTCCCAAGTCATGAGCATGGGTCCAACCTCCGTCTCCAACGGGGCCAACATAAATGAAACCAACACTTGGTTTTGCAGCCCAAGCAGACCCTCCTACCAATAACATGGTTAGAGTGGTTGATATTATTATTGAAATTAATTTTCTCATTTTATCTCCTAGAGAAAGGTTAAAAGAACCTCAAATCGGTTC
>Ga0209501_10003687_pt1 | contig 15164 bp, 11 predicted proteins | sample ArcticOcean_MG_C_4_FD_187434 | JGI IMG/M metagenome (GOLD analysis project Ga0209501, IMG submission 187434) | Marine microbial communities from western Arctic Ocean - ArcticOcean_MG_CB4_134 (SPAdes) (version 2) | ecosystem: Environmental > Aquatic > Marine > Oceanic | place: Arctic Ocean...
ACCGATTTTCTTGGCGATGTCTCCCAGCAGCATGCCCTGCTTGTAAAACACCATTACGCGATCAGCAATCTGCTGATATAGCGGTGGCTCCATGTGCTTTTTCTTCAGCATGGAGCGACGCGAGCGACCGTCGGGCATCTCCAGCCCGCGCGACTCGAACCAGTATTTCAGCAACTTCGTAACGCGGCTACGAGCACAGCCCATCTGCACGCCAATCTCGGCGTTCATCAAATCCTCATCATAAAGTTCCTTTGCCCTTTCCGATTCTTGGATGATGGCCGGAGGATCACGGTATTCGATTGAAATCTCGACACCATCGTCGTCTTCGCTTGGAGTCGCACCCGTGATCCGCTCCACGAGGAAGGAAAGTAGCCGCACCGTGAAAGTTCCCTTGAGCCAGCCGCGTTGGGCCCTCCGCTCACCCATTTGGAACAACTCGATGTGACCGCCTGTCAACGCGTCAATAATGCGCCGCGCAGTTCGCATTTCCTTGTCGGTTTCGGCATCGGCGGCCGTAGCAAGAGTATCACCAAGTTCGGCTAGCAGCTGCAGGACTTGCTCGGGCGTCGGTACTTCAATTGTTCGACTTTGCGCGGACTCGTGGGCTGCAATCGCTGCAAGAATCTTAGTGCGTTCGACCCCTATCTCCCGCAGCAGATCTTCTGTTGCCGCTTGTTCCTCCTTGGTGTAACCGGGTTGACGACGATTGAAGGCAATCGTGCTATCGACCTTGCCAAGACGGGTCCGCAAGCGATTGACAACAGCCGGATCTGCCGTCTGGAGCGCTTCGACCTCTCGCTGGCACGACGAGATAATTTCCGTGACGAGTCGATCGTCGGCGCGAACCAGATCCGCCAACTTGTTACACGTGTGTCGCAATGCGACTTCGCGGTTCAAGTAAGTATATAGCGGACGGCGCTCCGCCTTGATCGCGCGACAGAGCGGGCAAAACAGAACAGAACCGTAGGGTCCCCCGACGACCAGTTGACGCTCGTGTTCAGGGCAGACGAACAACCCTCGCAAGAAACGAGGTCGGGCAACGCCATCATTCCTCTTGGCCTTGCGCCCCGACTTCGCACGCTCGTTGGCCAGGAGTTCCTGGGCCTTGTACCACAGCTCATCGCTGACGATACGAAGATTCTCCCACTGACCCATTTGAAGAGGCGATTCACGCGGAATCTGGCGGGCGTAGTCTTTCTTGTTGGACCATTTCGCTTCAGTAGCCCCATAAACCCAGTAACCACGGTAGCACGGATTCAACAAATGCTTGCGAACCAGTGATTGAGTCCACAAGCCAGTCAACGACTTGGCTGGCACGGGTGCCTCATCGTCATCATTCAGCTCGCGAGCGATCTCGGACATGTTTACATCGTCTTCGACATACCACTGGTATATCTTTTCGATCCAGGCGGCAGACTCAGTATCAACAATGATCCGCTGACGTGGGCGTTTACGCTTCGTGAATTCGCCCGGGACGTCTTCTCCCGTAAATCCCAACGACAACGACGTACATACCATGCCGCGCATGAACAGTCCTTCGTGCGACGCGCGGACATGCGCACCGATCATCCGCACTAGGTTCTCGTCCATCGCGCAGAGCATCTGGAACATAAGACGCCAGCTGTCAGCATCCGTGTCGATGTGTGGCTGCAAGAAGATCGCACGTACTCCGGCGTCGCCAAGCGTCTCCTCCACGAATTCCTGCGCCTTATAGGCGCGGCGGAAGATGCGACTTGTTGCAAAGGCCATGAACGCTTTCACTTCTTTGCGAGCGACTGCCTTCCTGAGGGCAGTGAGGCCCGGACGACGGTCCTTGAAACCACGCACCGCCGTGTCGAAAAAAACATGCTCGCGGGCAATGAAGATACCGAGTTTGCAAGCCTCCTCGAGCACTTTGCGCAGCTGATCGCCAATCGAATCCTGGAATCGTGACGAGTAGCGACAATACGCGCAGCCAATCGACTTTGCTTTGCTGCGTGGCAGTCTCTTGTGAAACTCGGCGACAATTTCATCGATCTCGCGATTCGTCCGATCCAGCAACTCTTTCTGTTCGCGCAGGATCTCCGCCCGCGTGCGTTTGACCTTCTTCCGGCTGGCGACACGCCTGCCGCCACCGAGCCGGCGGCCATCGCACCAAAGCGGTGCCTTGGTGGGAAAGTTGCCCGGCAAGCTGTTGTTCACCGGACTGGTCGCAGTAGCATCGATGTAGCGTTGGCTCGCCACGGTAGTGTCTTCGCAAGCCGCGATTAGGCCAATAAGGGCGATACTCATGATTATCGCCGTCATCAACACTGTGGTGGTGATCGATACCACAGCTTTCCAGTGGCGAATAATTGAGTTCAGCGCGGATCCGAAGGCGAAACAGAAGAACGTACCGGACTTTACTCGCTTCCGACGATTGCAAGCAATCATGATCGAAGTCTCCTAATAACGAACAGTTCGCGGCAATGCTTTCCATTTAGCCACTCCTGGTACAACCAGGCGCTGCTGCCGCAAGACAACACCTGGCAGTATCTGGATGGGCTATCGCACACAGATCGCGTACTGCGATTTCCGGCTGAGAAGTTTTTTGTTCCGGATTATCGTTTGGTGCGCGGTGCTGGAAGACCGACAGGCGATTGGCTCGGACGAACACACGATCATCGTTCCCGGCGGCAGGAGTCCGAATCTTCCATCGCCATGGAAGTTGCGAAGGGAATGATCTATGCGGTGCTTGATGAGCATCATGTGCCAAGAGGTAATCCGCACCCCAATTACTTATGACGCATCCGACTGCTCGATTTAGGTCGCGATGGCAAAGACGGTGGTTAGCGTTGATCCGCGGAATGACTGGCCGTGTCTCCGCACTCGGAATCATCGTTCTGCCGGTCGAGCTGAGTACGAAGGCGCTGCAGTTGATCAACCATCACGTCGATCGAATCTCTTAACGGCCTGGCCTGCGTGGCGGTTAGGTGTGCCGCTTCTTCGCAAAAGAAATCGATATGTTGGCAGGCATCCATTAGCCAATCGCCGATGCTGGTCGCTTGCTGATGACGCTTCGACTGTGTTTTGTCGGATGCTCCCCGTCGACCGCGCCGCGACTGTCTCTTGCGACGCTCGTATGCTGCTTGGACCGACATCCTTTCGACCTCCCGCGGGTCCTTGAACGTGCGATGGATCGCTCTGGCTTTTGAGGCTCGCCCTTTGTCGATGCCCCTTTGCGCAAGAAAACGGGACCATTGGCCATGCGCAAAATTCTTGCGAGCCAAATTCAACGTCTCCCCTAGCTGCCAATAGGCGGGTGCCAGAGCCTCTTCGCGGCACTCGATTTCTCTGTGCAGGACTTCCGCCCGTTGGCCCAACTCATCGATGGTCCATCTCTCGTTTGGATCATTGCTCAAACGTTGCGTGGCGCAACTTTCGGCGATATTGTCTGAATCGTTCATCATTTGCCCTTTCTGGAATTCGGTGTGAGTCCGAGATTCACCAGAGGGTCAAGCTAATGATCAACGATCGCATTGCGATCGCATGAACGGATAATCCTTCAATTTGGATGAAGATATTGGCAAAGGGGCTCTTTTTATCGCACCGCAAAGAAAGCCCGTACGGCGACGTATCGGCAGGGGGATGCCCACCAAAGTGCCGGCAGAGGTCAGTGCGCATACCAAAGCCCGAACCATATGTGATGATCCGGGCTCGGGGATCTGCGTGTTTGGCCTATCAGCCAAGGAGTTCTCGTGCGACTTCGATCAAATGCGACTCGATGACGCGAATGTGTTCTTGCTTTAGATCGAGTGTCTGCGATCCGCGACCTTTCGAGACGATCTTTTCACCTAAATCAACCGGAAAGCCTTTCAGGTTTACAAGACGACACTTCTGTTTCGTCAAGTAATCATGATGCAGATCCTCGCCGAATTCAAACCGGTCAATGGGAGTGCCTGTCTTAGCACCGCTTGCAAGCTTCCAGAAGTAACGCCATGGTTTTTCAGATTTGAACCAGTCGATTGTGATGGCTTTGCCGCTCCAGAAAGCAGCACGTGGGTTTTCTATCAGAACGAGATGGCCTGGAGACATTGCCGATTCGGGAATTTCCCCTGGCTCCTCCGGTACTTCGCCGGATACCCGTAAGACTAAATGGTAATCATCCTCGCATACATGGCTGAACCTCTTTGCGAGGTCCATAACGGAGCGTTGTGTTGAAACACCGCGCAAGTGTTTCCACATACCGACCGCCCCGCCAAATTTGGCGTACGCGGCATCGAAGTCATCACCCAGACGCAGGCGATCCCCCGGTGTCAACGAATCCCACAGTCGTTCGGTCGTACGCACCGTGCGAACTCGACCACTAATAGTTTCAAAAACACGCTTGGCTCTGGGAATCTCATGAGCGTTGTCATTGCTGCAAACCATGACATCTCTCCTCAAGTTTAGAGTAACAGAGAAAGCTTCTCGTGAAGCTTCGTACTTTAAACGTGTGCTCATCAATGACCCGCGTCAATATCACATTCCCATCATCGTGAATTGGAGATTACCGTTCGACGAAATAGATCCCAGAAATACCTGAGAAATCTCACCATGCGAGTCGGGTGCGATAACTGAACTGCATAATCGTTTTGTAAACACATTTGTTTTATTACCCGTGGGAACCCAGACGGCGAACCACCTGAAGTACGTATTGACTTGCCGAGTGTGGGCATCGAGATGAACCAGGCTTACCTATCAGCCAAGGAGGCAGCAATTCACCTGGGGATCAGTACGGCTACGCTCTACGGCTGGCTTGGAGAATCCGACCGCGGGTTGTTGTTGATTCGCGGACAATCCGTGACCATTGAATATTTCCAGTCAGGACGGAAGGGCCAGGGCAGAATCCAAATCGAACCATGTGAAGTTGGTCGCATTCGCGACCTGATGCGGGTCCACCCTCAGCGGGCTAATTCTCGCCGACCTCCGATTCAACAAGTTTCGTTTCCAGGAATCACAGCGCCGCTCGGCCATCCGAATCGACATATGTAGCCGTTGACGGTCGCTCGCACGCGGCGACCGAGCATTGATTCTCGCATGGCGAGCATTTCCTATGGACTCGATGCTAGATGGACGTCACGGCATTCGCAGTATTCGATCGCCATAGAAGCGCCTTCCGTTGACCTTGTTCAAAAGGAATGGTGGTATGCTGTTCCGTTCTTGCGCCAAGGCGGGCCGCTGATAGCACACCTTTCGCAATTCGATTTATCATGACGCATTTTGACCCCGAATTTAGAATAAGCATATGGTGCGCACAGCATTCGCGGCACGACAGTAACGTTCCTCGCTTAACGACTTCAAACAGAAGAGTTTGGCAGTGCGGGCGCGTTTGTATCCATCGTACGATCGTGGACGTGCGCCGAGCCTTGTTGATGCCTGCATGGGTAGTAATCGTTGCTGTATAACTCGATGCCGCTTGTCGCCGGACTTCCCTTGTTCGCTCTGTGTTGATTGGCTGCGCAGCCTCAAGTCAGGCTTGCCACACCAATCGCCGCCCACAGCGGATCCTGATAGCTCTGCCCCCACTCACGGCCGTAATGATCGAAGGCGGTTTTGGGCGTGTCGCCCATCAACTCGGCCAAGGTCTCGATCGAACAGCCGATGCCGTTGTTCCAATATCCAGCGAGCATCCGATGCGCGAACGTATGTCGGCAACTGTAGGTCGAGTATTTCCATCTTACCGGATCGGATTCCCAGTCAAGGGCACGCTTGATTTTCAGGAAACGTGCCACCCCGGTTACCTTCTTCCAGGGGTTGCCTTGAGGGTTTCGAAATACGACCAGATCACGATCAGGCCGATCCCCAATCAGACTTCTCGTCAGGTCGGCAACGTCAGTGCGCACCGGGATCTTTCGCGTCTTCTTTGTCTTGGACGAGTACACTCGCCACATCATCCCATGCGGGGTCTCCTCGATATCGCCATCTGTCAATTTCGCTAGTTCACAGAATGGTCGCAGACCAGTGCGAACCGCGGCGAACAGGAAGTTTGCGTACGGTTCGTCGGTTGCACCGTAGATTGCCGCTTCGTCTTCGTCATCAAACGAATGAAGCCGTGGCCGTGCCGGCGGCTTCTTCAACCCCTTCAGGGGATTTCGCACGTCGTGTTCTTCTGCGGCATGATTGAACGCCGCTTGGACAATCGTGATGGCGTTGCGACGCGTTACTGGCGAACGCCAACTGTCGTGGCTCTCGATCCAGTGCTGGACATGCCCCTTCTGGAGTTGCGAAACCGGCAGAGCACCGCAATACTCGCTTAGCAAATTAAGATATCGGATGACCTCGTCTCGGTATTCGCCGACCACCGAACTATTCGCCGCTCTTTGCTTGACATTCTGGATAAACTTCGAGCAGACCTTGGCGACCAGCCATTCCTCATTATCCGTTGGCTCAGCGGTTGGCCGCCATTGGCGAGCCACCTTCACTCGCGCCAGCGCCAATTCGGCATTTTTTTTGCTGTCTCGCCCACGAATCCGTTTTCCCGATTCATCCAACAGCGGCACACGCTGTTTTGTTCCCGGCCGCGTGAAGTACCAGGTGTCTGTCTGCTGCCAATACCAGGCAGACCCTCGCGTACGCCGGCGTTTTGGTTGTTGTGCCATGTTGAGGAGTTCCGATTTTCTGTACGGCAATTATCGCGGACGTCTTGGGATCTTCTTCGCTGTCTCGGAATTGTCGCGAGAAGCACGGCGGATTCGCCCCGCTGTAACCGTGGCCTTCTTCGCGCGCGCCGCGGGCTTTTTTCGCTTGGCTGTCGGTGAAGGGGTCTCACCGATGGCGGCCCACAGGGGAGCCTGGTAATGTTGCCCCCATTCCCTACCGTAATGATCAAAGGCAACTTTCGGCGTGTCGCCGAGCAACTCGGCTAATGTTTCAATGGAGCAACCAACGCCGTCGGTCCAGTAGCCAGAGAGCATGCGATGCGCGAAGGTGTGACGACAGGTGTAGGAGGAATACCTGGACTTGATGTGGTCGGTGTCCCAGCCCAGTTTTTTCTTTATCGTCAGATATCGCACCACGCCGGTCATGCGCTTCCAAGGCCTGCCTTGGGTGTTGCGAAGCAGTGGCAGCCCCGATCCCTTCGGAGCCGTCTTCATGAGTCTTCGCGTCAAGTCTGCCACCTCCGGACGAACCGGGATCTTGCGAGTCTTCTTGGTCTTGGACGAATAAACCCGCCACATCATGCCGCGATCCGTCTCTTCGACATCGTCGGCCGTGATCGTGGCCAGTTCACAGAACGGCCTCAATCCGGTATGGAACGCAGCGAAAAGGAAATTACGAAAACATGGTTCGGTCGCTTTGTAGAGCGTCTGCTCATCTTCCGGGCAGACTGATTGGAGTCGCGGCTTCGGAGCGGGCTTCTTTAGTCCTTTGATGGGATTCGCAACCCCGTACATCTCGTCTGCGCGATTGAAAGCGGCCAGAACGACTGCGATGACGCCGCGATGGGTCTCGGTGCTGCGCCATGTCGCATGTGACTCGATCCAATCCTTGACGTGGCCTTTCTTTAGCTCCGCGACTCGCATGGCACCACAGTAGGAACAAAGGTCGTTGAGCCATCTCACGGTATTGTAATGATGGCTCTTGCTAATCGAACCGTTGGCCACACCGCGCTCGCAATACTGGATATACTCAGAGCCCACTCGGGCAACGAGCCACTGTCCGTTGCTGGCGCCGAGAGAGTCTCCCTCTTCCTCCCACGTCAGCTTCTCTTTGGCCAGCGCGAGCTCGGCCGCCTCTTTGTTCGATGCTCCACGAATCCGTTCGCCGTCTTCGTCGAATAGCGCCACTCGTTTCTTCGTGCCCGGCAGAGTGAAATACCAAGAATCAGTTTGTTTCCAGTGCCAGGCCGAGCCATGCGATTGTCGCCGTGCTTTCTTCTTCCGCCCCATGAGGATTCCCTCCTTGAGCCGCGCCACTGCCGTTGCTGTAGATTGACCTGAGGCTACGCGCGATCGATACTGTAAAGGCCACAGCAGCTTCGACCCGCTTGCCAACCGCTCCTGCATCTACCAAAAGGCCCTCAAATGCCAGTGATCAACCAATGCCGACGCCCAGGCCCTTTTTGTATACCAAGTCATTTACTACACAGAATTGCTACACTTATACTTACCGCATTGACGGTATTACTGTCAATAGACCTAGAAAATACGGCAAGTGGAAGTGTACCTAATATCGTGCTAATACTTGCCGATGACCTCGGATACCATGACCTCGGCTGCTACGGTCACCCCAAGATCAAGACGCCCGTTCTCGACCAACTCGCCGACGACGGGATTAGGCTCACCAGCTTCTACGCCGGCGCGACGGTTTGTACGCCTTCACGGATCGCCCTGCTGACCGGCGCCTATCCGGTTCGTCTCGGCTGGACGCGGGGTGTGGTCGGTTACATGATGAAAAGAAACCAAGGGTTGAGTCCCGACGCGCTCACTATGGGCGAGATCTTCAAGAGCCAAGGCTATCAAACGGCGCTGATTGGGAAATGGCACTTGGGCGACCCTCGTCCGCTGCGGCCTCACCGGCAAGGATTCGATCTGGCCTACTACATCAACAAGAGCAACAACCAGACGAAAGAACTCTGGCGTGGAGACAAACTGCTCGAAAAGCCCTTTAACAACCGTCTGCTGACCGAGCAGTTTACCCGCGAGGCGATCGGTTTCATCAAACAGAACAAGGCCAAGCCGTTTCTGCTCTACATTCCTTACACGGCTCCACATTTCCCGGTCGAGGCGCATCCAGACTGGAAAGGCAAATCGCGGTTCGGCAAGTATGGAGATGTCGTCGAAGAAATGGACCACCGCATCGGGCAGATATTGAAGACGCTGGAGATGGAAAAACTCGACAAGAAGACGATCGTTGTCTTCCTCTCGGACAATGGGCCCGAGCCCGGGACAAAGGAGTCCACGGCGAAACCGTACCGGGGCAAGAAGTGGTCTGCTCTTGAAGGCGGCACGCGCGTGCCCTGCATTGTGCGATTTCCTGGCGTCATTGCGAAAGGGCAAGAGAGCGACAAACTGATCGCCGCGATCGATCTGCTGCCCACCCTCAGCCATGCGTGCGGCATCGATCTGAAGACAATTAGCAAGGAGAGCCCAAAAATCGACGGCGTAAACGTCTGGGCAACGTTGATCGGCAAGAAAGACGCGGTACATCCCCGCAACGACCTACTCTATTGGCACGGCTCAGGCGGTTTTCAGGCGATCCGCGTTGGCAACTGGAAGCTCTTTCCCAACCGCAGGCATGCTCAACTTGGCGGACGCAACAGTGGACCCGCACTGTTTAATCTCGCCGAGGACCTCGACGAAAAGACCGACCTGAGTGCCAAGTTCCCCGACAGGGTCAAGGCGATGCAGGATCTGGCGAAGAAACGCCTGGATGATATCAAAAGCAGCATCATTCCGCTTGGTAAGTGACGGCGACGAATTCCTCACGCGGCATCGGAATGGTTCGCTCCCCGACCTGTTTTCGTTTGCATTGACGCATCGCTGTGCGACCCAGGTCTTGATTGATTAAGATGGAGGTATTCTACCACGGTTTGCCTCACGGGAAGTCTACTCGCTACCATGGGAATCGATCGACCACTTACTGCCCTGCTGGCCGTCATCTTGTTGACCACCGTCGCCGACGGGGCCGATCGTTTTCAGGTGGTCTTGCGCGATGGTAGCGTTGTCTCAGGCAAGCACCTTCCGGCCTGGAAGTCCGGCCGTGATCGCCCCAAGATGGCCGGCAAGGACTTGTTCGATCCCGCCAGTCCCGTGCGATTCATTCACGACACCAGCAAGGTGATCCGCCGAAAGGGTTCTTATGTCGTCATGGCCGGCGGCGACATCCTGCAGGGAGAAGTGACAGGCTGTCTACCGGCGAACAGTACGTCGGGGACTCCGCCGCAATTGATGATCGCGCTGGCGGGGGTCGTTTATTCGCGCGACGACCGGCTTCGCGTACGAGCCGATCGTGTATTGCGGATCGTCCGTGACGCAAAGCGACTGGCCGGCGGACGGCCGTCTACCGCGATCTTGAGTAACGGACCTAAACTCACCTTGCGCTCAGTGCGCTGGAAAGCGGCGGGCGCCGTATTGCTGACCGACGACGGTGTGCAGACGGTGCCGATCGACAGTCTCGTCGATTTCTATGCGCCGCCGGTCGACGGGGCGACTCTGATAAGCGAAATGCGCGACTATCCCAGTCGGAATCCGAAGGATCTGATTGCCCGAATCGCGACGACCGACGGGTCGGTGATTACTTATCGTCGCAGTCTTTTGATCAGCCAGCGCCGCGCGCCCAAGCGGGGTGTCGATCAGGTCTACCAACTCATCCAGCCGAGTTGGGCGATGGAGGCAATCTATGTGCCACCGGAGGAGATTGTGCATCGCGGCTATCGTCGCGTCGACGAAGTTCCGTTATCGTCGTTGCCGGCGGCGGCGATCACCGTGAAGGACCGAGCGGCGCAGAACGGAATTCGGCGTCTTACCTGGCAGCGAAACCGTGACGCACATCGTCAGACCTTGGCGAGTCCGAAATTGAGCGCCGACGTCGGTGTCGGCATGCACGCCCCGTCGGCCGTCGCGTTTGATCTGCCGGCCGGCGCTCGGACATTCTCCACTTGGATCGATCTCGACGTCGATGTGGGCAGAGGGGGCTGCGTACGGTGTGAGGTTTTTCGCGACAAGATCGACGGCAAGTCGCTCTGGACGAGTGGATTCATACGGGGATCCGACCCCGCGGTCCGAATCGGTCCGCTCGAATGTGACGGTGCGAAGCGATTGATTCTCGTAGCGAACACGGCTCATAAAGGTCGCCCGTCCGGCGCTGATCCGCTGGACATCCGTGACGACGTGAATTGGTTATTTCCCATGGTGCAGGTCGGGCCCGACCCAGACAGGTCTTGGGCAATCATCAGGCGTTTCCTGGCTGGCTGGAGCGATTGGAAGGTCGTTGGCGACCCGAAGCTGATCTCTCTTGGGGCGCCACGTTGGTCGACATCGAGCGAGGGTTGGTTACCCACGCTACGGATCGAAGATGATAAGGGAGTGACGCTTTCGCGCAGTCTGCAAGTCACGCCGCAGCGCGATCTGATCTATCTCCGCGCTGCCGGTTCAGCGGGGCTTCCGCTTCAAATGGCCGTTGACGGCAAGAAGCTTCCAACCATCCAGATCGAATATGACGGAAAACAGAGCCATTCTTGGAATCTTTCCTCATTGCACGGACAGACGGTCAACTTAACGTTGCATCTGGGCAGCACGAAGCGGACCGGTGACTTGCAGTGGCTCGGCTTGGGCGTCGGGTCGATGAACAAGGAATTGCTCAAGAAAATGCCCTTCGGGGAAATCGCCGTGAACTACTGGCGGCAACTCGAAAAGTCACTCGCTGATCAGCCGCAGCGGCGACTCGCGCTGCGAAAATTTCTATTGATGGATTGCGATCCCGCCGTCGCGGGCAAGTGGATCTCGCTGTTCTATCATGATCCGGTCAACGCCCGAGAGGTCGGGCCCGTTGCCGAGATTGCAGAGCTCATGAAGGCGTGCCAATTGCCCAAGGAAATAGAAGCGGAGTTTTTCGCCAAGTTTTCCAATGCCAACATTCATTACTGGAAAGTGATCGGTCCGTTTCCAAACCCCGGGGGCGCCGGCCACGACATCACCTATGGACCGGAGCTCGGTCCTGTGCGTTTGGGCGCGACGTACACGCTCAACGGCCGTAAGGTTCGTTGGATCGATGGCAAGGCAAAGGACGGTCGCGTCGATTTGCAGCAGTTGCTTAAGGTCACCGGGGCGCAGACTGCCTATGCGGTCAGTTGGGTTTATTTCCCCAAGAGGCAGTCGATCGACTTGCGCCTCTCCAGCGACAACGGCCACAAATTGTGGATCGATCGCAAGTTGATCGCGACCTGTACCGCCCGCGAGGCGAAATCATCGCGCACATCGACGGGCACCATTTATCTTTCTCCCGGCTGGCATGAGCTGTTGATCAAGGTGGTCAACAGCGACCCGGCATGGCACTTCAAGATGGTGCTAAGCGCTCCGAATCGCAACCGTCCACCGGAAGGAACGCGATATCGACAGGCACCGCCGAAACTGAAACCCGCGCCGGTGAAAGCGCCCGCCAAGCCCAGCGGTTAAGAGTGAGATCGCTTTAGACATCGACTTCCCGGCCTTTGCGGAAGACCGGGACTAGGTATCGTCGGCCATGATCAGAACAACGTTCGGCTTCGTGGCCTCGGCGACTGTTGGAATCGTGCGTCCAAGTAGCGCTGGCAAACAAACAACGGCTTTCAACATCAACTGGACTCCTGGCGGTTCATGCGCTTAGGACCGCGCCACTTAGGCTCGTGCTAGCGTTATTAAGTTTTGAAAATGAAACCACTTATGGCGAAGTTGTTGGGCAATTCGCTCTCGATTGGGAATGCTTTGTATCCAAGGTCTCGCGATCTGAAAACTTCCGTTCCTGGAGACCGCGCTCAACGTTTGGGAAACGAAAGAACCGCGGATGGACACGGATAAACGCGGATGTTTCTCGCCGCGCGGTCTTCATGGGGTGATTTTCCCAGTCGTTTCGAGATCGATTTGAAGTGCGTGAATTACAGGTATTGCTTTCCCACTTTCCAAGACTCACATGAGAGATCCGCGTGTATCCGCGTCCATCCGCGGTTCTTTCTTTTCGTCGGGGTTTTTCGAGACCGCACACGATGCACGCAAGTCCATAGGTTTCAATGACTTAATCGTGTTAGCTCGGCCCTAAGTGGCGCTGTCCAATTAGGCGTTCGCTTTGATCCACTTGTCGACATTGGCCATGGTCCACGGCTCGCGCTGACTGCGAGAGAGCATCTTGTCGGCCTCGGCATCATTGACGAAACGCTCCTTGTTGGGATTCCAGTGCAGCTTGCGGCCGAGTTGCATGGCGATGTTGCCGATGTGCGCGATCGTGATCGTGCGATGTCCGGTCTCGGCCGGGGCATAGCATGGCTTTCGTGACTTGACACAGTCGACAAAGTTGCGATGCTCGCCGCCGATTCCACTGCGGCGGGGAACGATTTGGCTGGGCCGGTAAAGCTGCTCGCTCTCGGCAATCTTCGACGCGATAATCGACTTGTCGCTGGCCTGCAAAGGTGCGCGCCAGTTGTCAAAGCCGATCCAGCCTTCGGTGCCCTCGAAGCGGATGCCTGGCTTGCTGCTCGAGACGTTCAGCGTCACTCCGTTGGCGTACTTGTAGTTGATATCAAAGGCGTGAGCCGTGTTGAACAGGCTGGTCTTTGGCGGAAACTTGCCCTTGCCCTCGACCTCCACCGGCCCGGTGTTTTCCGTGTTGTTTCCCCATTGGGCCAGATCAATCAGGTGAGCCCCCCAGTCGGTCAAGCGACCGCCCGAATAGTCGAGACACCAGCGAAAGCTGCCGTGACATCGCGCGGGAACGTACGGCCTAACCGGCGCCTGGCCCAACCACATCTTATAGTCGAAACCCTTGGGAACGGGCCGTTCGTCACGCTGCGTAAAGTTCGCCCCGCGCGGATCGTTTCCCCCGGGCAGCGAGACCTTGATGTGCTTCAGTTTGCCGATCCGTCCGGCGCGAACCAACTCACAGATGTGGATATAGGTGTCGATCGAACGATTCTCCGAGGCGGTTTGGAAAATTCGCTTGTGCTTCTTCACCGCGTCGCACAGCACCCGACCTTCTTCCACGAACACCGTGAGCGGTTTTTCGCAGATCACATCCTTGCCTGCCCTGACTGCCATCAGCGACGGAATCACATGCCAGTGGTCGGGCGTGTGATTCGAGAGGACGTCGATATCTTTGCGATTGATCACCTCTCGAAAGTCGGTGGTTGTGTCGCAGCCCTTGTAGTTCTTGCCCAACTTGCTGCCGTAATGTTTTTCGACTCGGTCCTTGCCCTTTTTGATCCGCGCCTGGTCGACGTCACACACAACGACCACTTGCGCATCGTTCATGCGAAAGATCTGGTCCAGGTTCCAGCCGGCACCGTGTCCTCCACAGCCGACGAACCCATAGATAATGCGATTGCTAGGGCTCACATTTCCGGCCAGTCCCAGCGCGGAAGAGGGAACAAAGTATGGTATCGCCAGGGTCGCGGCCGCTGATCGCTTGACAAACCCGCGTCGCGACATGCGTCGTGTCTTGGCCATGGTCTGGGTTCCTTAACGTCGGGCTAAGATGGTAGTGAAACGCCTTCGGAGTCTCTCACTATTTCTTTGTTTTCTTGTCGGCCGATCCGATCGTACGCAGGCGAAGGTTTCGATACGAAATCCGGTCGCCGTGGTTCTGCAATCCGATGTGGCCCGTTTTGCGAGTCAGTCCGGTAACCCGTTTGGCCTTGGCGGCATAGTCGTCAAGATTGGCGTCGACGACCTGCTGGCCGTTGATCGAAACCTGCACCTGTCGTCCCTCGCCGCGGATCTGCATTTTCTGCCACTCGCCGGCCTTCTTGGTGACTCGCTTCGACGGCGCGACGACCGCATAGATCGCGCCGGAGAACTGCGCCGGTTTCAGCTTTTGCCATTTCTTGCCGTAGTCGTCGAGCACCTGGATCTCCATCCCCTGAACCCACGGCGCGCCTTTTTTGGGTGCGCGGATAAAGACGCCGCTGTTGCCGTTTTCTGGCACGTTGAATTCAAGTTCTAGCTCGAAGTCGGCGTATTGCTTGTCGGTGGCCAGCCACTGGGCGCCGCGTTTGCCGTTACACGCCAGGACCCCGTCACTTGCGGCCCAGTTGGTCGCCGCCCCGCCGACCGGATGCCAGCCGGACAGGTCTTTGCCGTTGAACAGCGGTTGCCATTCGCCGGCGCCGGCAAGTCCGCTGAAGGAAACGAAGCACAGAAGGAGGATCGCGCGGGTTTTCATGTTGTGTTTCCTTTGACAGGGTCGAACATAGATGATTCGGGGCGGACTCGAAGAAGGACCTTCTTGAGCCGCGAAGGTACGCCAGTGGCGTCATTGTCGTGCGCCGCGCGACGTTTTTCAACTACGTCGTCAGGCACCTCCATGCTATTTCTTGAAAACCGGATCTTGCGGATTGCCGCGAGACATGAGATAGGCCAGCAAATCAAGGGCTTCGTCCCGGTTAAGCAGATCGAGCAATCGCAGTGGCATGGCCGATACCTTGGAGCCGGTCCGCGCATCGATCTCCTCCAGTGCGATGCGCGGACCGGCTCCAA
>Ga0209501_10003694_pt1 | contig 15138 bp, 13 predicted proteins | sample ArcticOcean_MG_C_4_FD_187434 | JGI IMG/M metagenome (GOLD analysis project Ga0209501, IMG submission 187434) | Marine microbial communities from western Arctic Ocean - ArcticOcean_MG_CB4_134 (SPAdes) (version 2) | ecosystem: Environmental > Aquatic > Marine > Oceanic | place: Arctic Ocean...
GGGGTGCCAAACCGGTATTCTGGTCAGTCGTGGAAAAAACGGCGCTTGCAGAAGCGGAAGTCGAATATCACGATCATACCTCAAATACTATCTTTGTAAGTTTTCAGATACAGGAGGCGACTGCCAACGACATTGTTAAGGGCGCTTCTATAATTATCTGGACTACGACACCTTGGACCATTCCAGGTAATAGGGGGATTGCTTACAGTGCCAGGGATGAATATGTTCGACTAAGAGTAACTGCACTGGGTGAAAACTCTCTCTCACGGATTGGCGAGGAAATCATAATTGCCAAAAGCCTGATTGATAAAGTGACAGCAGAATGCGCAATTACTGAATATCAGATACTAATGGAGTTTGTCGGCGGTGAATTGGAAGGAACGATATGCAGTCACCCGTTTAATGGTCATGGCTATGAATTTGAGGTCCCCCTTTTAGCGGGAGATTTTGTCGACATGAAAACGGGCTCGGGTTTTGTTCATATTGCTCCGGGACATGGTTTTGATGATTGGGAATTAGGCAATAAACATGGTCTCTCGGTACCCGAGACAGTGTTGGGTGACGGGTTGTTTGCTGAACACGTACCGTTATTTGGTGGAAATCACGTGTTTAAGGCAGATGTTCTCGTGATAGAGAAACTCAAGGAGGTTGGTTGTTTGTTGGCTGCGGGGAAAATACAACACTCGTACCCTCATTCCTGGCGTTCAAAAGCCCCATTAATTTTCCGCAACACCCCCCAGTGGTTTATAAGTATGGAGATAAATCACCTTCGGGAAAAAGCTCTAAATGCTATTGAAGAAACCGTATTTTTTCCAGCGTCTGGAAAACGTCGTCTAGCTGGTATGATAGAAACACGACCGGATTGGTGCGTGTCCAGGCAGCGAGCGTGGGGAGTTCCTATTACCGTTTTCGTTAATAAAGAAACCGGGGAAGTTTTGCGCGACGCAACGGTTATGGGGAGAATAGTGGAGGCTATTCGTAAGGAAGGTGCCGATGCTTGGTTCACTTCAGATCCTTCAAGGTTTTTAGGTGATAAATTTAAGGCTGAAAACTATGAACAAGTCATGGACATACTTGATGTTTGGTTTGATTCGGGATCGACCCATAGTTTTGTGTTAGAAGCCCGCGATGACCTCGATTGGCCCGCATCACTTTATCTGGAAGGCTCGGACCAACATCGTGGTTGGTTTCATTCTTCGCTTTTGGAGTCTTGTGGTACCCGAGGACGCGCACCGTTTGACGCAGTGTTAACCCATGGCTTTGTTATGGCAGAGGACGGTCAAAAAATGTCAAAGTCACTGGGTAATATTACTGCTCCAAAGGAAGTGGTGGAACAAAATGGTGCCGACATCCTCAGATTGTGGGTGGTTGGTTCCGATTATTCAGAGGACATGCGTATTGGACCTGAGATAGTTAAATACCATACGGATATTTATCGCAGATTACGTAATACCTTGCGGTATATAATGGGGAACCTTCATGGTTTTGGTGATGCTGAGCGTCTCCATATTTCTGAAATGCCGGAGCTCGAACGCTGGGTTTTACATCGTATAACGGAGCTGGATGGAATGTTGCGCCTGGCTTGCAATAACTTCGAGTTTCATTCTTTATTCAACGAATTACACAGTTTTTGTACTGTGGACCTATCGGCGTTTTATTTTGATATACGGAAAGATTCACTTTATTGTGATCGTGTTGATGCGATAAAAAGGCGGGCAGTCCGAACAATTCTTGACGAGCTGTTCAAATGCCTTACGGCTTGGTTAGCACCCTTTATCTGCTTTACAGCTGAAGAAGCGTGGCTTACCCGTTTTCCCGGCGAAGATGAAAGTGTCCATCTCCGATTATTTCCGGAGATTCCAGAGAATTGGCGAAATGACGCACTGGCAGAAAAGTGGCAGAACATACGAAATTTGCGTCGTGTTGTTACCGGAGCGCTTGAAGTTGAACGTGCTCAAAAACGTATTGGGTCAAGTCTTCAGGCTCACCCGATCGTTTACACCAGTAAAACTTATATTGATGAGATGGCAAATTTAGATTGTGCTGAGATCGTGATTACTTCCGATGTTACCATGATCGATGATCCTGCCCCCTTAAATGCATTTGTTTTAGAAGATATAGACGATGTAGGCGTTGTGTCAGAAATAGCTAAAGGCAACAAATGTGCACGCTGTTATAGAGTTCTTCCGGAAGTAGGTACAATATTAGGATATGAAATGGCGTGTGGTCGTTGTGCGGATGCTGTTGCCCGATATCTGGCATTATCGGAATAAACACGCTTTGTCGTCTTCCATCCGTTTGGGTTTAATTGTTGCATTGGCGTCAATCTTAGTTGATCAAGCGAGTAAGTGGTGGATACTTGTAGAAGTTATGGATCCGCCAAAAGTCATTCCGGTCACATCTTTTTTTAACTTTGTGCTTACTTGGAATCGGGGGGTCAGTTTTGGGTTATTTAACAATGAGGGTAATTTTGGGGCGTGGTTTTTTTCAATTCTAGCCATTATCATAGTCGGGGTTTTATTAATTTGGCTCCGTAAAGCCGAAACTAAAGTGCAGTCGATTTCCCTAGGTTTTATTATTGGTGGAGCAATTGGCAATGTGATTGATCGGGTAAATCACCTGGGGGTTCTGGATTTTATAGATTTCCATCTGGGGAGTAGTCACTGGCCCGCCTTTAATGCTGCAGATAGTTTTATAACTCTAGGAGCTGCAGTATTAATTGTTGATTCATTGTTTTCAGTGCAAAAGAATGACGATAATGATAATGATAATGATAATGATAATGTGAGAACTCGGTAGTTAATTATGAAAACAAGTGCCGCATTTGCATCAATTCTAGTTTCTGTCATAGCTCTGACTGGATGTGAAGATACCAAACGTGTGTTTGGCAAAACTAAGGAAGCCCCCGACGAGTTTGCGGTATATCGACGAGCTCCCCTAAGCTTACCTCCCGATAGTGATCTCCGCCCACCGACCCCCGGGGTCTCGCGCCCGCAGGTTGTAAACCCAAGAGACCAGGCCCGCGCGGCACTTAGTCTATCAGCAAAAAAAACTGACAAAGTTGCCCTTTCTAAGTCAGAAGATATAACCAGATTGAGTAATGGAGAACGGGCTCTTCTCGCTTTGACTGGCGCCAATAAAGCAAATCCCCAAATCAGGCAGTTGGTTGAGCAAAAAACCGCGGACTTGTATGAAACTAATGAAACTTTTACCGATAAAATGGTTTTCTGGCGATCTAAGAATAAGGGTGTAGTACTTGACCCACAAAAAGAGCTGAAACGTATTCGTGAAGCACAATCACTTGGTAAGCCACTTAACTCAAAAGATATTCCCAAGGATATTCCCAGTGTTACGCGCAAGAGAAAAGGATTGTTGGAAGGAATTTTTGATTAAAAGATTAATGTTTTAGGTTACTGGATTATTAATTTGGTATGCTGTGACTAAGGATGAAATATACATTTGGTAGGCCCGCGTTTAGGCGGAATTTTTGCGCCAAGTATATTTACCGATAAACACTTCCAAGATAATACTCACTACATGGTCCCTTTTCAGGCATAGGTTAGCGGAGCTTTGAAAACATGATTAGAAATAATTGGAGCGGTTCGGTATCGATTGTGTCCATAAACGTAACAAATTATTAATTGGGTCAGCTTTAAAGCAACCAAAGGAACCGCAAAAGAAATGCTCAATGTTGAAAAATTGACGATTGCAATTTTGGGGCAACCAAAGGTTGGATTTTCTAAGAGTGTTTGATTTCAATGTGTTGTAAGGTTTGATCCTGTTTCAGGAGGCTGGGCTAGCTGCTTGAGCCCTATTTTGTTATCCTGCTTTAGATAAACCCAGTTTGGGGTGGCCTTAGAGTTGAGCTACAAACATAACTTTGAATTTTGTCTCGCCGATAGCATCGGAAATTCAGGTTTGGCATCTGCCAAATTTGAGAAATTAATGGAATGCGCGACTGAGAGCATTAATAAACTCGCTGATAAATCACACAGTGACACCCAGTCACTCTTCGATCTAGTTCAGACGTGTGAAGATCTGGAAACACTGGAAACGATCGCTGAACAATATTGTGAGTTTTTTGATCATGTCATTGTGTTGGGAACCGGCGGTTCAAGCTTGGGAGGCCAGGCTCTTACAGCCTTAGCTCCAATACCGCGACCAAAGGAAGTGGCTGCCCGGCCTACTTTACATTTTATGGCAAATATTGATCCAGATAGTTTTGAGCGATTGTTTCAGAAAATTGAGGCGAAACGTACAGGGTTTCTGGTAATCTCGAAATCGGGTAGTACAGCTGAAACCATGGCACAATTCATTTATTGTATGGATGTATTTCGGAAACATTTAGGTCAGGATAAATTTGCAAACCATTTTACATCTATCACCGAACCCGGGCATCGGCCATTACGCGAGATAAGCGAAACGCATGGCATAACCGTAATTGATTATCATCCGGCTATTGGTGGACGTTACTCTGCGCTCTCGGCTACAGGAATTCTTCCTGCGATGATTGCAGGGCTTGACGGAGAGGCTTTACGCAGCGGTGCGGCGAGCCTTATCGATTCGATCACTAATTCCGGAAGTGCAAGGGACGTGGCACCAGCGGTGGGGGCCGTTCTCGCTGTGGGTTTAGCCCAATACAATGGGATTACGGCATCCGTGTTAATGCCATATATAGACAGACTTGAGATTTTTGGAAAATGGTACCGTCAGCTCTGGGCGGAAAGTTTAGGTAAAGATGGTAAGGGCACTACGCCTATAGACGCGCTCGGGACAGTAGATCAGCATAGCCAACTCCAGCTTTACCTTGACGGACCGAAAGATAAATTTTTTACATTGATAATTTCAGAAATGATTCAAAAAGGGGGGCTTCTGCCTAAGGACCTAATTAATTTACCTGAATTAACGTATTTGGCGGGCAGGAGTGTTGGTGATTTGATGGCTGCTGAACAACAGGCGACCATTGAAACTCTAGTGGCGCACAATTGTCCTACTCGGATATTGGAAATAAGGCATCTTGATGAATATACGCTCGGGGCTTTGATGATGCATTTCATGCTGGAAACTATCATTGCTGCTGATTTGATGAATGTTAACCCATTTAACCAGCCTGCGGTCGAAGAAGGGAAAGTACTCGTGCGTAAGATGATGAATGAGCGGAACGTGACATGAAAATCCGTCTTCTCCCACCGAATATGGTTAACCAAATAGCGGCTGGTGAAGTGGTGGAAAGACCAGCTTCAGCAGTGAAGGAACTGGTGGAAAACAGTATTGACGCGGGTGCCGGTAAGATTGATATCGTCCTGCGGAATGGCGGTCAAACCTATCTATCAGTAACTGATGATGGCCATGGTATGACTAAGGAAGAACTCTCTTTCTCCATGGAGCGCCACGCAACATCAAAGCTGCCCGACGATAACCTTGAAAATATTGTCACATTGGGTTTTAGGGGGGAGGCACTCCCATCTATTGGCTCGGTTAGTCGAGTTGTTCTTACCAGCCGGGCGTTTGGATCCCAAGAAGGCTGGCAGCTTAGGGTCGATGGTGGCAAAAAATTTGAGCCAAAACCGGCAGCACACCCACAAGGTACAAGCGTTGAAGTGCGCGATCTATTCTATGCCACCCCTGCCCGTCTAAAATTTCTCAAGACAGAACGCACGGAAATGAACCATACCACTGATGCAGTAAAACGACTGGCCATGGCGCATCCGAATATCGCGTTTACACTTTTCAACGGGGAGCGCCATATTCTTAAAGTGTCTTGCTCACAGGGAGATTTTCTTTCTACTCGATTGGACCGAGTAGACGCCATTATGGGTAATGAATTTGGTTTAAATGCCCTTACTATTGATGCGGAACGGGAAGGCTTGAGGTTGACCGGTCACGCTGGGCTTCCTACCCTTAATAGGGGCAATGCATCGTTACAGTATCTTTTCGTCAATGACCGATCGGTTAGAGACAAATCATTTTTTGGTGCTGTAAGGGGTGCCTACCGGGATTTTTTAGCCCACGATCGATACCCGCTACTGGCACTATTCTTGGAAGTTCCGCCGGACGCATTAGATGTCAACGTTCACCCGGCAAAGACTGAAGTCAGATTCCGTGATCCCGGTCTTGTTAGAGGACTTATCGTCAGTGCCCTGAAACATGCGTTGGCTGGTGCTGGTCATCGAGCATCAACCACAGTTAGCCAAGCAGCACTTGGAGCTTTTCAGTCTCCTATTAATAAGCAACTGTTTGTTCAGTCTGCTCAGAGGACAAATGTCACGAACGGTTTTTCAGAAGCTTCAGGATATAGCCCACCAGGTAGTGTAACATCTGCATTAGCTAATTTAGACCATTCACCGTCGGCAAAAGCAGAAATTGAGATAGACGGAAATAGAGGTACAAACGAGAATTTTGGGGATTATCCATTAGGCGCTGCACGTGGGCAACTGCATGAGACTTATATTGTCTCTCAAACGACAGACAGTATCGTAATTGTGGATCAACATGCAGCTCATGAAAGGTTGGTCTATGAAGAGATGAAAGCAACTATGAACAGTGAAGGGGTTAGGAGACAAGGTCTTTTAATACCAGAGATAGTTGAGCTTGATGAAGTAGCAGCTGAAAAAATTGTAGAAAAATCAGGCGAATTAGAGGAAATGGGTTTAGTGTTGGAGACTTTTGGTCCTGGGACCGTCGTTGTTCGCGAGGTGCCTGCCCTTTTGGGAGAAATTAATATTCAGGGCCTTATCAAGGACTTGGCGGACGAAATTGTTGAGCTTGACGATACTCTCAGCCTTAAGAGCCGATTGGCCGACGTTTGTTCCACCATGGCATGCCATGGAAGTGTTAGAGCTGGGCGTCGGCTCAATGGAGGTGAAATGAATGCACTTCTGCGTCAAATGGAAGCAACCCCGCATTCGGGACAGTGTAACCACGGCCGGCCGACCTATGTTGAACTCAAACTAACCGATATAGAGAAGCTGTTTGGTCGGCGCTAAAACCACCGTCTTCCATCCCCCCACTCCATTTTAAGTAATAACGGTGTTGCCCCATTTCTATCTTAATAGCTACCAAAAAGTTACTAATTCGAAGTATGTTTATATTGTGCTGCCACTAATTTATTAACACGGCTTGTTAATTTGTTTACCGTGAAATTATTCCATATGACAGCAACGTAAACGTGGATTTACCATACTTACGCTCAGAGGTGAGTGAGAACGATGAGGGTAATTTATAGTGATCATTTTTAGCCATTTCCACCACCACCACCGCCCCCATTCGAAGCCAACCCCCTTCGTCGAGAGCTAGGAGAGAAGGAGTAATTAGATTCTTTCTATAAGGAGGATCAAGGAAGGCAAGTGCAGCGGCTTCGTCTCGACTGGTCCGAGCCGGTAGGCAAGAAGCGTCGATTTGGCGGATGGAAAAAAATGGAGTTTGGCCAATACTTCTCCCATTCAATTTGATGCTCTTTATCGCCGCATACTTGTTGTCAATGAACACAACTCTGTTGGCCCCTCTGGATAGAGCTTCGAAACCTAGGGCACCTGTTCCTGAAAATAAATCAAGCACGGTTATCCCATCAAACTTGAAGCCTAGGCCTTGAGACAGAATGTTGAATATTGCTTCACGACCCCGGTCACTTGTAGGCCGGATGCTCTGGCCCGACGGCACGGTAAGGCGGGACCCTTTAAATTTACCTCCGACGATGCGCACCGCTGTTTTCTCGCTTTAATTCAAGGCCTAACTGTTCGCGAAGGACTTTTTGCTTAACTTCAATTAATGCGCCTTTGGTCAGATTTCCGAGTTGGAATGGGCCATAGGCAATCCTTATAAGGCGGTTAACAGGCCAACCTAGATGCTGCATTACCTTGCGTACTTCCCGGTATTTTCCTTCTTCTAGAGATAACGTAATCCATGCATTAGAGTTCTGCTGGCGATCAATAACCGCTTTGATAGAACCGTATTTAACGCCATCAATAGTAGTTCCTTCTTTAAGCTTGTCGAGAATTTTTGAATCTACGTAACCGTGAACCCTAGCCCGGTAACGCCGCTGCCAGCCAGTGGACGGGAGTTCTAATTTACGTGCTAATTCGCCGTCATTTGTCATTAGTAAAAGACCTTCGGAATTGAGATCGAGGCGTCCGATGGATATAAGTCTAGGAAGATTTTGGGGTAATTTTTCAAAAAGGGTTGGTCGTCCTTGGGGGTCCCTGTGAGTAGTTAGGAGTCCCTGAGGCTTGTAATAACGCCAAAGACGGGTAGTTGGCGGTTCAGGGAGCGGTTTTCCGTCAACGAGGATTTTATTGGTACTGTTAACGGTCACGGCAGGTGAAGAAAGTATATTGCCGTCGATTTTAACCCTTCCCTCAGAAATCCAGCGTTCCGCGTCTCGACGGGAACACATTCCTGCCCGTGCGATTACCTTTGCAATACGCTCGCCCGAAGGTGTGCGAGTTTCTTTCTCCTGTATTGTTTTAATCGCAGGCGGCATTGTTAAAGGCTGAAAAAATCCTAATATCATTCGGATCCACCTCAAACTCCGGGTGCCATTGTATACCAAGACAGAACTTTTGTTGCGGCGCTTCGATGCCCTCCACAACTCCATCTGGCGCTATTGCATCTACTATAGCTGTATCGGAGACCTCTCCCACAGCCTGATGATGAGCTGAGTTCACATGCATTTGTGTTACTCCAACAATATCGTGGAGCAGTGTACCGGTCATGATTGTTACGAGATGGCTTGGTTCATCCCGCGGATTGGGTTGTTCGTGAGGTAGCGAATTTTCGATTTCATTTGGAATATGTTGAATCAGTGTGCCACCAAGGACTACATTAAGCAGCTGCTGTCCACCACAAATACCAAGTATAGGGATATCTTTTTTTAACGCGTAACGAGCGATAGCATATTCGAAATTGGTTCTGTTCTCCTTCAGGGATACAGTCTTGTGAACCTCTTCGTTGCCATATAGAGAGGGGTTCACATCGAAGGCGCCACCCGTAATTATTAAACCATCAATTTGGGAAGCGTATTGTTCTGCCAGCAGCGGTTCATGGGGAAGAAAGACCGGCACACCGCCAGTCTTAACTACTACTTGGCTATAATTTTCCCTCACTCCGTACCACGGAAAATTTGAATATCCACCAGCTTCTTCGTGGTCAAGGGTGATCCCTATAACGGGGCATTTCTTGGAACCGATCATATACGTATTTTACAATTGAAGATAGTATCGCGCAACGCTAACCATATTCTGCCCTTGACGTCTGGGTATAAAGACTGACAGCTTCTGTGAATGTTACAGGAGGTAAAAAGCTATATCCAGATAGCTGCGGATGAGGCGAATAAAGCAGGGTCGCGAGGTGAAGTTCCCGTTGGTGCTGTACTTGTAGATAGTGTTAACGATGAAATCATAGCCGCAGCGGGAAACCGAACAAAAGAATTTACTGACCCTACTGCGCACGCAGAGCTTCTTGTTATACAACAGGGAGGTCAAAGACTAAAAAATACGCATCTCACGGGATGCGATCTTTACGTGACATTGGAACCTTGCCCAATGTGCGCACAGGCAATTTCTTTTGCAAGAATACGGCGCCTTTATTTTGGTGCTTACGACCCTAAAGGTGGTGGTGTTGAACACGGAGCTCGTATTTTTCAGCAATCTACCTGCCACCATCACCCAGAGGTTTATGGGGGAATTGAAGAGAAAATGTGTGGTGCCTTGTTACGGTCATTTTTTGATGGGAAGAGGTAAGGCCTAAAATAAGTCCGGTTAATACGTGCTTTTGCTGAACGTTTAGTCTGCTAAGTTTATCTTATTAAGGAGATGACGAAAGATCTCCAATTAATTGTGGGTCGTGATTACGCTCCTACAAAAAGGTTATGAGATAGCTTATTTTTTCTGGAAGAGTTCATAAATTGTTGGGAGGCTACTTTTTATTTGGTATGAAACCTCAGTTTTAGTTTTTCCGGCTACAGGTGAATCGTTATTGAAAGTGAGGAGTTGCCTATGAGTGAAGCGCCCCATTGGAGGTTCAGTCATTTTGGCCTTTTCGTGAAAGACCTGGATCGGATGGTTCTATTCTACAAGCAGATATTTAGCTTGGTAGAAACAGATGGTGGCGAAGCGCGTGGTCACGATATTAAATTTCTTAGTCGGGATCCCTTGGAACACCACCAATTGGTTTTGGAAAGCTCCAGAAAATCTGATGAAACCACAGTACAACAGATGTCATTCCGATTTAGCAGTCTAGATGGTTTGCGGGAGATGAAAGACCGTCTAAACGCATTACCAAAAAATATTTTTAACGAGAGAATGACGCCCTACGGTGTCAATCACGGGATTGCATGATCTCTTTACTGTCATGACCCAGAGGGCAACCGAATTAAAATGTTTGTTGATTCTCCTTTTTATGTCCGACAACCCCTCGTTTCCACGCTAGACTTATCAATGTCTGATGATGAAATCTTGCAGGAAACTAGAGATAAGTTTGGCGATGATCTCTCCTTTAAGCCTTGGTCCGATTGTTCCAAGGAGTTGGCTGAAAGGCTATAAGGAACATAGAGGAAAATTTTTATGATCCGAAAATGTACCATAGATGATGTTAGGACCATCATCGAAATTATAAACGATGCTGCGAAGGCTTATCGGGGGGTAATACCTGATGACCGGTGGCAGGAACCCTACATGTCTGAACCCTATTTAACTGCGGAGCTTGACGACGGCGTCGTCTTTCAGGGTTTTACCGGTGTTGGTGATCGCCTCTTGGGAGTGATTGGTGTGCAGGATAAGGTTGATATTTTTCTCATCCGTCATGCCTACGTGCGCACTTTGGCTCGGCGGCAAGGAATAGGGGGACAATTGCTCGACCATGTAACCCAGGATATCGATAAACCATTCCTCGTTGGTACCTGGAAAGCGGCAATTTGGGCGATATCCTTCTATGAAAAGCATGGCTTCAAGGATGTGGGTCAGCAAGAAACGGAGCGCTTGCTAAAAACTTATTGGTCGATCCCAACTCGTCAGATTGAAACTTCAGTTGTTTTGGCTGACAATCGCTGGAGAGCTCTTTAAAAAAGTAAAATATTCCTTGCGGATTTTAATAAAATTGCCACCGTATCTGGCATCTAATATATACACGGTCATAGTTACCAAATCGGTCAGTTTTCCGCCGGTTTCTGACAACGTTGCAGTTAGTAACTTGAAGGCTTGGTGGGTCTGGGCATCAAAATCACCCGCTAGGGTTTCCCCATAATCGTCGTGGATTGCTCCGTGACCTGCGAGCCAAATAGTTGTGCCGCCCTTTGTAATGACAGCCGGAGAGAATGCGCGGTTTTTCTTCTGCCACGTACCTTCAATGAATCTGCGTTCCATACCTAGCCTCCCAATAGTCATTATCTCTCAGTTCTGATATCAATTGAATTGCAACATGGATATTGTGAGAAGTGTGCCCTCTTCGGACAGATGTTCCACGTTTGCCTTAACCCATTTTGGGTAACGCGGCATTAATTTCTGGGACCATCTTCAATGTTTCCAGAAATTTTCAATAATTCTAGAGTAATTAATTTCCCTGGATCAATACCCTTAATTGTGAAGTCTGTTTTATTGAGAATCTGTGTAAATTAGCAGTTAATCAGCTTCTAAACTTTCGCCATCCAACACGCGTCGTATGAGGTTTACAGTCTCGTCAATGCCATACAAGGCAATAAATGAACCCATCCGGGGGCCGGTCGGTTGGCCTAAAAGGGTTTCATAGAGGGTTTTAAACCAGCTCTTGAGGTCTTTGAAGGCGTGGCGCTTTCCCACTTCATAGATTTGGGTTTGTATCCCCTCTGCTTCCATATCTAAGGGGAGGGCACTTAATGTCTCAACCAAATCCAACAAAGCCATTCGTTCAATATTCGTGGGCGTACGGTATTGTTTATAAGGTTTTACAAAATCCCTGAAATACTCAATGGCGTATTCAGTGAGGCGGTCTAAGGTGGGAGCGTTCTCTGGTGTGGCGTCTGGGCGGTAACGAGAAATAAAATGCCATAGGGTAGATTTGTCTTCGGTGTTGCAAACCGCAGCTAAATTCAAAAGAATATTATACGATAAGTGAGCCTCTTCCGCGGGCGGTTCTCCGGTGTGGATATGCCAGACAGGGTTGGCTAAATGGGCCAGGTCATCTTGTTCTGGATATTTTGATACATGGGTGAGATATTCATCGACATACTTTGGAATAACATCAAAATAAAGGCGTTTAGCTTGGGATGGTTTTTGATACATAAATTGGCTGAGGCTCTCGGGTGGCGCGTAGCGCAACCAGTCTTCCATCGAGAGGCCGTTACCTCGGGATTTTGAAATTTTTTCACCGTTCTCATCCAGAAACAGTTCATATGTAAAGCCTGCAGGTGGTATTCCGCCAAGGATGCGAACAATGGCACTCGAAAGTCTTACCGAGTCTATGAGGTCTTTCCCGGACATTTCGTAATCGACACCCAACGCTTGCCATCTCATTGCCCAGTCAGCTTTCCATTGTAGTTTGCAGTGACCCCCGATGACCGGGATTTCTGTGCGTTTGCCGTTCTCCTCTTCATAAACAATGGAGGATGTCTCTTCTTTACATTCGACAATAGGCACTTGGAGCACCACGCCTGTTTTTGGGCAGATTGGCAGGAAGGGAGAGTAAGTTTTCCGCCGCTTTTCGCCTAAAGTCGGTAGAATTACGTTGGTAACCTTTTCGTAATTGTGAAGGATGCCTAACAAGGTATCATCAAATTCTCCCCCTTTATAAGCTGCAGTGGAGGATTTAAATTCGTATTCAAAACCAAATTCGTCCAAAAAAGCTTTTAACCGGGCATTATTATGGTCCCCAAAGTTTTCGTGGGTGCCAAAAGGGTCGGGAATGCTGGTAAGGGGTTTGCCTAAATGGCCGGCCATCATTTTTTTATTTGGGATGTTGTCTGGTACTTTCCGTAACCCATCCATATCGTCTGAAAAAGCGAAGAGCCTAGTAGGCAAGTCAGACAATATCTCAAATGCGCGGCGAACCATAGTGGTACGAGCAACCTCTCCAAAAGTACCAATATGGGGGAGGCCCGAGGGGCCATAGCCTGTTTCAAACAAAACAAATCCCTTTTCAGGGGTCTTGTCACCCAATCGCTCTAAAAGTTTTCTCGCCTCAGAAAATGGCCAGGCATTAGACTCTTGAGCGAGATCTCTAACCTTAGACAGGTTGATTTATTCCTATATGTTTCATGTTATTATTGAAATCTAAGTGCTTGCCAACAGGTCGTCAACACTGGTTTACACGGCAACTATAATTGTTGTTTGAGGTTCCCTGGAATGTTTCCAAGACTATCATGATTTTATCGTTTTGTCCTCACGTTTTGGCATCCTTCACATGGCGACGAAACACGTCTTTATAAAAAATAGAGTGGGTATAACCAAAAGAAAAGGGCCGTATTTTTGAATACGGCCCAAATTTATTTAATGGGATAAATTTTTTACATCATACCGCCCATACCGCCCATACCGCCCATGTCTGGCGGCATAGCTGGCGCAGCAGGTTTATCGTCCGGCTTTTCAGCAACCATGGCCTCGGTAGTGATCAAAAGACCTGCGATGGAAGCAGCATCCTGAAGTGCCGTCCGGACAACCTTCGTGGGATCAACAATCCCAGCTTTCACAAGGTCCGTGTACTTTTCCGTCTGGGCATCAAACCCATAAGCACCACCCTTGCTTTCCAAAAGCTTGCCCGCAACAACGGCACCATCGACACCGGCATTCTCCGCAATCTGACGCACCGGCGCCTGAAGAGCACGGCGGATAATGTCTACACCAACCTTTTGGTCGTTATTGTCAGTCTTGACCTTATCGAGGGCTTTACCTGCGTAGAGAAGTGCTACACCGCCACCTGGTACAATACCTTCCTCAACGGCTGCCCGAGTTGAATTCAACGCGTCATCTACGCGATCCTTCTTCTCCTTCACCTCTACTTCCGTGGCTCCTCCAATGTTGAGAACTGCTACACCGCCGGCTAGCTTAGCCAAACGCTCCTGAAGCTTCTCACTATCGTAATCCGAAGATGTCTCTTCAATCTGAGCCCGGATCTGGTTGCATCGGCCTTCAATATCCTTCTTCTTGCCGGCCCCTTCGACAACTGTCGTTTCTTCCTTGGTGATGGCTACACGCTTGGCTGATCCCATCATATCCAAAGACACATTTTCAAGCTTGATACCAAGATCCTCACTGATCACCTGACCTGATGTCAGAATAGCAAGGTCTTCCAACATGGCCTTCCGGCGGTCACCAAATCCCGGCGCTTTTACAGCCGCAACCTTCAGACCCCCTCGCAGCTTGTTAACAACCAATGTCGCAAGCGCTTCACCCTCAATATCCTCGGCAATAATCAAGAGCGGACGGCTAGACTGAACAACCGCTTCCAATACGGGCAACATTGGCTGCAATGAAGAAAGTTTTGCCTCATGGATCAGGATATACGGGTTTTCCATGTCACAGGTCATCTTCTCCGCATTAGTCACGAAATAAGGTGATGTATATCCACGGTCAAACTGCATACCTTCAACAACTTCCAGGTTCGATTCAAGGCTCTTCGCTTCCTCGACAGTGATTACACCTTCGTTACCAACCTTAGACATCGCATCCGCAATCATCGCGCCCACGTCACTGTCGCCGTTCGCCGAAATTGTGCCAACCTGAGAAATTTCTTGCGACGTGTTCACGCGCTTCGACGTCTTGACCAAATCTGCAATAACGGCCTCAACCGCTAAATTAATGCCGCGTTTCAGATCCATCGGGTTCATACCCGCAGCAACAGCCTTCGAACCTTCCCGTACAATCGCCGCCGCTAAGATCGTCGCCGTCGTCGTACCGTCGCCGGCCTCATCATTGGTTTTGCTCGCAACCTCGCGAACCATCTGTGCGCCCATGTTCTCAAACTTGTCTCCAAGTTCAATCTCTTTGGCAACCGTAACGCCATCCTTCGTCATGCGAGGTGCGCCAAATGACTTGTCTAACAAAACATTCCGTCCCTTGGGCCCAAGGGTTACCTTTACGGCATCCTCCAATACTTCAACGCCCCTCAACAAACGCGAGCGGGCATCAGTACTAAACTTCAATTCCTTCGCTGCCATCGTCCAATTCTCCTAGC
>Ga0209501_10003696_pt1 | contig 15134 bp, 16 predicted proteins | sample ArcticOcean_MG_C_4_FD_187434 | JGI IMG/M metagenome (GOLD analysis project Ga0209501, IMG submission 187434) | Marine microbial communities from western Arctic Ocean - ArcticOcean_MG_CB4_134 (SPAdes) (version 2) | ecosystem: Environmental > Aquatic > Marine > Oceanic | place: Arctic Ocean...
AGGCAGGTGCAACAGTACTAGGTGATCAAGGTTTAGTATGTATTGACGAATTTGATAAGATGAAAGCTGAAGATAGAAGTGCATTACATGAGGTCATGGAACAGCAAACCGCTAGTATTTCTAAAGGTGGAATTGTTGCAACATTAAATGCACGAACATCTATTCTTGCAGCTGCAAACCCAATGTATGGGAAATATGATTCTTTTAAAAACATTACAGAAAATGTAAATCTTCCAATACCACTTTTGACTCGTTTTGATTTAATTCATGTCATTAAAGATAAACCTTCAAAGGAAAAAGATACAAAAATCGCGCAACACATTATCAACCTTCACACTCCTAAAGGAATTGATCAAAAATCATTAATTGATTCAGAAACACTAACAAAATATCTTACTTATGTGAAACGAATTGATCCTAAACTTACCAAAGAGGCAGAACAAAAAATTCTTGATTATTACATGAAAATGAGAACAGTTGATGATGATAATATGATCACTGTTACTCCTAGACAACTAGAGGGTTTGATCAGAATGGCAACTGCAAGAGCACGTTTATTGTTAAAAACTCAAGTTGAAGAAGACGATGCGGAACGTGCTATTTACCTTTTACAAAATATGTTTGAAAAGGCAGGAATTGATGTCAATACTGGTAAAGTGGATCTTGGTGTACTACAAGGAAGACCACGAAGTGAAGTATCAAAAATGCAATTATTCATGGATGTAATACAATCACTTGAAGGTGAACATAAAACTCCAGTTGATGAAAAGCAATTAGTAGAAGAACTGGTAAAAACTGGAAAATATAATGATGAAGAAGCTAAAAACTTTATCAGAAAGATGGCAAGAGACTCATCTATTTATGAGTCAAAACCTGGTCATTATAACAGAGTATGAAAGTAAGTGAACTTGATCTAGAACCTAAAGTAATTGATTTTCTTAAGTCTGAAGGATACGACGAACTTTTTGAACCACAAGAACAATCTGTAAAGGCAGGATTATTTGATGACAAAAAAAATTTTTTAATTACAATACCTACTGCAAGTGGAAAGACACTCATTGCAATGTTAGCAATTCTTTCACATCTTTCAAAACATAAAACCAAAGTTATCTATCTAACTCCATTACGTGCATTAACTAGTGAAAAATTTGAAGAATTTAAAAAATTAGAGAAACTAAATCTAGGTAGAAAACTCAAAGTAGCATTATCTACTGGAGATTCAAAAGAAAAAAAAGAGAAATTAGAAGATGCAGATGTAATATTTCTCACAAACGAAAGTATGGATGCGAATATGGCATTTCAGCAAGATTGGATTTATGATATAGGATTGGTGGTTTCTGATGAAATCCATCTAATTGGTGATGACACAAGAGGTCCAACACTAGAAATTGTTCTAACCCGACTTAGATCTGGATTTATTGGAAAAAATCCACCTAGAATCATTGGACTCAGTGCAACTATATCAAACAGTGATGAACTTGCCGAGTGGTTGGATTGCGAATTAGTTGAGAGCACATTTAGACGTGTTCCGTTATCTGAGGCCGTTTACAGTCGACATATCATAACAAATCAAGACCGTGAAGAAACTGAAGGTAATCTCACAAATGATCGTCAAGAATCTAGGCACAAAAAGGATTGGATTGGTTTAGGGTTGGATACTGTCGATAATGGGGATCAATGCTTGATATTTGCAATGACAAGAAAAAACGCCGTAGCATGGGCAAAAGAGGCTGGACGAGATGTTGTAAAAATGCTTAATGAAAATCAACGAAAAGAACTAGAAAAAATCTCAAAGAAAATTCTCCCAAAAGATAGTTATGATAATACAAAATTAACTACTGAATTAGCACAAATGGTGAAAAATGGTACAGCGTTTCATCATGCAGGACTTGATCAAAGATGTCGTACAATAATTGAAACTGAATATAAAAACAGACACATAAAATTCTTAACTGCAACTCCTACCTTAGCTGCTGGTGTAAATTTACCTGCACGTAGGGTTGTAATTCCAAGTGTTATGAGATATACAAATAATGGTTTGGAAAAAATTAGTATTTTAGAATACAAACAGATGTGTGGAAGAGCTGGACGACCACAATATGATGATATGGGTGAATCAATAATTATTTCAAAAGGATATCCTGATGAAATATTAGAACATTATATTGATGGTGAACCAGAACCATTAGAATCAAAAACTTTAGATGAAGATAGTTCTTTACGAATAAATTTACTTGGATTTGTTTATACCGCATCTAAATTTAATCCAACATCTTATGAAAAAATAATAAAATTCTTTTCACAAACTTTTGCCGCGTATCAACTTTCAGATAACTCTGTATTGGAAAAAAAGGTAACAAAACAACTTGAAAAATTAAAAGAGTATGGGATGATTACTGATGAAAATGGTTTTGAACCTACAAAATTTGGTATTAGAGTTTTTTATTTAAGAATTGATCCTAAAACTGCCTTTGATATGACAGGTTACATTGAAGACTATGTAAGAGGAACAAAACATACATTCGGAATATTACACATGATTACAAATCTTCCTGAATTTTATTCACAATACCCAATACCTGATAAATATCAAGAAGATATGGATGATCTTATTAATAAAAATGAAAAATTATACACACAACAAAAATTTTCAAGCGAAGATTGTTTCAAAAGTCTGTTAATTCTTTACAAATGGATTGATGCTATGACTTATCAAGATATGTCAGAACATTTTGATGCTGAGCCTGGTGATATATTCTATATAAAAGAAAATGCAAAAGATTTGACTTATACCTTTACAGAGATTGTTAAATTTTGGAGAGATCACGCCAAAGAAAATGATCAAAAAAAGATTGTATCTGAATATCAGAATCTCATTGACGAATCAGATTTGCTTAAATTGCAAATAATTCATGGTGTTCCAGAGAAATATCTTGAATTAGTAAAAATAAAACAAATTGGACGAGTTCGTGCTCAAATTTTGTACAAAAATGGCTACAAAAATAAAACCGCACTGAAAAAAGCACCTCTTGAGAAGTTAGCAGCAATAGATAAAATTGGTGCAATTCTTGCAAAAAGTATCAAATCTCAAGTAGAAAAGGTCAGATAATTGGAACAACTAATAATCCCAGCAATAATCGCAATTGCCGTTGCATTTTTTTCCGTATATGGGTTGACTCCTTTTGTAATACGTGCTTTAGAAAAACGTAACATCACTGTTGTTGATGTAAATAAGAAACAAAAAACAATGGTTGCAAGACCTGGTGGACTATCGATTATTGTTGGAATGGAATTATCATTAATTATTTTATATATATTTTTTCCAATCTCTGAAATACTTGCTGTTATCCTGACAACATTCTTTGCATTCATTGTTGGAATTATAGATGACAAAAAAACTATGGGTGGTTGGTTTAAACCAGTAGCTCTTGCATTTTGTTCTGCCCCAATATTACTACTTGGTGCATATGATTCAAATCTTGCTTTTCCATTGTTTGGAACAGTTCAAATTCCATTGTTATACATGGCACTAGTTGTATTTATGATTCCAATTATGGGCAATACAATAAATTCAATAGATGTGTTAAATGGTGTAGCAAGTGGATTCATTACAATTGCAAGTTTCGCATTATCTGCTTGTCTTTTTATAATTCAAAATTATGAAGTAGGAATAATTTGTCTTTGTTTAGCATTTTCATCTTTAGCATTTTATAAATATCATAAATTTCCAAGCAAAATATTTCCTGGAGATTCAGGTGCAATAACATTTGGTGTTGCATATGGTGGAATTGCAATAATTGGTGGTGTTGAAGTAATTTCTGCTATTGCAATTCTTCCAGCAATTATTAATTCATTTTTATTTTTATCTAGTGTAAAGAAAATTGTAGAACATAGGGAAATTAAAAACCCTGTGACTCATACTGATGATTGGAAATTACAATCGACTTCTGAAAAGCATGCTCCAATCACTCTAGTTAGATTACTTATTGCAAAAAAACCTCTAACAGAAAAACAAATTGGATATGAAATTTTTAAACTAGGAATATTTTCTGGAATTCTTGCTATAATTACGGCATTTATGATGGGAGTGAATATCTGATGTCTCTACCACTATTCTCATTCATCTTTGCAATGTGGGTTTTAATTATAATTGGTGGCGGTTTGATGGTTGTTTTCATTGGACCTTTATCGTTTTCTGGAGATGGGCAATTAGATCCGCTCATTAATTCTGGTGTAAAAGTGCTAATTGCGATGATTCTGATATTCATTTGGGTTTTGACATTGTTGAAAATTAAAAACTGGATATTTAGAAAAATCGTAAATTCATAGAGTTTATTTTTGATTCATGAGATAATTTACGACTAATCTCACTCCAAATCCTGTAGCGCCATGTGAATTGTATGATTTATTTTTTGTAGATGGTTGAATCCATGCAGTTCCAGCAATATCAAAATGTACCCATGGTACATTTCCTACTGAATTTGCTAAAAATGCTGCGGCAGTGATTGTACCTGCAGCTCTTCCCATTCCGATATTTCTAATATCTGCAACTTTTGATTTCACCATATCCATATAATCATCATTTATTGGTAATTCCCAAACCTCTTCTGAAGTTTTTGTTGATGCAGTTTTAATTTTTGATACAAGTTTTGCATTGTTACTTACTATTCCTGCAACATTAGTTCCTAATGCAACAATACATGCTCCAGTTAATGTTGCAAAATCCATTACCGAAGATGGTTGATAGTGTTTTATTCCATATGCAAGTCCATCTGCTAAAATTAATCTACCTTCAGCATCTGTGTTTAAAATTTCTGCAGTTTTTCCATTAAATAATTTTATAATATCTCCAGGTCTAAATGCCTCTCCACTTGGCATATTTTCGACAGATGGAATTATTGCAACTACATTAATTGCAAGTTTTAACTCTGAGATTGCTTTCATCACTCCTAATACTGTACATCCTCCACATTTGTCAAACTTCATCTCATCCATTTTTTCTCCAGGTTTTAACGAAATTCCGCCTGTGTCAAATGTTACTGCTTTACCAACAAGCAAGATTGGTTTTTGTTCCTTCTTACCATTTCTATATTCTAAAATTATGAATTTAGGTTCATTTTTACTTCCTTGTCCTACTGCAAAAACTCCTCCTAATCTTTTAGATTTTATCTCATTTTTTGAAAATACTGTACATTTCATTTTATTTTGATTTGCTATCTTCTTTGCTATTTCACCTAATTTCATTGGAGGACATTCATTTGGTGGAAGATTTGCAACATCTCTTGTAAATTTAACTGCATCAGAAATTATAATTGAATTTTTGATTATTTTTTGTGCATTTTTATCAGATGTTAATAGTGTTAAATCTGGTTCTTTTTTGTTAGATTTTTCTTTTTTAAATAAATCAAACTCATACAGTGAAAGATTTGCACCTTCTACTATCGTTGATATAACTTGATCATTTTTAATTGAAATCTTCTCTGGAATTATAATTGAAAATTCTTTTATTTTTAATTCATGAATCTTTTTTGTAATAATACCTGTAACATCTCTAATTACATCTGAGGTTAGTTTATTCTTTTTACCTAATCCTGCAATCAAAACTCTCTCTGATGGAATTTCATTGTGTGAATGAATTATTGAAATTTTACCTTTCTTACCGTTGATCTCTTTAACTGATTGTGAAATTATCTGGTCTATTTTTTTATTTAATTTTCCCAATCCTATTGCTATATTTGTATCCTCAAAACAAAATGCACACAAAATTGAGGTTCTTTTTTTTACTGGGGAAACTGCTTCTGTTCTAATTTGCATATATTTTTCTGAAAAATACTTTTTTTATAGATTACTTATCTTGATCTTTCTACTGTGAGTAATTAGACTGGCAGAACGGAAAAACACTGCAAGTGAATCCTTGCATCCTATATCGCATGATTCTTGAATGCTCATTTCATTGAATTTTTTGTCGTGAATACTCCGAATTGCTGATAATAATGGAATAATTGCAGCCCTTCCCCCGTATGCTGTTTTTTTATCAATAAACCAAAACATTTCCAATGCATCATCTTCTAGAATTTTTTCTCTAATCGTTCCTCCAAATTCTGTATAATGACCGATCATACGTAATTTTCCTTTAGCTAAAAAATTCATTAATTTGGCAAATTTTATACAAACATAACATCTGTCATCATAAAGCATGAGTGGCAGTGAATCATGAAAATCCATATTTTCAGTACGATCTTTGAAGATTAAAATTTTTGGAAATAGCTATTTATGTAATTCTAGGTATTTTTTCTTGAGGACGATCATGTGTAAAATTAAAAGTATCAAATTGGTCAATAAACTACGATGGGCCTGAATTACTATCAAATTAAAAAAAATGTTCTTCAAGCAAGAAAATTAGTTATTCGTGGAACTTCTGTGGCTGGTTCTGGTCACCCTGGAGGTTCATTCTCAATGGCCGAAATCATGGGATGCATATTCTATAATCATTTGAAATATGATCCAAAAAACCCTGAATGGGAAGATCGTGATAAACTAATCTTATCAAAAGGTCATGCATCTCCAGGTTTATTTTCAAACATGGCAGTAGCTGGATATTTTGAAGAATCACAATTAGATACTCTACGACAATTTGGAAGTAAATTACAAGGTCATCCTGATCTCAAATGTCCTGGTGTTGAATTTTGTGGTGGTTCTTTAGGTATTGGATTATCATACTCTATTGGAAATGCATTGGCTGCAAAACTTGATGGAAAAGATACGCACATCTTCACTGTAATGGGTGATGGCGAAAGTGATGAAGGTCAAGTATGGGAAGCTGCAATGACTGCTGCAAAATACAATGTTGATAATTTAACATTAATCCTTGATAGAAATTTCATACAACAAGATTCTTACACTGAAAAAATTATGCCACTAGATGCAACTCTTGAGGGTGATGAACTATCTGAAATGTGGAGGGATGCTAGTAGATGGAAAACTGGTGACAAATGGCGTTCCTTTGGATGGAATGTAATTGAAGTTGATGGTCATAGAATTGAACAAATTTCTAATGCAATTAGTAGAGCAAAATCTGTTAAAGGCATGCCATCAATTATCATAGCTAGAACAATTAAAGGAAAAGCTGTTGAACACATGGAAGATAATCCGCAATGGCATGGTAAAGCACCTAATCCATCACTTGTTCCTATAATTAATCAAGAATTAGATTCACAATTTATGATTGCACCTTCTATAATAGCAGGCGATATGACAAATTTAGAAAATGAAGTGAAACGCTGTGATGATGGACGTGCTGATTATATTCATCTAGATGTCATGGATGGTCAATTTGTTCCAAATTCTACTTTTGATTATACAAAAATTAAAGAATTAAGGCCTCTAACTCTTATTCCATTTGATACTCATTTAATGATTAATGAACCTGTAAAACAAATTCAAAATTATATTGACGCAGGAAGTGATATTGTAACTGTACATGCCGAAGTATGTGACGAATCAAGTTTTGGTGAAATTCATGATCTATTAAAATCGAATAAAGTTAGTGTTGGATTAGCAATAAATCCTGATACTTCTATGCCTGAATGGAGTAAAAAATTCATTCCTACACTTGATCAAGTTATCGTAATGTCTGTTGTGCCTGGTAAGTCAGGTCAAAAATACATTGAAAATACACATGAAAAAACAAAAAATCTCATGTCAAGTTTGAAAGAAAATAATTTTACTGGTTACATCGAAGCTGATGGTGGAGTAACTTTAGATAATATTGGTCAATGCTTTGCAGATGGTGCACGTGCATTTGTTGGAGGAAGTGCAATAATCGGTCAAACTGATGTTCGATTAGTGATACGGGAATTCAGAAATCAAGTATTGAGAACTAGACGTAAATTATTGATTCAAAAAGCCAATGAACTTGGCGGCACTGAACTGGTGAATAAATGGATTGACTTGCATGTACTAGGTAAGAAAAAAGACGAACTCACACAAATAGCAACGGAGCTTGGATATCAATGAGTACTGAGTTTGGTGACATGCGAACCGCATATGGAAAAGCTCTCATTGAGTTAGGTGAACAAAATAAAAATATTGTTGTTTTAGGTGCAGACACCACTGATTCACTGAAAACATCTGGTTTTGGAAAACAATTTCCTGAAAGATTCTTTAATGTAGGTATAGCTGAAGCAAATTTAGTATCTGTTGCTGCAGGATTAGCTTATTCTGGAAAAATATCTTTTGCAAGCACATATGCAATCTTTTTGCCAGGACGATGTGTTGATCAAATACGAAATTCAATTGCATACCCATCAAGAGGAGAAAAAAAAGGTCTAAATGTTAAACTTGTAACATCTCATGGTGGATTATCTGTTGGTGCTGATGGCGGTTCTCATCAAACCATTGAAGATATCGCAATAATGCGTGTCATACCAAACATGAAAGTTCTAATTCCTGCTGATGCAGTTGCTGTTTCAAAACTAACAAAAAATATTGCACAAACTTATGGTCCATTTTACATGAGAATGGCAAGATCCAAGGTTTCTACTATATACTCTGATTCTCAAGAATTTGAAATTGGAAAAGGTATAACATTAAGAGATGGAAATGATTGTACTATAGCTGCAACTGGAATAACAGTAAAAATGGCACTTGATGCAGCTGAGAAACTTCAACAAGGTGGTATTTCATGTAGGGTTATTGATTGTTTTACAATAAAACCAATTGACAACGATATCTTAGAAAAGGCTGCAAGAGAGACTGGTGGAATCGTCACTTGTGAGGAACACAATATTCTGGGTGGATTTGGCTCTGCTGTTTCTGAAGTGGTGTCTGAATCATATCCAGTTCCTATACGTAGAATTGGAGCACAAGATATGTTTGGTGAATCTGCTCGTGATAGTGAAATACATCAATTATTTGAAAAACATGGTATCACATCAATTAATATAGAAAAAAATGTCAAAGATATCCGGAGTAAACAATGAAAATTTTCCTTGATACTGCGAATATTGAAGATATTCGAAAATATAATGACATGGGCTTACTGGATGGAATTACCACAAACCCCTCATTACTTGCAAAAGAAGGTGGTGATCCACATGTAGCAATGGAAGAAATCACTAGAATAATCAAAGGTGATGTTAGTTTAGAAGTTGTAAGCACTGATTATAATGGAATGATGGAAGAAGGAAAAAAACTTCGAGAATATGGTGATCATGTTGTTGTCAAATGTCCAATGACTGGTGATGGTCTAAAAGCTTGTAAGAGTTTTTCAGAACAAGGAATACCTGTAAATATTACACTTGTATTTTCAGCCAATCAGGCACTTCTTGCTGCTAAGGCAGGTGCAAAATATGTTAGTCCTTTCATTGGAAGATTAGATGATATTGGTCACACTGGCATGGATCTAATTAGAGAAATTAAACAAGTTTTTTCAAATTATGATTTTAAAACACAAATTCTTGTTGCTAGTGTAAGACATCCACAACATGTTGTAGATGCAGCAAAAATCGGCGCTGATGTTGTAACTTTACCTGCCAGTGTATTAGCAAAAATGCTTGGTCACTCTTTAACTGATAAAGGTCTTAAAATGTTCCTATCTGACTGGCAGAAATTACAGTCTGATTTATCAAAAAAAGCATAATATTTCGGATATCTCTTGACTGGTCTTTTTAATAATCCTCGACGTCATCTTAGAACGCTTATCAAACAAGCAAGAAAAGAAAAAAATTCTGTAGAAAGAGAAAAAAAATATGATGAAGCATTAGAATATGGTCATGGAATTGAAAAAAAACTTGAACATGATCCTGATATTGCATTCATTATTGGAACCATCTATTACATCAAAGGCGATTCTCAAAAAACATTGGAATACATGAATAATGTTTTAGAAATTGGTATATTTGATCTTGATGCTTTGGCAATTAAAGCAAGTGTGTACCTTAATCTGAAAAATAGAGAAAAGGTAATTGAATGCTGCAACAAGATTAAGGAATTAGACCCAAAAAATAAATCTCTATTTGAGATTGAGGAAGAACTAAAGAAAATTTAAAAATAATAAATGAATTGGAAACTCTACATATCGTAGATCATTAATTCTTTTTCTTCTAATGAAGAATGTAGGTTATGCACTGATCTATACACATCTGCCTCTTTTTTGGCACCTGTGCATACAAGCTTGCCTGATGCAAACAGAAGAATTACTGTTTTTGGGTCAAGCATTCTATGAATCAAACCTGGAAATTGTTCAGGTTCGTACATGCTTCTTGGTAATGTTCTGGCTGCTTGCTCCAAATGGATCTTTCCTCCTAGATTTATTGCAGCAACAATATTTTGTACAGTAATGACTGCATCTTTCTTAATCTTTATGCCTCCTTTGCGTAATTGTTTTACAACCGTCTGAACAGCTTTTACTGCCATTTCTTCAGATTTTGCACCGGTACATACCATTTTACCCGTTCTAAAGATCAGTGTAGCAGTTCTTGGACTTTCCAAGCGAAAAACCAAACCTGGAAATTGGTCTGGATGGTATTCTGTTGCAGGAAATTTTTTCGTAATATCATTTAGATCTATTTTTTGATCAACTGATGCAGAAGCTACTACGTTTTCTACACTTACTATTGGTTTTGTCTGTGGCATTTTTACTCTTTAAATACTCCCTTTATATATACATGGATTTGATTTCGGTCTATTATTACAATTAATGATGATTTATCCACATGTACCGATGTTCTTCTTCAAAAAGTTCTATTTTGATATCGTTATTTTTTATCTCATCCGGTTGAAACTCAAAGAAATTTAGTTTTCCCGAATATGGAATAGGCACTCGTAATTTTTTTGGATTTTCTAAAATGAATCCATACTTGTTATTTGTTTTGCTTGATATTGAATGATGTTTTTTCTTATCAGTGTAAAGTTCTTTATCTGAATCATATTTTTTTACATCAACTAGATTTACTTTTCCTATTATTGCACCGACTGTAATTGATGATGGTAATATTTTCATTCGTCTGCAATCTTCTATAAGAATATTTTTTGCAGCATGAATCAAAAACTCACCTCGAAATTTAGTATTCCATTTTCTCAATTCAATTGTCTTTTTTCCTTGAACAATTAACTCAGCAAATGGTTGACAAACCGAAAGACATTTCATAAATTTTATTTATTCACAGTATCTTAATAAACATCAAAATTGTGATACTTGCTCAATTATCTCTGACATATCTTTAGTTTGACTTTCGGGAAGGCCAGTAATTCCTCCAGTTAGACTATCGGTTTGAATACCCTTTTCTGCTAAAACATTTGCAGCCATTAATGATGTTCTTCCTGCCATACATACCATTAATGTTTTTCCATTAGATTCTTGTAATGCATTATCAATTTCCTCAGGAATTTGTTGTCCTGATAGTAATTGTTGTGCTATTCTGGCATTTGGTACAACAATCTTACTCTTATCAATACCGAGTGATTTTGCAAGTAATTCAATTCCTTCCTCACGTGGAGTATACTGAGTATGAATCCATATTACTTTATTATACTCATTTGCATTTGATGCAACATCTTGCTGTGACACTTGATTTGGTGTAATACTATTTCCAATTTTCTCGAAATTCTTTCTATATTTGTCAATTCCATCACAAATCATCACAACATAATTTCCTCCATTTTTGTATATCATTTGTAAAGCTGCATAAAGTTCGAGAGCACTACTTTCGCCCATATCATGTCCTTTATCTACAAAGAATTTTAGAAGTGGTTTTGCTTGTTCAAAATCTACTTGATGTTTACCTGCATATTTATCTGGGTTATAATATTTTAGACCGTCTGCATTTCCTACTGTTCTTATTCCTGCAACATCTTGTTGATCTGGTGGAAATATCACGTGAACTCCTTTTTTATTATATTTCTCATCAAAATATCTACTTAGACCACCAGATGTTCCACCAGTTCCAAATGTACAAACAATATTGTAATTCTCTAATGATTCCCCATTTTCATGCAACTGCTGATCAATTTCAACACCTGTAACAGTTCTATGTGCATCAACATTCAAATCATTATCGTACTGCTCAGGACAGAATAAATTGTAAATTTTTGCAAGGAATTTTGCTAAATTGATTATATCTTTTTTAGCTAAAAGTGTTTCAATCTCTGAAATACTGTCATCAAAAGTTTTAGGCTCAAATCCAAGATCAATCATCTGTGAACGAATGTTTGCAGCAGTAGCTTTTGCAACCAATGCATCTTGTTTATCTTCCATTCCAGGTGCAGGACAAATATCCATGTCAAGATCCATGATTCGAATATTTCCATTTCTTAATTCTTTGAAAACACCTTCCTGAAGTTTTCTTGAAACAAGTGCAATTGCAGTTACACCAATTTTTGAGAGTAACCCAAGGGCAATTCCAAAGTTTCCTGACGTAGCTTCAATCACTGTTGTTCCTGAAGTAATTTTACCTGTGGTTATTGCATCATGAATAATGTTAACAGCTGGTCTTACTTTGATTGAACCTGTCAGTAGGGTGCCATCAAACTTTCCATACACTTTGAAATCCTTTTCACTAATATCTAAGTCATATACTGTCTTTGCACATTCCTTAAGATCATCAGTGAGATCAATTAATGGTGTGGCATTAACAATCTGTACTTTGCCATCTTTTTCTTCTCTGTGAGGAACTTTGGACCACACTTCTTGTTCAAATTTCTCCATTAATGCGCTATCTGACATATGATTGCATAATTGAGCTTCAATTTAGAACTTTTGCACTTAGCTGAGAATAATTATCGTGAACTATTTTAACTCCAGAAACTAATCAATATCATGAAAATGTCAAGCAAATTAGCAAAGGCTCTAAATGATCAAATTTCCATGGAAGCAAATGCTGTAAATGCATATCTTGCTGCAGGTTCTTGGTGTGAGATAACTGGCTATGATGGTTCAGCTGTATTTTTCTATGCACAAGCTGAAGAAGAACATCTACACATGTTAAAATTTATAAATTTTCTAAATGGTCAAGGTGTGGGTGCAATCATTCCTGCAGTTAAACAACCACCAAAAACTTTCAAATCATTAGAAGCAATATGTAAGACTGCATTAACAAACGAACAAGGTGTTACAAAATCAATTAACAAAATGGTTGACCTTGCTCAAAGAGATAAAGATCATAATACATTTACATTCTTACAATTCTTTGTCAACGAACAGATTGAAGAAGAACAACAATTTGAAAACATACTACAAAAATTCAATCTTTTAGGAAGAGACAAACTTGCAATTTATGAGATTGATAAATTACTTGGTGGGATGACAACTTCACCTACAACTGAATCTCAGAATTAATTAGAATTTTTCCAATCTAGTTGTTTTTTATCATATTCCTCTTTTGAATACATTACTTTGGCAGGAACACCTCCTACAACCGTGTTTGGCGGTACATCTTTAGTTACAACTGCACCCATTGCAACTACGCTATTTTCTCCAATAGTTACTCCTGCTTTGATTACAGCCCGACTACCAATTACCACATTATCGTTTATTGTAACTCCAATTAATTTTTCACTAGGTGGGAATGGATCATTTGTCAATGACACTGAAGGCCCAATGAAAACATTATTTCCAATTCTTGACAATGGTGGAATGTATGCTAATCCTTCAATCATTGTATCATTTCCAATTTTTACATCATAATCCACATGTGCAAGTGAACCAATTTTTACATTATTGCCTATTTTTGTATTATCTCCAACATATGCAAAATGCCATATCTTCACATTATCACCAATGTTTGCTTTATCGGAAATGAAATTTTCTACCAATTATATCACAAGTGCCAAGGTTTTCCTTGTTTAGTTATCTTTTCTGGAAGTGAATCTTTATTTTTTTTGAGAAATTCATCCTCTTGTTTCTTATCTCTTAATTCATCAGGAAGCATAACAGGAATCTCTTCAATTATTAGAAAATGTCTTTTACATGAAGTACAATAAATTGCTCCTTCTTGTACCTCATCGTTTTTTGATTTAATTTCTATTAACTCTAAAGGATGATTTTTACACATTGGACATGCCAAAATGTCTAGTAGGTTTTTTTTCATTTTATATCCAGATAAATTGGAATTCCTTTTTGACTAGATAAAAGAGCTGCTTCTGCAATTCTTGTTACATTGACTGCATGCTCTGGTTTCACTATTAACTCATTTTTATCTTCAATTGCATCTAGAAAATTTCTAATTTCTAGTGATAATGGTTCTTCTTTTTGAATATTTGGATTATCTGTTCCCTTGTCTGTTTCAATACGTATCTCTTGAGTGATGAAATCTGAAAAAATTCTTCCATCTGTACACACTGCATTGAAATTTCTTACTCTAGTTGGTGTAATCCAATTTGAAGAAATTGTTGCAATTTTATTGTCTTTGAAACCTAGCATTATTGTAGCAAAATCTTCATGTTCGTGGTTTATTTGACCTGATTTTGCAAATACCACTTGTGGTGTTTCATCAAAAAGCCACATTGCAGTATCTATATCATGAACACTTGTATCATAAATAATTCCAACATCTTTGATATGTAACGGCATTCTATGTTCTCGATAAAATTCCAATCTAATCAAATCTCCAAACTTTTTTGATTTGAGATAATCTTTTACATTAGCTACAGCAGGATTAAATCTTTCAATATATCCGCAGGTTAGGATAACTTTGTTTCTTTTAGCCTCTTCAACTAGTTTTTCTCCATCATCAGAAAGATATGTCATTGGTTTTTCTACAAAAACATGTTTCTTTTTTTGGATTAATTCTAAGGCTATTTCTGAATGAGTCGAGGTTGGTGTACAAATAAAAGCTGCATCAAACTCTTCTTTTTCATACAATTCTTTTATTGTTTTATAATAATTCACATTATATTTTTCCCCAAATTCTTTTGCTCTTTCCAAATTTATATCACAAATAGCTGATAGTACTCCGAATTCAGATAATACTCTGGAATGATTTTTACCCCAACCACCAGTTCCAATTTGAATTACTTTCATTTTTAATACACGCTTGTTAACCATTTAGAAAATTTTTTGTTATTATTCATTACTATCTCGCTGTATGTATTCATAACTTGTTTTGTTATTTCTCCAACTTTTCCATCACCTATTT
>Ga0209501_10003698_pt1 | contig 15126 bp, 14 predicted proteins | sample ArcticOcean_MG_C_4_FD_187434 | JGI IMG/M metagenome (GOLD analysis project Ga0209501, IMG submission 187434) | Marine microbial communities from western Arctic Ocean - ArcticOcean_MG_CB4_134 (SPAdes) (version 2) | ecosystem: Environmental > Aquatic > Marine > Oceanic | place: Arctic Ocean...
TAAATACCCTCTTTATCTTGGGGAATTTGTTGCATACTTTTGAATTGAACAGGTGCAAATTTGGGTAAAGCAATTGGTATTTCGTATAATTTTATAAACTCAAAATTAATATCTTTTGGAAAACAATGCGTTAGTTCAGGTATAATCATTTCAACTAGTTTATTTTTGCTTATATCCAGTAATATTTGGTTAACATTAACTGATATAAGGTTTTGTTTGGAATAATTGGAATTTATATTTGTTAAGCAACAAATGATATTGATTAAACCATCACTCTCATTCGTAATAATTATTGGATCCTCTATAACTTTTTTAGAATTCAAAAATACAGACAAGTTGCACTACAATATAGTGGAGGTTCAAATACTTTAGTTAGACCAGAAGTAGTGGTTCCATCAGTGGCCACGATGATTATTTGTGCAGTTAATGATAAACCATCATCAAATACAACTTTGCGATCTTATACAGATGTAACTTTAGAACTAAAAGAAAATTGTGGTTTTTATCCTAATTTTTTGCACAAGAAAGACCTGCTATACCTGTCCCTATAATAATGATTTCTCGATTATACATTGAAATCTATTTACGGCATATACAACAACTTGAGAAATTAGTTTTCAGTTTTTTCTGAATCATTAACAGTAGGTTGAGGTTCAGCTGGAGTTGGTTGTTGAGCAACAGGTTGGGATTCAGCTGGAGTTGGTTGTTGAGCAACAGGTTGGGATTCAGCTGGAGATGGTTGTTGAGCAACAGGTTGGGATTCAGCTGGAGATGGTTGTTGAGCAACAGGCTTTGCCTCTGATTTTCCTCTCCCAAAAGGTAATGAAAATCGAGATTTTTTTTGTGGGGCACTCGCAGCACGTAAATTTAGGGGTTCTTCCTCAATTGGTGGTGTCTTTTTATAGGCTAAAAAGACCATAACACCGGCTAAAGCAATTCCAATAAATACAACAAGATTACTCATTACATAGATATTAAAATTCGCAACAATAACAGCAACTCTCGATAAACCTTCAGAATCTTCTGCGGGTGAAACTACAGAAATACCTTTCCCAATCACTTCACCTGCCTCGCTAATTTCATTGGATGAAGCCTCAAAAGATAATCCTGAACCTAATATCAAGCTAGCAAAAAACATTATGTTTCCTATTAGCAAAGCCCCAGCAAAAATAGAAATTCCTAATCTCCAACCTTCAGCTATTGCAGAACGTTTACGTTCTTCAACTACTTGCTCTTCTTTTACAATTTGGTCTGTTGCTTGGTCTTGAAGTTTCTTTTGTGCAGCTTGTGATTGTTCAGATGCCAATTTCACTCGTTCTTCGCTGATAGCAGTAACATCTTCCAGTTGTTGTTTCAATCGATTAATTTCAACATCTTTTCTAGCTGAGGTTGCACTTTGGACTCTCCAAGCTGCTGCTGCCAAAGCACCAACAACACCGATAGCACCAGGTACAAACATAAATCCTAAAAGATTTCCTGCTTCCATAATAACCTTCCTATGATTATTTTTTCAGTTAACTGTCTTCTTACATAAAGAATTATAAAATTATTGCATAATTAAAATACCATTTTGTGTAAAAACTAGCTAGTTGATTTAACCTCTTTTATTAACTTTGGTAAAAAAATCGATTAATCATTAAAAAATGTCCGTACAAGTTCCCAAAGACCCCCTATAGTAACAAAAACTATTTTATAAAGGAAGGTTTTTATAATTAAACCCCTTCAACAAAAATGATATCTGAATTTGTATACTTGCTTCGAATTTTTTTCCATGGGGCATATTCATCGCCTTCATAAAAATTCATAGCATCTTCTCGGGTTGGGAATTCAATTATTACCATCCGAGTTGGAGACCAATCTCCTTCATATCGAGTAAGTTCCCCTCCCCTAACAAGGTATTTACCTCCATGCTTAGCGGCAATTTTAGGAACTTCAACAAGATATTCTTTATAGCTATGAGGTTCAATAACACTCACATTTCCTACTAAGTAAGTAGCCATATTCTCTTCTTTCTATTTATTGATCTATCAATACATTCTATACATTTTTCTATAATATAGTAGTAGTCTTTTTTATCAATTGGGAAAATGAAATACACTTTAGATATTATAACTAATATCCAAAATACCTAGTTTACCAATTGCATTCAATAAATATTAATCCAAAGATAAAAGTTATAGTTGGCATATTTATATAATAGCTATATAATAACCTAAATTTACATACTTACAGAGTAGTCTATGAACAAAATAGAACCGTTTCAATTCTCATTTGAAAATTGCAGAATATGTGGTCATTCTCCCCGCGGCAAGCGTTTTTGTTATTGGTGTGGAGCATCTCTTGATCAAGAAGATACTCAACCATTTGATAAAAAATCCCTCGAAGAACAACATAATGGTTTAAGCTGTAACATTGTTCATGGTCGAGGAAAAGGGAAACAAAACCACGAAAAATGGATTCAAGAAGGTAAAGATTGGGAAATTCCTACTCTTTGTCTTAATTGTGATAACATAATCAGGTTCCCACTCTCACTCAAAAGGTATTGTAGTAAGTGCGGTATTAATTTATCCCAAACTTCTCTTTCATACTCACAAAGCATCTAGATAGATCTACAGTTTGAAATAAAATCTCAGGAAGAGGAATTAATTAATAACTTTTCCTATCATAATACCCATTAATCCTGCCACTAAACCAAAAATAATATTCCCAGTTATATTTATCAATCCATAAAGATATTGACCACGAAGAAAAAATTGGTCAGTTGCAACAGCTATAGTTGAAAATGTTGTAAATGAGGCTAGAAATCCAACAATAAAAAAAGTCTGGAAATATTTCGATTCAAAATGTATTTCGAAAGTTGTAACACAAAATCCAGCAACTAGAGCTCCTGTTATATTAACAACAAAAACTGAGAATTGGTTATTATACCCAAGTGAGTGAACATATAACGATAATAAATATCGAGAAATTGAACCTAAAGCACCACCGAGGCCTATTTGCAATAAAACTACCACATCATCTCCTCATTTAATAAATTTATAACATTGTACTACATAGAATATATTGGATTGCCGAAACCAGTTTAATCATCATTGCATAGACATGAAAAATCTATTAACATTAGTCAAAATCAAGGAATACGATTAATGGCAGTAGCAATTAAAATTGAAAATCTAACTAAATATTACGGTAAAATTAAAGCATTATCCTCAGTAAACCTTGAAGTTCAATCAAATGCTATTTATGCCTTTATTGGACCCAATGGTGCTGGTAAAAGTACAACAATTCGTATACTTTTAGGCATGCTCAACCCTACAGAGGGCTCTGTTACCACTTTAGGAAAAACTCCTACACAAAAAAATATCAATGTTTTTAATGATATCGGTTATTTACCAGGAGAATTATCAATGTACCAGAATCTCACTGGTCAAGAGTTACTAAAATTCTTTGGTAATTTAAAAAATGTAACAGATTGGACATATGTTGATTCGTTGGTGGAAAGGCTAAATTGCGAACCTAGCAAAAAAATTAAAACTTTATCTAAAGGGAATAAACAAAAATTTGGTCTCGTTATGGCTTTTATGCATAAACCAAAATTACTAATCCTCGACGAGCCGACAAGTGGATTAGATCCTTTTATGCAACAAACAACTGTAGAACTGGTCAAAGAAGCCAAAAATAACGGAAGTACCATATTTCTTTCATCTCATATATTTTCAGAAATTGATAAAGTTGCAGAAACTGTTGGTTTTATAAAAGAAGGTGAATTGATAGTTGAAGATAAATTAGAAACTTTAAAATCTAATGCTTTGAAAAGTATTCAAATTGAATTTAATAATAACACTCCAATAAACCTTTTTGACAATCTAGATAATGTACAGGTTTTAGAAACTGGTGATAATTCAATTAAAATAAATGTTACTGGCTCACTAGATCCAGTAATTAAAATAATCAGTCAATTTGAAATTACTAATATTATTAGTGAAGAACCATCAATTGAAGATTTATTTATGAACTACTACGAAAGTAATTAACCATGCTAAAGAAAATATGGACTAAAGTTTTATTTGATCAAAAACGTTCCTTAATATTTTGGAATGTAGGAACACTTTCTATGGTTTTCATTATACTCTCAATGTACCCAGCAGTGAAAGATACCGGAGATGGATTTAATGAAATGATAAATGCTTTACCTGAAGAAATGAAAGCACTCTTTTATGGTGGATCAAATAGTGCAGATATATCCTCACCTGCCGGATGGTTAAACATAGAACTTTATGGCGTAATGCTCCCTTTTATATTAATAATCTATGGGATTTTAAATAGTGCTAATTCGATAGCAGGTGAAGAAAGTAATGGCACCTTAGAATTACTAGTTACCTCACCTATTTCACGAATACAAATAGCTATCGAAAAGTATTTAGTAATAATTCTAGGAATGGTAATAATTTCATCTCTGTACACACTCTGTTTAATTTTGTTTAAAAATTCATTTTTAATGAATGACTTACAAAGTTCATCACTCGTTACAGCAGGTTTTGAGGTTTTTATATTAGCTTTAGGATATTCTTCTATATGTTTTGCAATGGGTGCAGCTACAGGTAATAAAAGCCTAACATTAGGTCTTAGCTTTGTTATAACCATTGGATCTTATCTCTGGAATGGGTTTTATAAATTTTTACCGGACTTTTTAGACCCTATAAATAACTTATCTCTATTCAAATACTATTCTGCCCTTGACTCATCAGCAACAAATGTAGATTTCACAGAATTATTAATCATAAGTTGTTTATCCATATTAGTTGTTGCTATATCTATTAGTATATTTCGCAATCGAGACCTTAAAATTTAAAGGAATCTTTATAAATACAAATGACTATGCAAAAAAAACCAAAAACTATTCTTGTTGATATAAACGAAAAACTGACTTATTGCGCCTATGAGTGGGAAGGTGAAGGTCCTCCAATACTATTTTGCCATGCAACAGGTTTTCATGGCCGAATTTGGGACAACGTAATTCGAAAACTTGATAACAAGCATGTATTTTCATTAGATCTAAGAGGGCATGGGCAAAGTACAAAGGCACCACCTCCCTATCATTGGGACTCTTTTGCAAATGATATTATTCCTTTTATTGAAAAAATGAACCTCAGTAATATTATTGGCGTTGGTCATTCAATGGGAGGTTATATAATAACCACAGTTGCAGGAAAAATCCCTGAAGCCTTTGGTGGTTTAGTTTTATGCGACCCAAGCCTATTTGATGCAAAACGGCATGAAGAAACTTCAAAAAGATCTCAATTAACTCAAGATCATCCTGCTTCCAAAAGAAGAAATAACTGGAATACCCCCCAAGAAATGGCAGAGCGGCTTAGAACTCATTATAATTTTGCAAACTGGGAAGAAGAAGCACTACAGGATTATTGCAATTATGGATTAGTAAAGTCAGATAATGAGGACACATATCACCTAGCCTGTCCTCCTGAAATAGAAGCAAGTATGTACGGCGCTAATATCAGCCCTGTTGTTCTTGAAAATATTCCTAAAATAACATGCCCTGTTAGAATATTAAGATCAAGAACAAAGGGAACAACCCCCAATCCTAATGGAGAACCATTTAGAGATTCAGTAACCTGGCCTGGTATATCAAAACAATTTTCTAATGGATCTGATTTTCAATATAATCATTGCAGTCATTTTCTTCCACAAGAAGACTCAAGAGTAGTTGCAGATCATATTAATGAAATGTCTAATTCATTAATGGAAAATTAAGTATATTTAGGCATTATTTCATTAATAAACAATTCAATACTTTGATTTGCCTGTTCATTAGTTATTGAACCCCATTGAAACGAACATACAAAGTAATTTGCTCCACTTTCCATATATTCATCCATGTATTCAATCATTGATGAAGGAGAGCCTGCCATCGCTACACCACCTAGACGGCCTGGATTTTGAACTTTTTTTCCATCATCAAACTTTTCAAGTTCTGCCGAAATATCTTTTCGTAATTCTCTAACAGGAGCATTTTGAGGTCGATCACCAACAAAACCAAATTGATTAGGATTGTTTGATTTAAATTGGTCTAAGTTTCGTTTTTCTGCTTCCATTCTTCTAGGAGCTTCTAAATTCCAACGATATTGCTCCCAAGCTGGTTGAGCTGTTTTAATTGCCTCTTCATCAGTTTCAGCAAGGGTCATATGAACAACTAATCCTATTTTAGGATCTTCTCCTTGAAGAGTTTTTGCACCTATACCCTGATATTCTTCCCATTTTTCTTTATACTTAATAGCTTCCTTTTGTATACTATCTAAAGAACCCACAACCATGGTATTCATACCTTCTTGCGCAGCAGTTTCTGCATTCCTCATATACCACAATGGAGGATAAGGTTTTTGTAAAGATTTCATTCTCATTGGTAATTCGTCAAATTCATAAAAGCTACCTTGGAAACTTAAATAGTCATTGGTTAATCCTCGGCGTAATATTTCTAAAGTTTCAAGATATCTTTGATAATTACTATCCGAATCAGCTTCTTGCCCCCAAAAGAATGCCTCCATAACACCTCCGCGACCAACACCTATTTCCATTCGTCCGTCAGATAAAGTATCCAACATGCTTATTTCTTCAATAAGTCTCAATGGATGATGTAATGGTAAAACATAAACACAAGGGGCTAGTTTTATATTGTTTGTAATTTGTGACGCAGCTGATAAAAAAACATTTTGTGAAGGTGCTAAGCTATGAACCGCTGGTGTATGATGTTCAGCTAAGTGATAGCAATAAAAACCAGCTTTATCCAATAGTTGTATTTGTTCAAGCCGAGACCTATAGACATCTTTCAAAGGTAAACCTTCTACAGGTTCTATATGATCAAATACGCCAAACTGCAACCCCATGAAATCTCCTTTATAAATTTGTTATTACTCATTCTTTAATGATTATAAGTAATAATTTATTTAATTCCTCCTACAACAATCGAGCCTCTTTCACCAGTAGCCTATTTGAAAACTTCTTCAAATTTTGTTAATTAATAAGTTTTATTATTTAAAGTATTATAAATTCATAACACTTTAAATAATAACAAATGTTGACGAAGTACATTTTCAGCAAAATCATTTTCTGTATCTCTTAAAACAGAATGTGTATGGTTTGCATCATTTTGGCGATTGTCATATTCGATAAAAAAATTGCCCCTATGGATTCTATAATAGTGTTGTTGACCTAATTTATTACCACCGGCCCAAACAAAATAGAATTCATCTAATCCTGAAGTCTGTATTGCATTAATTTTTTCGTGATAAATTTCTTGATGATAGACAGATAAATATTCATCAATTAAAGATAACAAGATTTCTTTTTGCCCCTCTGTCATTTCTTTACCAGATATACCTTCCTCTTGCATTAACACTGCCTTTGTAGCGTTATAGGTAAGGATATCAAATGGGGGTTCGTCTGCAATTTTTGCTTTACTTTGCTGCCCATTATCAAGACTATTAAATAATTCCAGTCCTAAATCTTCTCTTCTAGATAAAATCCTTAGACCTTTGGAATCGCCTTCTTTCACTTCAGCAGGATTAGCACCTAGAAAAAATGGTGTAGTAGAAATAACAGTTTGTCCCCATATACTAAAATGAAATGATATATGATGACCTTCTACTCTCCATCCCCATGGTTCATCTCTATTAAAAGGACTTCCAAAAAGAGAGAAATAGTACAGTTCGCTATCTCGTACAAATGTAATAATTCCTTTTGATTTTTCTATTGGGCCTAATATTAATTCGTGATCAATTATCTGCTGCATGTATTGATAAGCCTTGGTCGAAAGAGAAGCTTCAGCTAATAACATTGCAGCCTTACGCTGATTATCATTCATATCTCTCAATGCTAAACCATGCCTATTCATTGGTGGGTAATACCAAAATTGCCTTTCTCCATCCATGTACTCAAATGTAGATTTATTCTTCTGATCTGTATCTAAAGAGTCTAGGAATGCCAAAGCAGCTTCTTCCATACCTTTGGTTGCGTTTACATGCTTATGTTCATCAATCATTTGTTTGTATGTGTTTGCCATAATACACCCTCCTACTCTTAACAAGTATATTTTATATTATACAAAAATATTTATTAGATTAATTCATTAAATCAATTTAGTTTTATGTTTTTTCATACTATAGCCAATTAACATAAGTAATTCTTGTAATAAACGTATTAACTGTTAAATTTTTATTAGCTACAATAGTAAGGTTATATTACCGAAACTATGAGCCTCAATGAACGATAACCTATCAAATAATTTAAAACCTTGGGCTGTATTCAAGCATCGTGATTATACTTTTTTATGGTCAGGGCTTGCCTTTCAATCCATTACTATGGTCCTGCGACTTTTAATAAGTGCCCAATGGTTATACGACGAAACAAAATCTCCTATCTGGGTAGGAGCACTTGGAGGTATTCAGTTACTACAACTTCCTTTGGCTCTGTATGGGGGAACCCTCGCAGATAGAGTTAATAGGAAAAAACTAATGATTATAACTCAAGGAGTTGTATTTATTTCATTAGCATCACTGACATTCCTTGCCGCATCAGACGTATTGAAAGTTTGGCATATATTTGTTGTTACAGGGTCATGTACCATAGTACAAATGCTAGGAAATTCAGCTCGCCCTGCCATGTTGCCAAGAGTTATCCCAAGAGAATTATTACCTCACGGAGTGACTGTACAAGTTGCTACTAGGCAAATTGCTATGGTTTTTGCTCCTATATTATTTGGTATTGTCTATGAAACATCTGGTGTTGCTGGAGCCTTTTTCATAGCATCAATAACAGCATTTCTAAGTATTTTGTCCCCCGCTCTAATAAGGGCGTCTGGAGAACCAAATTTTGAAGAAAACCGTAAAGGAACTATTTCTTCACTTGTTGAAGGTCTTGGATTTGTTAAACGACATAGATTATTGCCTGGATTATATTTATTAGATATTGGGGTTGTAATATTTTCTTTTTACAGAGAGTTGTTACCTGTATTTGCAGACCAACTTTTTGGAATGGGTGCCCAAGGTACTGCATGGCTAGCAGCTGCAGATTCAGTCGGTGGAATAATTGGTACACTACTTGTTTTTTATATGAGCCGTTGGCCAAGAAAAGGATTTATTGTTCTCGTTGGCACCTCCATGTATGCAATTCTATTAATTCTTTTTGGAATAAATACTATCTTTATTTTAGGGTTGGTAATTATTGGATTTCTAGGATTACTAGACTCAATCAGCATGGTAATGAGGCAAACACTTGTACAACTCACGACTCCTGATCAACTTTTAGGACGAGCAAGTAGTGTTCATTCATTTGCAGCAATGGGTGCAAACCACTTAGGAACACTTGAAGTTGGAATTGTATCATCTTTTGTTGGAGCAGGATTCACTATGGTTATAGGGGGATTTGTGTCTGTTTTTGTTGTAATAGGTATATGGTATTTCATACCCAACATTTCAATATATAGATATGATCCTGAAAACCCATTAGAAAAATAATTTATTGAGGTAGGATATATAAATGGTTTCTATAGGAACTCCCAATACTTCTTCAAGTACAAAACTAATGCTATTAGGTTCTGGGGAATTGGGTAAAGAAATTGCTATTGAGGCACAGCGATTTGGCTTAGAAGTAATTGCGATTGATCGTTATGAAAATGCTCCTGCAATGCAAATCGCACATAAATACTATGTCATTCCTATGACTGATGCCAAAGCTCTTGAAGCTGTTATTCGAAAAGAAAATCCAGATTATATTGTTCCTGAAGTTGAAGCTATTGCTACCGATTTATTACTGAAGCTCGAATCAGAAGGATTTAATATTATTCCAACTGCCAGATCCACTTTCCTTACTATGAATAGAGAAGGTATAAGAGAACTAGCTTCTAAAGAATTAAATCTACCGACCAGCAAGTATTTTTTTGCATCTTCTGCACAAGAGTGTTCCAAATCTATTTCTGAATTAGGATATCCATGCCTTGTCAAACCTATAATGAGTTCATCTGGCAAAGGGCAAAGTGTTGTAAATTCTGAAAATGAGATTATTGGCGCGTGGAATTATGCAATTAATAATGCTCGTGGGAAATCGAAGAAAATAATTGTTGAAGAGTTTATTGATTTTGACTACGAAATAACCTTATTAACAATTCGCCATAAAAATGGAACATCCTTCTGTCCTCCTATTGGTCATACTCAAATTGATGGGGATTATCGTGAATCATGGCAACCACAGGCAATGTCAAAAACCACTTTAGAAAATGCACAAAAGGTTGCGAAAAAAGTAACTGATGCCCTAGGTGGTAAAGGTATATTTGGCGTAGAATTATTTATAAAAAACGATTCAGTTATATTCAGTGAAGTATCTCCTAGACCACACGATACAGGACTTGTTACACTCATATCTCAAAATATGTCTGAATTTGCTTTACATGTGCGAGCAATTTTAGGTTTTACTGTCCATGATATCAATCAGCTTGGACCTTCAGCATCCTGTGTTATTTTAGGAGAAGGAAAATCAGAAAACCTTAGATATAGTGGCATTGATGAAGCACTATCTATACCTGACACACAAATACGAATATTTGGTAAACCTAGTATAGATGGGCAGAGAAGATTAGGTGTAGCGCTTGCAAGAGGTCATACCATAGAAGAAGCCAGAACAAATGCACGAATTGCTGCTTCTAAAATAAATATAATATTATAAACTTTGTCAGAAGATATTGAGTAGTGTAAAATCCTTGCATCTATATATGAGGTGTAAATATGGCTCAAGCAAATAAAAAAACCAAAAAAATTGATGCAAATTCAATTTTATCAGCATCCCCTTATCATAGTCACAAAAGACTTTCAATGGTTACAGAAAACTATTTACTTTCCATTTATTACCTCCAAGAAAATAGTGAGAAAAAAATAACACTTACAGAGCTTGCAGAATATCTTAAAAATGCACCTGTATCAGAAAACCTGGGCTCATCCCTCCCTTCTGTGAGTGCAATGATTAGAAGATTGATAAAAGAGGATCTATTAACTTCTAATGCTAAAGATTTAGAATTATCTACATCTGGAAGACGAGCAGCTGAATTTATTGTGAGAAGACATAGATTAGCAGAAAGACTTGTTGTTGATGTAATTGGAGTTGAATTAAAACATGCTTATGAAGAAGCTCATCTTTTAGAACATGCAATTTCGCCAAATGTTGAAAAACGACTAATTCAGATTCTAAATCATCCAACAACAGGTGCATTTGGACAAAAAATTCCAGGAAGTAATCATCATGAAATAAATCAATCGATACGATTAATAGATGCTATATCTAGTGAGGAATATGAGATCAATTCTATTCCTCCGGAGGACCAAGATCTTCTATCTTATCTAGTGGAAAATAATATAGTACCTGGGACATATATAAAAGTGTCTGAAATATCAAAAACTCGTGGAGTAATTTCTATCGAAGTCAAAGACAAAAACATAACCTTTAGTGAATTAATTGCCTCAAAAATCTATGTTTCAAGTACAACTAAGTAAGACCTTTTTTATAATTTAGTATTGACTTATTAAATTATTAGTATATACTAATACCTGCTCATAATTTAATAAATAAACTTGTGCTTACTTTTAATCAATATCAATGTAAGAAAATCAGGGCCTAAAATATGCAGATTTGTAAAAAGTTATCCAGATTAACACTACTAGGCATCCTCCTTACAATTATCGCATGTAGTAGTGAATCTAAAGAAGTGATTGTAGGAAAAGAAGTCGTCAAAGAAGTAGGAAAAATTGTTGAAGTTGAAAAAGACCCGGGAAACTTAGTAATTTACTCTGGTCGAAAAGAATCTTTAATTGGACCAATTGTAGAACAATTCGAAGAATCTAGCGGAATTAAAGTGGAAATTAAATATGGATCTTCGGCCCCAATGGCAGCATTACTGATGGAAGAAGGAGATAAGACTCCAGCTGACATTTTCTATGCTCAAGATCCTGGTGCTATTGGCTCTGTTGAAAATATGCTCAAGCCTATAAACATCAATGTATTGATGGATGAAGTAACATCAGATGATGGAAAGAAGTCAATGGTAGATGTTGTTCCTAGCTGGGCTAAATCTCCTCAAGGGCTTTGGATGGGCATAACTGGCCGAGCGAGAGTTGTTGTTTATAATACAGCTGAATTATCTGAACTAGATTTACCAGACACAATGCAAGGTTTCTGTGACCCTAAATGGAAAGGAAGAATTGGTTGGGCTCCAAGTAACTCTTCATTTCAAACAATGATTACTGCTATGAGACAAGAATGGGGTGAAGCAGAAACAAAGTCTTGGATTGAATGTATCCGCGACAATGATGCAAAAGTATATCAAAAAAACACTCCTCAGGTAGAAGCTACTGCTAAAGACGAAATTGATGTAGGTTTTGTAAACCATTACTATCTCTACAAATTCGTCCTTGATGCTGCAGGGGGCGATACTTTTGCTGCTCGAAATTATCATCCTCGTGGTGGTGGGCCCGGATCTATGGTTATGGTTTCTGCTGCAGGGATACTGAAAACTTCTCAAAATACTGAAAATGCAGAAAAGTTTATTGAATTTATGACTTCTAAAGTTGCTCAAAGCTATTTTGCAAACTCGACAAGAGAATACCCTCTAGTTAGTGGTGTTAAGAATCATCCATTAATTATGTCTTTTGATGATATTAAGAAACCTTCTATATCACTTGCTTCATTAAGTGACATTGCTGGCAGTGCTCAAATGTTAAAAGATGCAGGAGTTTTAGAATAAATATTCTGCGAAAAATAAAAAAACCCGAGAACATAGTTGCAAATCAAGGTCTCGAATGCAATAGAGTGATGAGCAATGTTATTGGGGCTGAGAAAAACAGTCCCCATTGGAGCAAAAATAATAAAATGATATACACCTCCCTCACGTTATAACTAGAAAACACAAATTCAATATGTATAAATCTTCTCAACCAATATTGCAAATTATGTCATCAATAGTACTGCTATTAATATCTGTACCATTGGTTTATGTAGCTATAAATCTTATATCATCACCAAACAAATTCATAGAATACATAACTGATCAAAAAACTTTATTTTTAGCATGGAATACAATCATATTGTCGTTTACTGTGACTATTGCATCTATTTGTATATCAGTGCCTCTAGCAATACTTACCATCAGATCTAATCTACCTCTAAAAAGATTATTCCGTGTTTTATTATGTCTTCCATTAGTTTTTCCAAGCTACATCTATGGCTTTCTATTTATAATTCTATTTGGCCCAAAAGGTGTGGTATATAACATATTCAAACAAATAGGTATTCAACAAGTACCAGATTTGTATGGATTTTGGGGAGCTTTTGCTTGTTTAACATTATTAAGTTTTCCTTATATTTTTATTAGTGTCTCTTCTTCATTAATTAAACTTGACTACTCTTATGAAGAAGTTTCTTCTAGCTTGGGTAAATCCTTCTGGTATACATATGGAAAAGTTATAATTCCTCTATTAAAACCTTCAATTATAGTGGGAGCGGTTTTAGTTACTTTATATGTTGTTAGTGATTTCGGTGCTGTATCCCTACTACAGTACAAATCTTTCAGCGCAGTAATTTATAATCAATACCAAACTATTCAACGTGGCGCTGCAGCAAGCACTTCTAGTATATTAATATTAATTGGATTATTGTCTATCTGGTTTTATAGACCAGATTCAGCAAATACTGACTTATATCGCTCAAGTGCAACTGTTTCAAGAAACAATAAACTAATCGATTTATCCTATTTAAAATGGATAATAACGTTTTTTATTATTCTATTAGTTTTCATAAGCGTAATAATGCCTATCTCAGTACTAATATATTGGGGTTACAATTACACTATAAACTATGATGACTTCTTCAAAATATCTTCTATATATAATTCATTATATTCATCATTAATTGGATCAATAGCAACAGTAGTTTTTGCAATTCCTATTGCTCTATTAATAACAAAGCATAAAAGTTATTTTAGCAAAATAATAGAAAAAATTTCTTATATCGGATTTGTACTCCCTGGTATCGTTGTTGCTTTGTCAGTTGTATATTTTGGAATTAATTTTGCCATGCCTATTTATCAAACAATTATTCTATTATCAATAGGATATATTATTTTATTTATACCAGTCGCAATTGGAATCATTAAACCAATCTTGTTGCAAATAAATCCAAAACTTGAAGAATCCGCAAAAAGCTTAGGTGCATCTAATTTCAAAATTTGGAAAAATATTAATTTACCTTCGATGATGCCAGGATTAACGGGAGCTTTTGCTATAGTTTTTATACTCATAATGAAAGAACTACCTGCTACACTTATTCTATCACCTTTAAACTTTAATACCTTAGCAACTTCTGTTTGGACTCATGCAACAGAAGCAAATTTTGGAATGGCGGCAGTATATTCTGGTATACTATTGTTACTTACTGGATTACCAATGTTTATATTACTAAATAAAGGAATCCGAAAATAACAAAATACTAGGGGAAAATGTCAAATCAAATTAGCAATGAAGACTTCCCTGTTATCCGGTGTATCGGAATAGGAAAATCTTACTCAAAAACAACTGAAGCTGTAAGAAATGTAGATCTTACCGTAAACCATGGTGAAATATTAGTTCTATTAGGCCCCAGTGGTTGTGGAAAAACAACCCTTTTACGATTAATAGCTGGATTTGAAGAACCTACAAATGGAACACTTTCTGTTGGTGGCCAATTAGTATCTATGCCTGGTAAATTTGTTAAACCAGAAAACCGCAAAGTGGGTATGGTGTTTCAAGATTATGCTTTATTTCCTCATCTTAATGTGGGGAAAAATATTGAATTTGGAATAGACAAATCTAATAAATCAAATGAAAGACTTGAAAAGATAATCGATTTGGTTGGGCTTGCTAATTTACTGAACAGAATGCCTAATGAACTTTCTGGAGGAGAACAGCAACGAACAGCTTTAGCAAGAGCGCTTGTTCCAAACCCAACTGTCATGCTTTTTGACGAACCTTTATCAAATCTAGATGCTACTCTAAGAATAAAAATAAGAGCAGAAATTAAAGAAATATTAAAACA
>Ga0209501_10003711_pt1 | contig 15101 bp, 11 predicted proteins | sample ArcticOcean_MG_C_4_FD_187434 | JGI IMG/M metagenome (GOLD analysis project Ga0209501, IMG submission 187434) | Marine microbial communities from western Arctic Ocean - ArcticOcean_MG_CB4_134 (SPAdes) (version 2) | ecosystem: Environmental > Aquatic > Marine > Oceanic | place: Arctic Ocean...
ATTTTTGCTACAGCTTCTAAATCCTCGTATTTTGCACCAGTACAAGAACCAATGTATGATTTATCTAATTCAACTGATGGAGCTTCACCTACAACACAGGTGTTATCAGGTGAAAATGGTTTTGCAATCATAGGTTCCATTTCTGAACTTTCAAATTCAAATATTTTAGAATATTCTGCATTAGAATCACCGGTAACTAAATTGAAATTTGTGGCACCTCTTTGGGAAAGATAGTCAACTACTTTTTGGTCAGGTTCTACAATTCCATTTTTAGCACCTGCTTCAGTTGTCATATTACATAAAGTCAATCTACTTTCAACAGACATTTCATCAATTCCACTTCCACCAAATTGCATGGTCCCATATGCACCGCCATCATTTCCAATGTCACCAATAATTTTTAGAATCAAATCTTTAGCCATTACATGATCAGGTAATTTTCCATTTAGTTTGAAATAATAAGTTTCTGGAACTTTAAACCAAATATTTCCATTTAACAAAACATAAGCAATATCAGTATGACCCAAACCACATGCAAATGCTCCTAAAGCACCAGTTGTGTTTGTGTGAGAATCACCACCAACGTAAACATCACCAGGCATTACCATTGCTTCTTCATGAGATAGAGTATGGCAAATACCATATTGACCCATTCCATATTTGAAGTGTTTTTCAATACCATAATTTTTTGTGAAATTTGATAATTTTACAATATTTTCTGCAGACATTTTATCAGCTGACGGTACAAAATGGTCTTCAGCTACCCAAACTTTAGTAGGATCCCATAATTTATCAACTGCAATTCCTTGTTTCTTTAATTTGTCAAAAACCTTAATCACACCAGGTCCTGAGACATCATGCATCATGACTTTATCAACATCAGCAAAAACTACATCATCAGGTGCTACTGAGGATTTTCCTGAAGCGCGTGCAAGGATCTTCTCAACTATATTCATAATTCAAAAAGTTCGCTCTTGGGATTAAAAGCTTTTCAGACAGAAAATTTATTTCATAATAAGAAAATTTTTCAAAAAATCAAGAATATATAAGATAAATAAGCAAATGTGTACAAAATGAGGTTTATGTTACTAATGTGAATTTTAATTTAGGTATAGGATATTCAAAAACTAAATCAAACAAATTTTTTTAGAGGCATAAAATATGGAATTAAATTTATGGTGTTTATTGTATTCAATTAATTTTAAGACAAACGGTTATTTTTACATAATTTCTTGTCTAAACTAATTTCTGAATACAGATTATCATTTGTAATTCTAATTGAAACAGAATGGCACCCAGAAGAAAGTTCTTTTGGATCAATAATACCATACCAACCTGAAAGTGTACGAGTACCTAATCCAAATGCATCAAGATCCTTTCTAAGAAAACCATGCATTCCTTTAGAGTGCACTTCCTCATCAACAAAAACATAAATTGATTCAATGGGTTTTTCTGTATTTATCAAATTAGCCCATCCATAAATTAATAATAATTCATCAGTATCAGTAAATTCAAATTTTTCAGAGTCTTGATAAATTTCTCTCCATTTATCTATCTGAATATTTTCTATTTCACCAATAGATTTGAGATCATTGTTCATTTCATTCCAAGTTGAATCTGTGAGTAATGGAACTTCAGAATAAGTAGGATCTACATCATGATAAGGATGTAGATTTAGATCATAAAAAATTGGAGCATAAGTGTATACGACATTATGAAAATTACTAACATTGTTTGGATGTATGCACTTAAAATCATAAATTGGATTAAGCAAGCATTCTAAAAATTCATCATTCATATTTTTCCAAATCTGTCCATCTCTATATCCAAAAAAATATGCAGAAATTAGTAAAATAACAAAAATTGTAACTCCCATAGAATACATTAAAAGTATTAATTTCTTTTTTTTAACTGAATTAATTTTAGTATAAATGTAATATGTAAGAACAGTGAGTATTACAAAAGTTGCAATTTGATCCCAAGCGGGGAATGTAGCATATCTTGAAGGGAATGAAGATGAAAAAGAAAATCGTCCCATTAATGTAAGTCCTCCAGAAAGCATTCCCGCCAATCCTAATTGTATCCACGGAGTAAGATTATGATCAGTATTTCTCCGGATAATAAAAAATAATGCAGCACCAATTATTGAGGCAAAAATTATGGAACCCACAGACCATCGGATCAGATCATATTTTAAAGCAAGTCCATGTGCCAGATAAAAAATGAAATATTTAATTCCAGATATAGAAAATAATTCTTCGCTAAATTCATCTCCAAAAATAACTTTCTGAGAAAATAAAATAAAGTAAAATAATAAAAGCATAGTTGATGCAACAGACCAAATTAATAATGAACTTTTTTTCCATTCATTTTGTAACAAAATACTGTAAAAACCAACAATCCATATTACTAAACCTGAAATTCCAGAAAAACTAGATATTATTCCAGATAAAATAGCAGGAAAAATAAAAAATCGATTTGAATTGACTTTATTTAAAAAATAAATTGAAAGGATCATTGAAAAAGAAACCATGAAAAGTTGTGTGGATGCTATTCCCCACAGAAAATTTTCGTATTGTACAGGACTAAATAAAATTGCAGAAATAGGAATCATTAATAATAATATTTTAGGAAAAGTTTTTCGTAAGATCAAAAACAATAAAAAAGATGAAAAGGAGACAAGTGACCATCCAAATATCATCATGTAGAGAGGATTCCATGAAAATAAGAAAATATTTGCAACTAAAATTAAATTAGGAATAATCACTATATGCCCATTATACATTACAAACTTATCAAATTCCCAAAAAGATTCATCAAGTAGTACCATTTTTGCCATTGATACAAAGTGCCATTCATCAATTAATGGAATATTCACACTATAAGCCAACACAAATAATAATGAATGCAAAGCAAAAATAACTATACTTAGAATTGCAATTTTTTCTTGAATTTGTTGATTTTTAATAATTTTTAGCACTATATTTCTTTGAAATTATTCCAAATTAATATATTTATTAATTAAAAATAATGTTCCCGTGTACATTTTAAAATATTGTAAAGGTATAAAGTAATTATACAAATTAATGTTAACAGAAATTCATCATATCCAATAAAATCAATTAATGTTATAAAAAATAAATTAATAAAAAGAGAATAATTATTTTTGAGTAATAAAGTATGTTGCAATAAAACCGATCAATGATACAAACCAAATGGTTATCAATCGAAGAAATAAAATTAAAGAAGTAGCAAGAACAAATTCAAAATTTTGTTTTACCATCAGTATAACAAAACTTCCTTCAGTTACACCAATTCCACCAGGAAGAAATGAAAAAATACCTACTAAAATAGATGTATAAAATAACTGAATGGATTCAAAGTATCCAAGATCTATATGAAATGCTAAAAATCCAAGATATAGTACAAATCCCTCAAGAAATGTGACTAATAACGTAAGCAATGATGTTGTAAACAAAATTTTAAAATTAGATATTTTTTTAAGAGATACATCAAATTCTTTGAAATTTGAAAATTTTTTTGACAAAAATGAATTTTTATCAATGATTGATTGGATTTTATTTCTAATAACATTATTTTTAATTATCAACAATAAACCAAAGACTAACACTGTAGAGATTATTACAACAGTAAAAGACTCAGGTAAAAAATGAAAAAAGAGAGATATCCAAAGTATCAGTATTATTGAAATAAAATCAAGTAAGCGTTCAACAAAAACAAGTGGGAGGGATTTAGAGATAGGATAGCCATATTTTTGTTCTAAAAAATGAGATTTAATCATTTGTCCAAATCCAATAGGTGTGATAGTCATTGAAAGGCCTGTTAAAAATAAAATGTAATTTTGTTTTAAGGTTAAATTAATTCCAAGTGTATTCAAAAGTACACTCTGAATCTGACTTCTAATAAATATAGTAAAGGATAACAAACCAAAGATTGGAATTAAATAAAATAATTCAATTTGTTGGTAAGTTTTTGTGATTTTTTCAATATCAGAATATATAATAAAAATTGCGTAAAATAAAAGGATCAAAAAAATTGTAAGAATTATTTTATTCCTAGTTGTGGAAATAAACATTACATAATAAAACAAATTGACTAGTAATAAAAAGTACCAATGGTTAATTTTGAATTCATGAGATAAGTATGCAGTACATATTTAATCAAAAACTGTTTGAATTCTCCTTCTAAATACAACATAGTAATAAAACAATAATAAATTTCTTACATAGACAAAAAATCCACGTAGCAACTAAAGTATATAGAATGATGAATAAGACTGAAATATAATAAATAATTTAAAGAATACAGTATGAAAGAAATATCAAAACTTGCTCATAATATTGATGGACAACCAATGTTCAAAATTTTAGAAGATGTTAAGAAACTGGAGAAGAAAGGGAAAAACATCATACATTTTGAGATAGGAGATCCAGATTTTCAAACTCCTGACAATATCATTCGTGTAGCATATAATGCAATGAAAGATGGGTATACACATTATACTAGTTCATACGGCTTAGAAGAGTTCAGAAAAGAAATATGCAATACAACAAAAAGGTCTAGAGGGTTTTTACCTGAAATTAATCAAGTTCTAGTGACGCCTGGAGCAAATATTGCAATTTATTATGCAATTCTATGTCTAGTTGATCCTAGAAAAGAAGTTATTCTACCTGATCCGGGATTTCCAACATATTATTCAGTACTAAAAATGTGTAATGTAAAACCTGTAAGAATACCGTTAAAAGAAAAGAATGATTTTAGAATGTCTCCAAAAGACATTGAAGCAAAAATTACTTCCAAAACTCGATTAATTATAATAAATTCACCAAATAATCCTACAGGCTCAGTAATGACAAAAGAAGAGTTGAAACAAACATATGAAATTGCTGAAAAACATGATCTATATCTTTACAGTGATGAAATTTATGCAAGAATGATGCATGATAATTCAAAATTTTATTCTCCATCAATATATGATAAATGTAAAAAAAGAGTAATTATTTCAAATGGATTTAGTAAATCTTTTGCAATGACTGGTTGGAGGTTAGGAGCAGTAATAGGACCAAAAATAGTAATTGATAAAATGAGTCTATTACTTCAAACTACATCATCATGTGTTTCACCATTCATTCAAAAAGCAGGAATAGAAGCAATAATTGGAAATCAAAAAAAGATTAAACAAATGATGTCTACATATCAAAAAAGGCGAGATATTTTAGTAGAAGGATTAAATTCAATACCCAACATACAGTGTATAAAACCTCAAGGTACATTCTATATTTTTGCAAATATAAAAAATACAGGTAAATCAAGTGAACAGATTGCAGATTTTCTTTTAAAAGATGCAGGAGTTGCAGTTTTACCTGGAATTAATTTTGGTGAACATGGTGAAGGATACATTAGATTATGCTATGCTACAAACTTAGAAAATATAAAAAAAGGAATAGATAGAATAAAAAAATCTATGAGGAAAATAAATGATTAAAGGAAATAGAGTTGCAGATTTTGTTGCAGATTTTATTTATTCAGAATTAAGAGTAAAACATGTTTTCATGGTTACAGGTGCAGGTATAATGCATCTTACAGATGGGGTAGCATTACATGGAAAATTACAAACAATTTGTCCTCATCATGAACAAACTTCATCTATGGCTATAGACGCATATTCAAGAACAACTGAGAATATTGGAGTTGGATTTTTTACATCTGGTCCTGGAAGTACAAATGCCATTACAGGGTTAGCAGGAGCATGGCAAGATTCAGTACCATGTTTATTCATATCAGGACAGGTTAAACAAAAAGAAACTACTAATGATGTCAATATTTCAGGATTGAGACAATTTGGAGTTCAAGAATTAGATATGATCCCAATTGTTAAATCACTTTGTAAATATTCAGTACATCTAGATAATCCTAATAAAGTGAAATATGAATTTGAAAAAGCAGTACACATAGCTAAATCAGGAAGACCAGGTCCCGTATGGATTCAAATTCCAATGGATGTACAGTCAGCTATCATCGATGAGAGTAAATTAGATGGATTCATCGTAGAAGATAAAACTCCAATTGCTAAAGATGATGAAATTAAAACAATTATCGAAATGCTGAAAAAATCATTGAGACCAGTAATTATATCGGGTCAAGGAGTCAGAATTTCAGATTCAATATCGGAATTAGAAGAATTTACCTCAAAATTTGGGATTCCAGTAGTAACACCATTTTTAGGAATAGACACTATGAGACATGACTTATTCCAATATATTGGAAAAACAGGTGTCAAAGGAGATCGTGCTGCAAACTATGCTATGCAAAATTCAGATTTAATAATTTCTATTGGGTCTAGTTTACACGTAACAGTTACAGGTTACACATACGAACATTTTGCAAGAAAAGCTAAAAAAATTGTAATTGACATAGATCAGAATTCACATAAAAAAAATACAATTAAAATTGATCATTTTATACTATCAGATGCAAAAAAATTCTTTGAAAAAATTCAAGAATTTACAAAAAATAAAAATTTAAATGATTTTTCAAAATGGATTAAACAATGTAACGATTGGAAGAAAAAATATCCAGTATGTTTACCTGAATATAAAAAAATTAAAGGAAAATTAAATTCATATTTACTAATAGACATATTGTGTAAAAATTCCAAGGAGAATGATATTTTTGTTTCAGATGCAGGAGGAACATATTATGCAACATCACAAGCAATTCAACTTACAAAAAAAGGTCAAAGATACATCCCTTCAAGTGCGATGGCTACTATGGGGTATAGTTTACCTGCTGCAATAGGAATTTCAGTTGCAACAAACAAAAAAAGAGTAATTGCACTTACAGGAGATGGATCTTTTCAGCAAAATATTCAAGAATTACAAACAGTTGTTGAATATAATTTACCCATAAAGCTTTTTGTACTAAATAATGAGGGATATGAGTCAATTAGAACATCACAAAAAAATTATTTTGAAAATAGATTTCTCGGAGAAGGCAATCAATCAGGTTTATCTTTTCCAAATACACAAAAAATTGCCAATACATATGGAATTAAATTTATAAAAATTAATGACTATAGTGAATTAAAAGAAAAAATTGATGAAGTATTAGATTTTAATGGTTCAGTAATTGTAGAAGTGATGATATCAAGTAATCAACAAATTATTCCCACGGTATCTTCTAGAGTAAACCCTGATGGATCCATGTCATCCAGACCGTTAGAAGATATGTACCCATTTTTAGAAAGACAGGAATACAAAAACAATTTGTACATTGACGAGGTTTAAGCGTATTAAATGGCAAAGCAAAATCTGAATATTGCAATATTTGGTGCTACTGGACATATTGGAAAAAATCTCACATATTATTTCTCACAAAATAAAAAAAACAAATTAGTGTTGTTTGGAAGAAATAAGAAAAAGATTCAAAAAATAATGAATCAAATAATTCCAGAAAGGGATTATTCTTTTGCAGGATATAATGAATTTAATAATAAAAAATATGATGTAATAATTAATTGTATAGGAATAGGAAATCCTAGAGACATCATACAAAATAAGGACATTTTAAAAATTACAGAATATTATGATAATAAAATATTAGACTACATAAAAAATAAAAAATCAGTTATTTACATAAATTTTAGTAGTGGTGTAATTTTTGGACAAACCATCAAATCCCCCATATCTGAATCATCATTAGCATCAATAAATGTAAATAAATTGAATGAAGGTAGCTATTATGCTATTTCAAAAATATATTCCGAAATGAAGCATAGGAATTTAAAAAATCTGAATATTGTTGATTTAAGAATTTTTAGTTTTTTTAGTAGGTTCATAAATTTACAAGATGAATTTTTAATATCAGGTATTACAAATTCTATAAAATTTAATAAAAAATTTGTTACAGACAAAAATGAAATTATGCGAGATTATGTTCATCCTGAAGATTTATTCGAAATAATACAAAAATGTATTAAAAAAGAAAAAATCAATACCGCATTAGATATTAGTAGTAAAAAACCAATCAGTAAATTTTCTTTATTAAAATCTCTTGCTAAAAAGTATGGATTGAATTATGTAATTTCAAATAAAATTAAAACATCACCAACAGGACTTAAAACAAAGTATTATTCAAAATCAAAAAAAATAACAGACTTAGAAATTATTCCAAAATATACATCACTCCAAACAATATTAATGGAACTTAAATTTTTGACCAATTCAAACTGATGATAAATTAAGATATCATTATAGAATTAATTATTTAGTATCTAACAATATTTTATGAGAATATAATTTCTTAACGTGTTAAATATCCGCCATCTATTGGAATCACCTGTCCTGTAATGTATGAATTTTTTTCAGAACATAAAAATTTTACAAGATCCCCTATTTCATTTGGTTTAGCAAATCTACCCAAGGGGATAATTTTTTTAATTTTTTCTAATTCTTTTTTTGAATTATACAATTGAATCATTTTAGTATCAACATATCCAGGAGCAACAGAATTTACAAGAATGTTAAATGGAGCAAATTCTAAAGAAAGTGATCGGGTTAAACCATCTAATCCAGATTTACTAGCAGAGTAAATACTTCTTTTTTCTTTGGAAACCATGCTCCATATTGAACTGATATTTAGAATACGTCCATATTTTCTTTCTTTCATTCCTTTCACAAGTCCAGAAATTATTTGAAAAGGTGCAATTAAATTAATTTGTAGAATATTTTGGAAATCATTCGTAGTTAGATCTTCACAATTTCCAGCTTTATGTATCCCAGCACAATTTACAATTATATCAATAGGAACATCTAATGAAGAAATGTAATCATTTATTGAGGAATTTGAAGAAAGATCTAATTCTTTTCTAGTAGGAGAAATTACATTCACATCTTCTTCTAAGAACGAAACCAGAGATGCTCCAATTCCACCATTGGATCCTGTGAGTAAAGCAGTCCTTTTAATCATGATTATTCAAAAGTGTTGAAAAATTGTTCAAATTGTTTAATAACATACTGTAGCATTTCTTGAGTCAATCCAGGAAACACTCCAATCCAAAATGTATTATTCATAATCAAGTCAGTGTTTTCAAGACTTCCTACAACACGATGTGAGATAGTTTCAAAATAGGGTTGTTTTGTAATATTTCCTGCAAATAAAGGTCTAGTATCAATTAATTTTGAAGAAAGAAAATTAACAAGAGTATTTTTTGAAAATGGTGCAGATTCTTTTACAGTTATTGGAAAACCAAACCATGAAGGCTCACTTTTAGGAGTGGATTCAGGTAAAACCAAATATTTTTCAAATTTTTCTAGTTCATTTTTGAGATATGAGAAATTTTCTTTTCTAGTTTGTATAAATTCAGAAAGTTTTGTTAGTTGTCCCAATCCAACAGCTGCTTGCATTTCAGTGATTTTTAGATTATAACCCAAATTGGAATATGTGTATTTATGATCATAACCTTCTGGAAGTTGTCCTAATTTCCATTCAAATCTTTTTCCACATGTATTACTTTTTCCTGGAGCACAAAAACAATCACGACCCCAATCACGTATTGATTCAATAATTTTTTTTAGTAATGGATTATCTGTAAAAACTGCTCCACCTTCACCCATAGTAATATGATGTGCAGGAAAAAAGCTCAGTGTACCAATATCTCCAAAAGATCCAACATGTTTATCATCATATATACTTCCTAACGCATCACAACAATCTTCAATTAACCATAAATCATATTTTTCACATAATTCTTTAATATAATTCAAATTAAATGGATTTCCCAATGTATGTGCCAACATTATTGCTTTAGTTTTATCAGAAATTGCATTTTCTATTTTTGTTTCATCAATTACATAAGAACCAAGTTTTACATCTACAAATACAGGAATAAGATTATTTTGAATTATTGGATTTACTGTTGTTGGAAATCCAGCAGCTACTGTAATTACTTCATCTCCATCATTTAATGACTTTTTTCCAAGTTCTTTAGATTTTAGTGCACTAATTGCCAATAAATTAGCAGATGAGCCAGAATTCGTTGTAAGAACAAAATTAGAATTTAGAAAGTCAGATAAAAAAATTTCAAATTCTTGGTTAAACCGATCAGATGTTAACCAAAAATCTAATGAAGATGAAATTAAAAATTGTAGTTCTGTTTTATCAAATACCTTGCCAGATACAGGAATCATAGTTTTTCCAGGCACAAAGTTTTTCCTTTTATGAGATATTTTTGAATATTCTACTACTTGGTCAAGAATATTTTTTCTTATTTTAGAAGATTCAGCATCGTCTATTCGGGAATTTTCTAAAAGATCATTTGTAAAATCCATTTTTCATCAACAATCCAATTTTATTTTATCCACATATTTCTGAATTTGCTTAATTGTAAATTCATTCATGTCATTTTTAGCATAATATTGTTTGTACCATTCAATGGTTTCAAAAAGAGATTCGTTATTTGTATAAATTGTATTCCATTTAAGTAATTTTTTTGCCTTTTTCGAATTTAGCATTAAGATTTTTGCTTCGTGGTATTCTTTGTCTTTTTTATTAAAATTTTTTTTATATTTTCCTCTACCCATTTGTTGAATAATTTTTTTAACTATTTGTTCAACTGTTAATTTTTTACTTGAAATAGGTCCAAAATTCCATGGCTCTGAAAATTGTGTAGGATTTTTTTGTAAATGTAATGATAAAGTCAACATCCCAAAAATTGGTTCTAAAACAAATTGCCATGGTCGTACTGCGTCAGGGTTTCTGATCGTAATTGGTTTATTTTGATATAAGGATCTAAAACAATCAGGAATTAATCTATCAGCAGACCAATCCCCTCCACCAATTACATTTCCAGCTCGAACAGTTGCAATTCCAATTTTTTTATTTTTAAAAAAAGAATGACGAAAAGCAGTAGTAACTAATTCTGCAGCACTTTTGCTTGCACTGTAAGGATCATTTCCTCCCATTGAATCATCTTCTTTAAATCCGCGACCAAGTTCTTTGTTTTCATAACATTTGTCGCTAGTCATTATTATACAAGATTTAACTGAAGAATTTTTTATAGATTCAAGAATATTTGCAGTACCCATAACATTTGTTTGAAATGTTGTTAGCGGATCATCATAAGATTCACGCACAATTGCCTGAGCAGCCAAATGAAATACAAATTCAGGTTTATTTATTTTTATTGTTTGTTGCAATTTTTCAAGATTAGTAACATCGCCAATTATATGCACAATATTTTTTTTCAGTTTCACAATTTCAAATATTGAAGGTGTTGTAGAGGGACTAAGAGAATAACCAATTACTTTTGCGCCTAGTGAATCTAACCATAAAGACATCCAAGTTCCAATAAATCCAGTATGTCCAGTTACAAGAACAGTCTTATTTTTAAAATCATTTTGGATATTTTGATTTTTCATATTACCAAGATTTCCATGGGATGTTTCCACTAGACCATAAATCTTCTAAATAATTTTTATCTCTAAGAGTATCCATAGATTGCCAAAAACCACCATGTTTGAATGCATTTATTTGATTTTGTTTTGCTAAAGTGGATAAAGTATGTTTTTCTAAAATCGTAGAATCATCGATAATAAAATCAAACAATTCTGTTTCAGATACAAAAAATCCACCATTCACCCAAAAATTATCCCCTTTTGGTTTTTCAACAAAAGATTGAACAGCAGTATCATCTAACAATAATGAACCAAATCTACCTGGAGGTTGAACAGCAGTCAAAGTTACCATTTTCTTTTTTTCATTATGAAATTGTATCAGGGAAGAAAGGTCTACATCACTAAGACCATCCCCATAGGTTAAACAAAATGTATCATCAACGTATTTTTCAATTTTTTTTATTCTACCTCCAGTCATGGTATTTTCACCAGTTTCTACAAGTGTTACTTTCCAAGGTTCTGTTTTAGAATTTGTGACAGATACTTCATTTTTTTGTAAATCTATTGTTACATCTGAACTATGTAAATGATAATTAGCAAAAAATTCTTTTATCATATATCCTTTATAACCTAAGCAAAGAACAAATTCATTAACTCCATGAGTAGAATAATGTTTCATGATATGCCACAAAATTGGCATTCCACCAATCTCAATCATAGGTTTAGGTTTTAGATGTGATTCTTCACTTATTCTAGTACCCAATCCTCCCGCTAGAATTACTGCTTTCATTAATATGCAATAAGCGAATCGTACTATAAAGAGTTAATTTAAAACAGACCAAGTTATAATTTATCATAATTTATCACATGTATGAAATAACTATCTTCTGCAAATTTTAATACAGTTATTTACATCAAAAAAAAAAGTTATTTTTATGGGACTAATATTACTTATATTTGCTTTTTGTTTTATCGTCCTGTTTTTTGTAAATATCACTTGGCTAGGTCTAAACCTGTATTCGTGGGTAGTACATGGTTTACAGTTTCTCTTGCAAGGAATGAATTTTGGTGAAAGTGTTTATGCATCCACTTTTCTAAAATGGATAATTTTAGCAGATAGTTTATGGTTGCTAATGTTTTTTGGTTTTTTGTTAAAACGGAAACATTACAAAACAGATCCCAAATTACATTACTTAAAATATGTTCCAATTAAAGAACCTAAAATATGTGTAATAATTCCTACATATAATGAAGAAGAAAACATCGGACAAACTATAACAGAATTTATCCAAAAAAAAAATGTTAAGCACGTAATTGTAATTGATAATCACAGTGAAGATAATACAGTTGAAATTGCAAAAAAATTAGGTGCAATTGTAATTACTAAAGATCGAAATATGGGATATGCACATTCATGGTATGTGGGATTTAAAGAATCTCTTAAAACAGATACAAATATTACTGTTTTATGTGATGCTGATCTTACCTATAATGCATATGACCTAGAAAAAATGATTCCATATCTTGATAATTGTGATATGGTTTTAGGTAATAGAATGGTTCAGATATTAACTGAAAAAAATAATCAAAATAATATTTTTTTAGTGTGGGGTAATGCGTTTATTGCAAAATTATTACAAATAAAATATTTCAGTATTAGACATTTAGGAATAATTCAAGTAAATGATGCAGGGTGTTCTTTTCGTTGTATTAAAAATGAAGCTTTGCAACAAATTATAAATGATTTTACAAAACCCAATTCAGATGAATTAGTTTTTGGAGCCGATGTTGTTACAATTGGAATGTTTACAACTGCAAAAATTATTGAACATGACTTAAAAATTGTTGAAATACCCATTACTTTCAAAAAAAGAATGGGAGTTTCAAAAACTCAAGCTGATAAAAAATCATTTGCAATAAAATATGGATTACGCATGATTTGGTACATAATAAAAAGTTGAAATTTGACTAGTGATTCTTTTATTGAATTTGGAAAATCGTTTCCGTTTTCAGTAGTTGAAATTATTGTTCATGATAAAGAGAATAGATTTCTTTTAACAAAAAGAGCAATTACACCATACAAAAACAAATGGCATTTTCCAGGAGGGGTTGTAAAGAGAAATATATCTTTAGAAAAAATGGTTAAAGTTATTGCCAAAAGAGAATTAAATCTAAATGTGAAAATTGATAAATTTGTAGGAGTATACGAATCAATTTTACCTGAAAGACACGATGTATCTCATCTTTATCTAGTAAAATATTCTCAAGGAACAATAAAATTAGATTTTCAGAGCAATGATTTTAAATTTTTTAAGACAATTCCAAAAAATATAGTTCCACTTCATAAAAAAATGTGGTTAGATACTAAAAAGTTAATGAAATATTAAAAATTATTTAACAAATTAAAAACATATTGGAATTTTCAGATTATTTACTTACGTTAATAGTCATTTCGCTGACTTTGATATCTTTAATAGATGATTTTTGACTATTGTGATGTCTTCCATGCCACATTACTTTTTTACACCATTCTGAATACTGTGGCTCCATAATTTGATTTTTTAACAAATAGGCCCCATATTCTTTCTCTAATTCTTTTTCCGTATTTGTAAAGAATTTTTTCCAATTAAATTTGACGTTTTCTGATTTGGATTCATTTTTATCAAATGTTGAAAGTAAAAATATCTGTAATTTTGTCAAATCTTTTAGAATTTCTTCAGATGTATTATACCCTAATTTTTTATCAAAGTTAATCAAAAATTGGTAAATATCTTTAGACAATGTATCTTTTTGAGAAACTAATCTTAACCATGAAGCTTCTTCTATTGGCCAATTAATATCGCCTAGTTTTGAATCAAAATGATTCCATCCTTTTCCAGAATAACCTGTTTTGATATATTCAACCAAATTTTCATATTCTTCTGAAAATATAGATTTTTCTGAACGACAATACTTTAAAAATTCTGCATAAAAATCCACAAATTTTAGTCCGTACATTTGGTTGTAGTATTTTGCAACATATTGCATTATTCCCAAATTTTGGAAAGTGAGAATCACCCATGAATAAACATGCATTTCTTTAAGATCATCAAAATTAAAAGAACTTGTACTTGTTATGAGATTTTCAAATTCATCCAGTGTTTCATTTTGAATTGATGTATGTCTCAATGATATTGGAGAATGAATTGTTTTAATTTCATATTTTTCTTTATACTCCGGTAAATTCATTGGTGCATTTGGAAGTACTATACAAGGGAAAATATAGATTGTTTCAATATTACTTTCACCAACCATGTTTTCCAATCCCTCTTTAAATGACTCTAATGTTTCACCTGGAAGTCCTCTAATCACTTCACTGTATGTAGGAAATCCTTGACTCCTAAAATCTTCAGCTAAATCTGAAAATTTATCAAATTTAATGTTAGCTCGTTTAACAATATTCAGAGTGTTTTCATCAAGTGATTGAACTGATAATGTAATGCCTGTTAACAAATTCCCTTCGTGTAATTCTTTTGCAACAGGCATAATTTTATCTGAAGAATTTTTGGCCCAATTCACAACAAATGTTTTTGGATATTTTTTTGTTAATTTATTTTCTTTAATTTTTTTTGCAATATTTTTATCTCTATCTGCAAAAATACCAAAATTTGCATCACAACAATACATATAGGATATTTTATTTTCTGT
>Ga0209501_10003715_pt1 | contig 15096 bp, 12 predicted proteins | sample ArcticOcean_MG_C_4_FD_187434 | JGI IMG/M metagenome (GOLD analysis project Ga0209501, IMG submission 187434) | Marine microbial communities from western Arctic Ocean - ArcticOcean_MG_CB4_134 (SPAdes) (version 2) | ecosystem: Environmental > Aquatic > Marine > Oceanic | place: Arctic Ocean...
CATTTGGACATAGCAGCCGGCTTCCTCATGCTTGAGGAAGCAGGAGGGAGGTATCGCTTCGAATGGATGGAACCAGAAAATCCTCGTGGAGGCATTGTCGGCGTGGGAACAACTGCGCCAATTTTTGATGATGTCTGCGCATTTGCCTTTGAGAAACAGCTAGCCTAATACTCTTTCAGTTAGAATTTCTGCTCCTCCCACAACGCATAAAACGCACCCTTACGTTCTAAAAGGTCATCAAGTTTTCCCTGCTCGGACACTTTGCCTTCTTCGAGAACAACTATGCTATCTGCATGCTGAATCGTACTCAGCCTATGAGCAATAACAATGGCAGTCCTATCTTTTACAGCATCATCAATTGCCTCCTGAATCAAACGCTCTGTACGAGAATCTAATGAGCTGGTCGCTTCATCGAGAATAAGAATTTCCGCGCCCTTTAGCAATGCGCGAGCAATAGAAACACGCTGCTTTTCACCACCACTTAATTTAACACCACGATCTCCAATAAGAGTGTCCAGCCCCTCAGGTAGCTTTGCTACAAAGTCAGAAAGCCTTGAACGATCTATTGCCTCTAGTAGATCTTTTTGAGAAACATCTTTTAATCCGTAGGTAATATTATTTTGCAAGCTGTCATGTAACAGAAGTGTCTCCTGGCTTACAAGGGCAGTTCTATGGAGATAGGAATCCAGTGTCAAATCACGAATATCAGTTCCATCAACAAAAATGGAATTACTTGGGCAGTCATAATACCGCATAAAGAGATTGATAATCGTAGATTTACCCGAGCCTGTAGGTCCAACAATCGCCGTCATTTTCCCCTTACGGACCGTAAAGGAAACATTATCCAATACTGTACGATCACTGCCATACGAGAATGTAAGATCCTTGCATTCGATGGAATCACTGAGGCTTGTAAACTCTGTATCTCCACCCGTCACAAAGAACTTTCCTTTTTCATCAAAGATATCAATCACTTCTTCAAGTGCGCCACTGGAAGATGCAAGATTTCCACGAAACCCGGAAATTGTTCCAAACTTCGAAGAGGCGTTCATAACAATGTAGAAGTACACAACAAGCGCAGAGGCAGATGCCAGCTCTTCTCGTCCAAATATGTACAAAGCTCCTACAAAAATAGCTGCAGCAAAAGATATAGTAATTACCTCCTGCATCGGCAGGATAAGGTTCTGCAAACAACGCACACGGAAATCAAGCTCTGCTTTTTTGTCGCTTATATGCGTGTAGCGAGCTTGTTCAAATCGCTCTGTTCTATAGGATTTAACCAAAGGAATTGTAGAAAGAATTTCTACAGACTTCTTTCCGAGTTCCGATCCGCGAACAGCAATAGAACGAGAGTGGTCACGAATACGAAAAATCATAAAGCGAACAGCAACGTGCAATAAGAAGAAAAGTGGCAACGCAATAAGTGTAAGCTTCCACGAAATCATCATCATAATGATGAAATACACAATAAGAGAAAATACCGAGTTGATATACCGATCAACAGAAAGCAATGGGTTAAGTGCTTGTCTGGTGAATTCAAGGAGTAACGTAGAGTGGTGACCGACATTAGTAGTATCGAAAAAAAGTTTTCCAAAGCTGACATACTTAGAAAACACAACTTTACGAAGGTGGTGTAGAGACCTCTCTGAAAAGAATCCGATACTGATAACTGCAAGATACCGAAATAGACTTTTGAGAATATAAATCGATACAAAGCCAAGAAGAAGAATTCCGAACAGTTGTCGGTCGTCTGAAATAATAGAATCAGGTAGTAATGCTATAACTTCACGTAAATATGGTGTCTCTGTTACGAAAGAGAAGCTCTGCTCAAAGAATCCATTAAGTATAGGAATAAGAAGTCCCATTCCCGCCCCTTCAAATGCAGCGGATGCTAGAGATAATGTAATAGGAACAAGAAGATATAGAGGATGAATATTGATCCCCTTTAGAAGGAATATGATTTTCCCGACATTCGAGGTGTTCTTTGCAAGCACGTTGGCCAAATTTAGCGGAGAATGCTTATTTCTTCAAGAAATAAGCCAAGAAAGCCTTACTAAATCAGGCTATTGTACAACGTATTTAGTGCATTTGCTGATGCTTGCAAGCTATACCGATCCAATACCGCCTCTCGATAGAGCTCCCCTCTCTGATCTCGATCTACTGAAGGAAGGGCAAGAAATTCTTCCACTGCCTTTGTAAGCGCTTCGGTATCCCGGGTAGAAACGATTAATGAGCTATCGATTGATTCTAGTACTTCTGGTACTGCGCCCACAGCAAATGCAAACGCAGGATGGCCGCAAGCAAGAGACTCAATAAGAGAGAGCCCAAACCCTTCAAATAGTGACGTTGAAACAAGAACACGTGAATGTCGTACAAGATCTATCAACTCCTGCGCACTTACCATGCCATGAACTTTTACTCCTGGAATTGACTGCAGTGCATGTTGTTGTTGCTCCGATCTACGGCCAACATCTGCAATAGTCTTTCCAGACGCAGCAAGACTGCGGTACACATCAAGAAGATATGTAAAACCTTTACGTGGATGGATAAATGAACCAACGGCTATAACATCAAACTGACACTTTACATCCTTCGTTAGGGTAAACACATCACCATCGACGCCGTTATAGACAACAGAAATTTTCTCTAGACTCACACTGTAATCAGATGCGATTCGCTTACGCATTGTTTCGGAAACAGTAGTAATTCGGTCTGCACTCTTGCACATTGCACGTTGAAACTTAATAAGGAAAGCATATTTAAAGACCCACCCTGATACTTCTTTATCTGCAGTAACAGGATGATGAATAAGAAACAGAAGAGGTACTCCTGTTGCTTTAAGTTTTTTTAAAGCTGGTCCCATCGTTTGGTTTAAGTGAATAACATCAAACTGTGACCAGAAATCTGAAGTAGTTGGATACTTCTTCAGTACACTCCGTGCAAACAGAAAATCTGCTATGCCGTAATAGTACGGACCAATGCGACTTGGGACTTCGAGTACTTTTACATTCTTTGGTAGGTCCTCTGCTCTACACCTGCTGCGATTACACACAATCGTAAACTGCGTATCTGAAGCTGCAGAAAGTAGTGACAAATGATTGCCCCCTTTATAAGGATCAAGAACGTTCGTGAGAATACAAATACGCATATACGATTATGGTATCGTAGAGAGGTGCCCGAGGCACGCCTCTCTATGCATATTCTCTATAGAATTCATCGGCGTATACAAAAAATTCTACTGTGGCTTAAGGGCCTTTATATGATGTATATAGTCTTATTTGTGCACAAAGTGCTTAGGATTCCCATTAGGCGTGTAAGTCACTTCCAAAGACAGATACCGCTGATTGAACGAAAAGAATACTCACAAAATGGTGAAGATGGCTGTATTCAAGCGATATTTGCAATGATTGGAACCGAGAACAAGTACTACGTCGAATTTGGTGTAGAAAATGGTATAGAGTGCAACACGCGATACCTTATGAAGCACAAGGGGTGGAAGGGGCTTCTTATGGATGGTGGATTTAAAAGTGAAGAACTCAATTTACAGCAAGAATTTATCACCGCAGAAAATATCGAGGAACTCTTTGTAAAATACAACGTCCCAAAAGAATTCGATCTACTTTCTATTGATATTGATGGAAACGACTACTGGGTATGGAAAGCAATTACCAACTATACGCCACGTGTCGTCATCATGGAATACAATGCGTGCATACCCTATAAGCCAGCTGTAACTGTTCCGTATGATCCAGAATTTTCCTGGGACAAAACTGATTACTATGGAGCAAGCCTTAGTGCAATGGTGCAATTAGGATATCAAAAGGGATACACATTGATTGATACAGATCGTCATGGAGTAAATGCTTTCTTTGTGCGAGATGATCTTATGAGATTATTCAAAAAAACTGAGCCGAAGGAGCTCTATCGCCCTGCTCTGTTCAAAGGAAAGACCGGTGATGCAGGACGTCATAAATCTGATCCATTGAATAGGCCATGGGAAAATGTATAGATATACTCCGCACATGCAACAGATCCCCTGCGTACTTTGTGGCAGCCAAGAATACACTCCTATATATCCATCTACACTAGAAGGAGAAAAATTAGAAATGCATACCGTTAGATGTACAACAAGTGATTATCACTATCACGCACAAATTGTAGACTGCAAAGAGTGTGGCCACAGATATACAAACCCTCGATGGACAGAAGCAGAATTACTAGCTGCATACAGCGCAGTAACAGACGACACCTACGTAAACGAAGAAGAAGGGAGACGTCTTACATTTGAGAGACGACTTGCAGAGATGCAAAAGATTACTGGTGAACCTGGTGGTAGAACACTTCTGGACACCGGTGCTTACACAGGAATTTTTGTGGACATTGCTAAGAAGGCTGGATGGAACGTAGAGGGTGTAGAACTTTCTCAGTGGTGTGTAGAACAAGCGCAAGCAGCTGGTCTACCTGTTACTCAAGGCACCTTAGATGCTAAGCAAATTGCAGGAAAAACATACGACGTCGTTACATTATGGGATGTGATAGAGCATGTAGATGACCCTGCAGCCGAAGTGCAAAAAGCCTACAAGCACATCAAGCCAGGTGGTTACCTGGTAATGCATACTATGGATGTTGATAGTCTTATTTCTAAAATCCTAGGAGCCAGGTGGCCATGGTATGTCGGGATGCACATGCATTTCTTTAGCACTAAAAGCTTGTGCAAGCTTATGGAGCGAGAAGGATTTACTATTAAAAAGGCAGGGCCAAGTGGAAGATATCTCCGTTTGGGGTATTTTTGCAAAAGCCTTGCAGAATTTATGCCGATTGTCGGAAAGCCTGCACTGTGGCTTGTCTCAATTCTCCATTGTGGATGGATTCCTATCCGCTTAAATTTTGGTGATCTGATTACCGTGTACGGGCAGAAAAAGCTATAATGTCACCCATGTCCTCTGTACTTATTGTCATTCCTACGTTTAACGAGAGCAAGAATATTGCATTGCTTATCGATGGCATTATGCAGCTGAAATTGGAGAGTGATATCATGGTTGTCGACGACAATTCTCCTGATGGCACTGCGGATACTGTACGCACTGCACAAAAAAAATATGATGCGAACCGCATACATCTACTCGTCCGATCCGAAGGAAAAGCTGGTAGAGGCTCTGCCGTGCTAGCAGGTTTTCAGTACGCAAGAGAGAACGGTTACGATACAACAATCGAAATGGATGCGGACCTTTCTCATGACCCAAAAGATATTCCAAGGCTACTCGAAAAGCTTTCTGCGGCTGATGTTGTCATTGGGTCAAAGTATATTCAGGGTGGAAGAATAGAGGGCTTAACGTGGAACAGGGTTCTGCTGAGCAAGGTGGCAAATCTATACACACGCACGATTCTTCGACTGCCAATTTCCGACTACACAAATGGATTTAGGTGCTATGGCCCACGAGCACTGGCCCTGCTTCCAGAACTAAAAATTGATGGTGTAGGTTTTACCGTTATTCCTCAAATGAGTTATCAACTGCACCACAAAGGAATGACATTTGCAGAGGTGCCGATTGTATTTATCAATCGTCGACATGGCACTTCGAACATGGGTCCAAATGAAATATTAGAAAGTGTTTTTGCAATTTTAAAAATTCGTAGCAACAGCTTATATATTCATGCAAAACAAATGCTTAAATTTGGAACAACCGGTTTAGTAAATGCAGTTATGGACCTTGGAACATTGGCATTCTGTGTAGAAATACTTAACCTGCCGCTTCGTATTTCTGTCTGTATAGCAGGTCTTGTTGCGATTTCTGTTGCTTTCCTTATTAATAAGCACTGGACCTTCCGCAATATCGACAAAAGATATATGAAGCAATATATGGGATTTTTGTGTGTCTATGGTAGTAGTTTTATTTTGGGAATTGCCCTAACACTCCTTTTTGCAGAGATATTAGGCCTTTGGTACATTCTAGCTCGAATACTCGTAATGCCAATAGCCGCATTTTGGAATTATCTGTTGCTCCATAAAACAGTGTTTCGATAGTGCTATTTCTTTAAGCGATCGATATCTGCTTTTACCATCATACTAACGAGTTCTTTAAATTGTACTTTAGGCTTCCAGCCAAGAACCGTACTTGCTTTGTCATTTTTACCACAAAGCTCATGCAGCTCTGCAGGACGCATAAATCGAGGGTCTTGTGTCACATGCGAACTCCAGTCAGTAATGCCAACTTCTGCAAATGCTGCATCAAGGAAATCACGAACAGAATGATTTATTCCAGTAGAAATAACAAAATCATCAGGAGTATCTTGTTGCAACATAAGCCACATAGCTTCTACATAATCACCTGCAAATCCCCAGTCACGCTTTGCATCTAAATTACCCAATGCTATCGATTCTTCAAGTCCTAGATGTATGCGTGCAATACCATCAGTAATTTTACGGGTAACAAACTCGATACCGCGAAGTGGAGATTCGTGATTAAAGAGAATTCCAGAACACGTGTACATACCATAACTTTCACGATAGTTCACAGTAAGCCAATGTGCTGCTAGTTTAGAGATAGCGTACGGACTTCTCGGGTGTAGTGGAGTTTGCTCGTCTTGCGCATTATCAATATGGCTATTGCCATACATCTCACTAGTAGAAGCTTGGTAAAAACGAGCCTCTGGAGAATAGAGCTTTACTGCATTCAAAAGATTTAACGTTCCAATGGTATTTGTCTCCATTGTAAGCACCGGCTGCTGCCAACTCGTACCAACAAATGATTGTGCTGCAAGGTTATAGACCTCTAGTGGTTGAACAGATTTAATAATTGCATTGAGAGAAAAGCCATCACTCATATCCCCCTCCATTATGGAAACATCATTTCGAATACCAAGCTCTTCGAGACGCCAGTAGTTCGGCGTACTTAGTCGACGCACAAGTCCAAATACTTCATAGCCCTTTTCTAGAAGAAGCTGACTAAGGTATGCCCCGTCTTGACCTGTTGCGCCAGTAATGAGTGCCTTCTTTGCCATTAGTAAAGAGAGTAGCGGATCCAGAACATCAATAAAAGGCTTATCAATCTTGTTTTTCGGTATGGTGGGCGGTACAGTCTGGCCATGCACACGATGTACGAACAGCCTGTGGGTACTTTTGGGGTAATTCGAGAACGATACATTGCTACGTGGCACAAAAACGGATTCTTCGACGCAAACTTGATGATACTAAAGCGTGTTACTCAGGTGCTTCTCACTCCGTACTACAAAATAACATTAGGAAAACGAACATTCCTGTTCCGTGGAAAAAAGCTCAACTACTTTTGCCATTGGTATAACACGACATTTGATAATGAGCGCATGATAGAAGTCGCAATTGCGCTGGATCTCCTGGCTTCAACGAAAGGAAAACGTGTTCTAGAAATAGGAAATGTACTCTCTCATTACACAGATATGCCTAGAGATGTGTTAGATAAATATGAAAAAGGAGCTGATATTATTCACGAAGACGTTGTGGGCTATACTCCTGCCGAAAAGTATGACCTGATTATTAGCATCTCTACTATGGAACATGTGGGATTTGACGAAGATCCAAAAGATCCAGAAAAATTTGTAGAGGGAATGCTCAATCTACAATCTATGCTAAAGCCAGACGGACGCATGTTTGTTACCATACCTATTGCCTATAATCCCGATGCTGTCACAGCCGCTTGCACTAAAGGCGTATGTTCGTCGGTACTATTTTACAATCGTGTTAAGCGCATGCAATGGGAAGAATCGACAGAAAAAGAAGTCCTAGGAAAGAATTTCAACAAGCCATATGCGTGTGCAAATGCTGTTTTATTCTGTCTTCATGGTTCGTGGAATGGTAAATCGCTATAATAAACTCATGCGGAATAATCAAACACTACTTGCATGGTTCGCGGTTCTACTTGGTTGCACAGCAATAACCTCAATCGTATTTATCTTTTTTAAAGTAACTGCTGGCTCATTTCTGCCAGCAATTCTTCCAGAAATTCAGTCAGATTTACTCTACTATCTTGTTCAAGCAAAAGAGGTGCTAGATGGCTTTCCTATGCTAGGAAATCCATACATTATCGAACATTCTAAAGCGCAGTTTCCAGGTTTATTGCTTCCAATTTGGCTTACAGCGTTGCCAGGATTTCTCGGTGTGGGGATAAATACCCTCTATGTGATAAATGTATTTTTCTATTCGATATTACTAGGTGGCTTGTTATTTATCATCAGTAAAAAATGTACTAATAACAAGCTGTGGCTTTCTGTGGGAATTTCAATTCTTGGATTAGCCTCATTGCATAATCTCATGATTCGACCTGCAATAATGCAAACCGTCTATCCGGCATTTGCCCTCTTTGTGATTGCACTTTTAGGAGTACTGAAAAACCCTCATTCAACTAAGCAATATATCTATCTTGGCCTTATTACCTCTGTTTCCTTCTACTTATATCCATATCTATGGATGATCACATTCACCGCTGTGGGAATGTTGATTCTAACGGCAGCCTTGCAAAGAAATTGGGGCACGTTACAGCGTTTACTTGTTATGGAGATTTGCATTCTCGCAATATGTATTCCGCAAATCTTAACCACAATTTCGCTATTTACAGATGCTGGTGCTCATGAGCTCCAAAATCGTATTGGCCTAGTAGAAACACACCGTATTCATCCACTAGCGATAGTCTATGCAAAGTATACATTTATGACAGTTGGCGGGCTTCTTTTATTGCGAACACAACGCAAGTTAAGAGTGCCAGAACTATTAACGCTTCTACTTACAGCCTCTTTATTAATAGCTACATATAGCAATCTTATTACAGGAAAAGAATTGCACTTTGATACGCATTTTTGGAGAATTGGTATGTTTATTAATATTATAGGAATAGCTGTATTTGCTGAAGTAATAAAAGAGGGCAAGATGCAACGCGCTATAGCTGGAACATGCATTGCTTTGTTATTACTTGCTACGGTAAACCGTGTCGCGATTCGCATGGGCGGCTTTGCCTATCTTACAAAAACAGAAGTCACATATAACAACTATCGTGACATCCAGTTATTTGAAACTGTTTTTGATTATTTTAATGACAACAATATTGCCAATGCTGTCATCATGGCTCCAACAAGATTAAGTACATACATACCACTCTATACAAAAAACTATGTGTATTATGTTGGGCCAGCAAGGAATAATACCATCTCAAATGCCGAACTACTTGATCGATTTACTATCCAAAATATAGACAGAATGAGTGAAGAATTCCTTGTAACAAATATAAAAAACTTCAGAGGATGGAAGGCAGAGCGAGAATCATCCCTTCTTAATGCATACGGAGGAAACGTAAAGCCTATTGATAGGATTGGTGGCCAAGAATTCATCGATAATGCTATAGAGCAAAGCGTAATAATAGATAGGGAATACGACCAATACCTACACCGCTATCAAGTAGATTATTTAGTAATGGATGCAGAATTTCAAAAAGATAATCCACGGCTCCCTTCATCCAACAGCATTGTATTCCAAACGGAACGGTTTACGATTTATTCTCTTAGCGAATAAGATGTAACAAGTATCGGATAACTGGTGTAACAGCGACGCCCTCACCTTCTTCTGGGACAGTAAGAATCTTAATATCTGGTACTGTTTTTAGAATTTGTGCTGTGCGATCGGCATCGTATCCAAGAATGTGTGTGACGCCATAATGAATAAATGGATCACCAAGTTCGCCCTGCTCGATAAGATAGTCGATGGTATCAATGTGAATCCTTACATGCTTGCGATCAGAGAAATAGAAGAGAGGCCCTTTATCAAAATGTGCCACCACAGCATCCTCTGGTAATGCATTTAGTGATTCTGTTGCCGCAAATATAGCAGGGACATTTGAGCGGGCATACTTGTGCGCAAAAAGTGTTCTATTTGCCTGTGTAAGCTGGATAGAAACGATTACTACAATAATGACACTCCAGCCAATTGAAGAAATCCTCTTGAAGCTGGGTGCAATCGCATCACAGAATGTGGCAATACCTACACCAGCAAAAAGTGCAAAACCCCAACCAATATCCATAAGATGAGTGCGTCCATAATGCAAAACAAATCGTAGAATGAGCTCCATGCAAATCCATAGGCTAATAAAGTGAAACAAAAAAGAGCGCTTAGCCTGGAAGCAATACATCATTCCCAGAATGATAAAAATCCACAAAAATGCACCTCCCAAATACTCCTGAAGGAGAAGTTCGGGAAATGTGTGTAAAAACAACCATCCACCATTAAGAAGGCCATCAAAAAAATTCATATCACCTACTCCAAAAATCCAGTGTACGTATTTATCCTGCTGCCGGGTAAGGAAGTGTGCATCAGCAGTGCGCTCTAGGATACGCTGATCAAACTCTTCTCGTAAAAATTCATAGGCATAGTAATCAGGATATAAATGACCAACGCCAGTAGTATGCTCTCCCACTGCAGGCAGAAACACTGCGAAACGCTCTTTAGTATTCATGTCTTGCTGCAAGGCATTTGGAACTAGCGGTAACATTAGCCCAACATATGCGACTACACAAAACATACCCGCCTGCACAATTGCACTCTTCCACTGAAAGCGATTATGCAAAATATATGCACAACAAATCCAAGGAAGAAACGTAATAAATGCATGACTTGAGGCGAGTGTAAATCCGAAGAAGATAGCAAATAAAAGAATCGCCTTAACTGTAGATTGTTGGTAGAAATATAAAAAAAAGGCAAATCCCAGAAAGAGAAAGAGCAATGCAAAAGGATACCCTCCCGCATACAAAGCTTGCAGCCATTGAATTGGCATAAAGCTAAATATTACTACGGTAAGCCACGCAATACGGGAATCAAAAAGTCTTTGCACGCTCCACCAAAGTGGAAATAGTGAAAGTGCCATAGTGATCGATGTTACCAATGGCCAACCCACAGCATTATTCCACCCTACAACTGAGCTTAGAATCCTAATAATTACTGCTACCATTGGCTTAAGGCCTCCAACAAGCCCTGTTTGAGCAAATTCTTTTGCATCCAATACTGTTCCTGAAAGCACAAATGGGAACCCTGCTAAAAGCATAGGCAGCATCCAAACGCCGACCATAAACGTAGAAAAAGCCACCAAAAACCCAAAATGAAGGCCTAATTTACTATTTACACGATTCATATGAGGATTCTACCTCTTTCCCTGTATAGTAGCCATCGCTATGGATTTTACTATCATTATTCCTGCATACAACGAGGCCGAGGGCATTGTAAAAGTGCTTTCTGACCTTATTCGAGCCAAGCCTGGGGCTCCTGTTATTGTGGTAGATGATGGATCGACAGACGATACTGGCGACAAGGCTCGATCTGTTTCTGGGGTAAAAGTTATTACACACAAAAGAAACAAAGGTTACGGTGCTGCACTAAAGACAGCAATTAGAGCTGCACAAACAGAGTGGATCATCACCTACGATTCCGATGGTCAACATACTCCAGAAAACATAGATGCTATTCTTAAGGAGCTTGATAGTGATACTGATTTAGTCATTGGCGAAAGACAAGGATACAAAGGCCCATGGATTCGACAGCCTGGAAAAAGATTGATTGGAATGGTGGCAAACTTTGTAACTGAAACAAAAATTCCTGACTACAACTCTGGGCTTCGGGCATTTCGTCGAAAAACAGTGCTGCAGTACATGCACCTGTTTCCCAACGGCTTTTCTATGTCGACAACAAGCACTGTCTGCTTTTTGAAAGAAGGACTTAATGTTGTTTGGACACCTATCTCCATTACGAAGCGCACAGGCAAAAGTACAGTAAGGCCGAGTGATGCCGTTAAAACATTTATGCTGATTTTTCGCCTGACAATGCTGTTTTCTCCGTTAAGAATTTTTCTTCCAAGCGCAGTAGTTCTTGGGCTACTGACCGTTGGACTTGTTAGCTATGAACTTGTGATGTTCCAAAATATTTCTGATGCAGGTGTCGCACTGTTTACCTTCACGGGAATTCTCTTTTTCTTTGGACTTCTTGCAGATCAACTTGCTGCTGTACGAAGAGAGATCGGTAAACATTCCTCTTAAAGCTATGCGCCGAACTTTTCCGTACCTGCTCAAAGTTATTGGCATAGGATTGTTTGTGCTTATCTTGATGAAAATTGACACAGATGCAGCACTCGAAAGTATTGCTGATGCCTCTACTCCTTTATTGGTATTAGGATTTAGTTTGTTTCCACTAATCTACGCAATTAAGTCTACCCGTTGGTATATAATAAGTATCGCAGCCGGAGCACACACAACAGCATTTGATTCTATGGTGATCTACATGAGTGGATTATTTCTTGGAATAGCTACCCCTGGAAAAGTAGGTGAAGCTATTAAGATACCAGCTCTTGTCAGTAGAGGGTTACACATGAAAGACGCAGTAACGATTACGATTTTAGATCGCGTGTTTGATATAGCCCTTCTTGGTCTCATGGGTATCTGGGCCATAGGGTTGCTCTTCTCTTCGGTGCTCGCTGTAAGCTTGGGGTTCTGCCTCGCTTTTGCTCTTGGTATAGCGTTTCTCTTAAAAACACCACTCAGAAAGCTCCGTGATCTGATACTGCCGAATATTCCAAGATCCCAGTGGATACGAGCTACTCTACTCACGGTACTAAACTGGATCGTGTTCTTTGCACAGTTCTGGATTCTCGCACTTGCATTTGGCATTCACGTTCCACTACTTACATTTATTGCCATCATCACGATCACAGGTATCATCAGCATTTTGCCTATTGCCCCAGCGGGTCTCGGCACGCGTGATGCAGCACTACTCCTACTCCTTGGGCAACAAGGTGTTCCCGCAGAAACCATTATCGCATTTTCATTTACGATATTTGTCCTCACAATTTTTGCCTCTACTATCGGTGCCTACTTCTGGCTACGGTATCCCCTAACACATGCAACAAAATAATTTTACAATAGGCGAAGTGCGTGCGCATTGGGATTCTATCGCCCAAGAGTATGACCGTATTAATCAAAACTTCGGATGGTCACACACTGAAAGGTTTACGACGATGCAGAGCTTTCTTCCAAAAGAGTACACAAGCCCTGCAATACTAAACGTCTGGTCGAGGTCAGGTCACGCCGTAAAGTACTTGCGAGAAACATTCCCAGAAGCTGCTATACAAAATCTGGAGGCATCGGAAAAGTTGATAGAGATTGCACGCAAAGATTTCCCCAACGAACACTTCGAACAAACAGACTTACATACATTCCCGTGTGAAAACGAAACCAAAGACATTATTATTTCACTGGAAACCCTGGAACACGTTCCAGACCCTCTACACTTCTTGCTTGAATGTCATAGAACTCTAAAGGTAGGAGGAACACTGATACTTTCTTGCCCACCTGCATGGGCAGAGGTGCCACTGCGCATCTACGAACGGTTTTTTGAAAACCACGGAGAAGGACCACACAGATTTCGCACAGTGTCAGAGGTATTAAAAACGATGAAGCGCGTCGGCTTTAGTGTAGAAGAGCATCGCGGAACCGTGCTGCTGCCTGTAGGACCACCATGGGCAAAGCGGGCCGCAGAAGTACTCCAGAAAAAACTTTTGCGATACATCGGAGCAAACCGCTTAGGTATTCGTCACTTCTTTGTCGCAAAAAAGGAAGCACGAGACCCCGTGTGGAATGCTCTACACGAAGAAATCATTCGTCCAGGAATCAGTATGCAAAGTGGAACCTGTATCGGTCTCTCCGGAGGAACACTGCGACTCGCAGATCCAGACGGAGCATGCTTGCCTGTGCCTACAGGCACTGGGCCAGTGCCAAAGGTCTGCTACGACGCATCACCAGAAGTACGTCCTAACTACCCAGAGCTTACTAAAGAGATCTTTGGAGCAGAGGCAAATACCAATGGACTTATTGGTAACTACAAACGTATCTCTATCGCTCACTGCACCGATGAAACCATTCGCCAGAGTGGAGCAAGCGGCGGCTTACTGACAGGAACACTGCTATATCTCCTCGAAACTGGGAAGATCACTGGTGCCGTAGTGCTGACGATGGATAAAGAATATCCATGGAGAGCAGTACCAAAGATTGCCCGAACTGCAGCCGAAATCTTAGAATCTGCACAAAGTAAATATGTCATCTCTCCTGTAAATACCATCCTCGATGAAGTCGCCAAAGAAGAAGGGCCTCTTGCATACGTGGGCCTTCCACATCAGGTCTTTGCTATCAGAAAATTACAACAGCTGCGTCATCCTTCTGTGCAAGCAATCCGCTATATCTTCGGTCCATTTTTCGGGAACGAACTCAGTGGAAGTTCTGTGGATGCATTCCTCAAAAAGTTTCACGCCACAAAAGAGGATGTGACAGACTTTAGTTACCGTGCAGGGGAATGGCCCGGATATTTACAGGCTAAACTGCGTGATGGTCGTACTGTGCGCCTACCAAAGTTTCATGCAAATTATCTGATTCCATTTCACATCACCGATAACTCTTTACTTAGTCACGACCTAACGAATGAATTTACGGATCTCTCTGGTGGAGACGCATGGGCACCAAAGTATGAAGAACGTGGTAAAGGATTCTCTTTACTTATCACACGCACACAACAGGGTAATGATTTGATAACCGAAATGGAACAAGCAAGAAAGCTTGAGTTACATGACATCTCCGAAGAAGAAGCCGTACGCATGCAGTCGCATGGGCTGGATCTCAAAAAACGCGGTGGACTATTGCGCAATGAAAAACGTAGAAAGCAAAACCTTCGATATCACCAGTTCGGTCTTGTAATGCCAATTGTCTCACTACATAGACGCGGCTTCGAACAACTTATCGGATTGCTCTTTAGTTTTTGTAGAAGCTCTTCTGGGAGACTGCTCGCAGACCTTATACCTCACAGTGTTATAGGGCCTCTGTTTCAATGGTTTAGAAAAGTATGGAAAGCAGCAACAAAGAACGTGAAACAATCGGGGTTAGGAGGTAATCTGTAAAACATGCTCTCCCTTATCATTCCCGTCTACAACGAAGAAGGCGCTGTCGAAGATATCATCAGAAGAGCAGACGCTGTACTCGAAGGTGGATATGAAATCATCGTTGTAGATGACGGGAGCACAGACGCAACACCAGGAATCTTAAAGA
>Ga0209501_10003717_pt1 | contig 15093 bp, 13 predicted proteins | sample ArcticOcean_MG_C_4_FD_187434 | JGI IMG/M metagenome (GOLD analysis project Ga0209501, IMG submission 187434) | Marine microbial communities from western Arctic Ocean - ArcticOcean_MG_CB4_134 (SPAdes) (version 2) | ecosystem: Environmental > Aquatic > Marine > Oceanic | place: Arctic Ocean...
AGGAGCATTACTAATATTATACTTATTATTATCTAGAAAGATTAGGACTTCAAGATCAATCAAAAGTTTACTAGTATATTTTGTATTAATTGCATCAGTGTTCAGCACACAAGTAACACTAGTATTTCATCTAACTGCTGCTGCATTTTTATTCTTCATTTCAATGTTAACACTTAAGAAATATTATCAAAAAAGAGCTAAAAATGCAAAATACACTTTAGCAGCATTTTCCATGTTAACAATAAGTCAACTAATATTTATTCCAGGAATATATTTTCCATCAGCATATGTAGTAGCACAAGTAGTTCAATTAGCAGGATTCATAACAATACTATTCACATTTCGGAAGGTGAAAAATGAGAAGAACTAGAATTGATATAATTAATGATATGTTATTAGCAATTGTTAACAAAGGAGGATCAATAAAACCAACGCATCTTCTTTACAAATCAAATCTTTCTCACACTTTGATGAAAGAATATATTAGAGAATTAATTTCAAAGAAACTTATTATGGAACAACCAGAAAAGCGAGGAAAATCATTTCGAATTACTGACAAAGGTAGACAGTTTTCAAGAGAGTACAAGAAAATGAAAGAGTTCCAAGAGTCTTTTGGGTTATAAATTCTTACCCATATACCAACCATCACGAGAGTAGCCATGAACATTTTTATAATATTCTCTAACTCCGACTCCAGATATAACTAACATTTTCTTTCTTCCAGCGTCACGAGAAATCGCTTCAGCTTTCTTCATAAGTTTTGTCCCCCAACCTTTGTGCTGAGTGTCTTGACCTTCATCTCCAATTCCAGTTACACTTCCATAAATGTGCAACTCTCGAAGCATTGCTTCAGGTCTTTCACCAAGACGCAACCTACAAAATCCTAGTATAATATCTTGCTCTTTATCTTCAGCAGAAATAAAATATTCATCTCCACCACTTGATCGATATTTCTCAACAAACAATTCAATGTTTTTAGCAACCTTTCCAGTTCTCTTGTAAACTTGACCCGCTTCTCTAAATCTAATTTCTTTAACAGGATAATTTTCTTCAATTAAATTAGCTTCAACATATTCTCGCAAGTTACCTTTTTTAGGTCCTGCACCAATATATTGCGCAGGAATATCTCGTTGAACTCTCATCAATCGAGTCCACTTCGGAGCTCTTCGATAAGCTTCCTCAATAACTTTAATGTAATATTCTTCATCCTTCGGTTCATAGTCTCCAGCTTTCCATTGATCATACAATTCAGTGTCAGGCATAACTAAAGTAGGATAAATCTTAAACATATCTGGACGAAAGTCTTCGTTCTCAAAAATCTCAGTCATCATTTTAACGTCCATCTCAAAAGTTGTTTTTGGAAGTCCAGGCATAATGTGATAAAGAATTTTATAACCAGCTTCTTTCAAAACTTTAACTGCATCTTTGAATTGTTGAACTGTATGTCCGCGATTAACTGCTTCAAGAACTTCATCAGATATTGATTGTAATCCCATTTCAATTCGAGTACAACCAAGTTCCAAAAACTGTTCAGGGAAAATCCAATCTGGTCGAGTTTCAACAGTCAAACCAATACACCGATTTTCTGCAGTCTCATTTTTCTTCTGAGCTTCAGCAAGAGTTTCTGAAATCTCTCCATTCAAACCATCGAAAGATCTCTTAACAAAATCTTTCTGATAATCCCATTCATAAGATGGAAAAGTACCACCTTGAATAATAATTTCATTCTTGTCAGTCAAGTGACCCGTCCGTTTCAAAGCTGCAACTCTTTCAGTAACAGTTTTGTAAGCATCATAATTATTTCTAATTGAACGCATTGTTGAAGGTTCAAAACCAGTATAACTCTTTGGAGCATTTTTACCTTCAGGACAGAAAGTACATCTTGCAGGACAACCGTTTGGCTTAGGCATAATTGCAATAATAGAAACTCCGGCCATACTTCTAGTCGGTTTAGTATTCAAAACCATGCGAAGTTTTTCTTTCTGTTTAGAATTACAAGCTTTCCAAATATGAACATTTAATGGAAATGTTTCAAGAGTTCCATCACGAACATATTTCCGTTTAATGGATTCAACTTTGTTCTTAGTCAATTTTTCAGTTTCAACTAATTCCTGAATTAGTGCTTGCATAAAAAACATCCAAAATCCAAGTTTAAAACAGTTAGGATTGAGCAACTCTTATATATCACAACAGACATATCAAGACATGTTTTTCAAGCGCAGAAACCCGTTTAATGACACTTGGTGGAAAAAGGCAATAAGATTCTTTGGATACACTGTCGCAATCATAACAATAATATCAATTTTCTCAGGACCAACTGAAGACCTCAGAGATGAAATATTCATAATCCCAATTACTGGAACAATTTATTCAGGTTCAGACAGTTTTTCACCAGATACGTTCTCCGATGATATTATATCACAATTAGAAGCTGCGGCTAAAAACGAAAAAATCAAAGCAGTAGTCTTAGAAATTGATAGTCCCGGAGGAACCGTAGTGGGTTCAAGAGAAATATCAAATGCAATTGAAGAATTTGACAAACCAGTAATTACCTGGATGAGGGAAAATGCTGCATCTGGTGCGTATTGGATTGCAGTATCAACAGATCATATCGTTGCAGACCCAGCAACAATTACAGGCTCAATCGGAGTCACAGGATCATATTTACAATTCTCAGGTTTACTGGATGATTATAATGTATCTTACGAAAGATTTGTTTCTGGCGAATACAAAGATACAGGATCACCATATAAGGAAGTATCTGATCAAGAGCGAGCATACTTACAAAACAAAATTAACTTGCTTAATGACATGTTCATAGAACACGTGGCTGAGGCAAGAGGACTAACTGAATCCTATGTCCGAGGACAGGCAACTGGAGAAATTTTTCTGGGAACTGAAGCACTGAACAGAAAATTAATAGATTCCCTGGGTGGAAAGAAAGAAGCAGTAGGACTTGCAGCAAATATATCTGGTGCAGAAGACTACCAAGTTACAAGATATGAACCACCAACACCACTATTCGGAAAGTTATTTTATACTCTAACAAAAACTAATCTAAATGCACAAACTTCATTCGGAGCCAGAGCTTAATTCAGGTCCCCAAGTTCTATCAAACATTTCATTTAAAGTTCCTGCAAAGTAGGTAGATTTTATCCAGAACCCCATATCATAAGAAGGATGAACTTCTTCATCATCCGTTAGCATAAAAACAACATGTACTTTGTCAACTATACAAAATCTTCCACGCAAATCTGGATTGGTTTTAAATTCAACCAAGTCTCCAAAACCATTCAGAATTTCAGTTAATTCAACATTACTTGACGGAGAAATAACTCGAATTTTAACACCTCGAGAAACAGCACGTTCAATCAAAGGCTTAAGAATTCTAATTTTACGACCTAGTCCTTCTTCAGAAGTAACTAAGTCAACACTGTTTCTGGCTTCTTTCAAAATATAACTCAGTTGATCGTAAATATTATGTCGTCCCTTCAAAGCTCCAGAAAAGTCAGTAACTTGCATAGGCTCAATTCCTTGTTTATGTAATCCACCCAATTCAGCCATCATCTCCGAATCTCTTAATTTATTTATCCGTTCAGAATGATTAATCAACTCTGCGCGAATCTTTCCATGAACTCTATCAAGAACTTCAAGCGGAGGAATTGCCAAGTATTTAATTGGCTTCTCAGGTTTTACAATAACAAAGCCTTTTCGTTCAAGACTCTCGAGGACATCATAAGTACGAGAACGAGGGACATCAGCAATATCACTAAGCTCTCCCGCAGTAGAAACGCCTCTTGAAAGAATGGCTGCCCATAGCTTAACCTCATAGAGATTCAAACCAAACGAACGACGTAATCTATTCAAGAAATCCTCATTGATTATCATTGATGAGTAATGCTATTTTTTCTTTTTAATGATTTCTGCGATTAAAGCTATTATACTTGTTCTAATTTCCTAGAATCAATGAATCCAGCCTTTTTCATCTCAATAAACTGCGCATTGGAGAACAAAACGGGGTTGATTTCTATTCCAATCTCCTCTTTTACGAAGCCAGTGATAGCTTCTATGTCACCTTTATCAATCAAAGAGCTAACAACAACAATTTTGCTAGTATCTTCTCTATCAATAAAAATTCGCGGTTCAGCGCCATGAAGCGTCCCAAGTCTATCCTTTAATATTTCAGCAGGCGTTTTGACTTTATCCAACAGAACTCCTGCAAGAATTCCAAATGCATCAGAGCCTCGATCAATTTCATAAAACTTAATCCGATCACTCTCATCTTTACGAACCATACCAATTGCAACAAGTTTCTGTACAATACGATGAGCCGTCGCTAAACTAACTCCCGATTCCCGAGATAAGTCTCTCAAGTAGAATCTACCCTTTTTATCAAGAAGTGCATAAATTACTGCAACAGTCTTAGGATCAAATACTTTACTGAGAATGGCTCCCTTCATGTTCTATAATTGAAACAAAACTATAAAAGCGTTTCCTGAAAGGAACACCATATCAAAAACTGAACATGTTTTTGAAACATTGTTCCAAAAACTAAAAACCGTTCCAAATTATCCACGACTTCTCTGACTCTTAGCAAGTTTTGAAACACGCTTTAACTCATCAACATCTTTCAGACCTTTATCGTCCCTCAATCTAACAAAACGAGGGAAACGCAAAGCAAAACCAGAATTGTAGTTAGTAGATTTTTGTATCTCTTCGTACTTCACTTCAAGTATAACTCCGGGTTTGACTCTAACTTCGCGACCAGATTCACTAACAATAAGAGGTTTCAATAATTCAGTCATTTTCCCAAAGCTAACTCCTTCCTCATCTTTCTCTTTAAATCCAGTACCCATCTTTCCAATCTCTTTGAAATCATTACTATCACGACACGCCAGAATAAAACTACTCAACCACTTTGCACGCTTTCCAGTTCCCCACTCGCCGCCAACAACAACTAAATCCAAAGTTTCCATAACTGGTTTAATTTTAATTCCATATCCTACTCGAGATCCAGGTTTATACACGCTGTCAAGTTTCTTCATCATAACACCTTCTGCACCATCAAACAAAGCCTTAGCATAAAATTCCTTACCTTTCTCAATAGAATCAGTTACAATCTCCTTAGCTAAACTAACTGCCAAAGGATCTTCATTAATTATTTTAGAAAGTCTATCACGTCGCTCACTAAACGGAATATCAATCAGGTTTTCACCATCCAAATTAATAATATCAAATACAATAATCATAACTGGAACTTCTTTAATCATTTCATCAATTCCATATTTGCGTCTAATTCTTTGTGAAATATCTTGGAAAGGTTTCCACTTACCAGTTTTTTTATCATAACCAATTACTTCGCAATCAATAATAAAGTCTTCAGATCTAACATCCTTCTCAATCATCGTTACAATATCAGGAAACTGAGTAGTAACATCTTCCAAGTTCCGAGTAAATAATTTAATCTCTTTTCCAGAACGATGAATTTGAAGTCTGAACCCATCATATTTGTAATCAATTGCTGCAGGTTTACCAACAACTTCAAAACCCTCTTCAACAGACTCAGATTTCTTAAACAACATTACTTTCACAGGACTTCCCACGGACAATTTCAAATCTAACAAACCCTCATTACCTTTAGTCTTAGCAACTTTAGCAACACTAGAAATATCAGTAGTCAAATCATAAGCAGTCTGAACATTACCTACTTCAACACCAAATGCAGAAGCGATTGAATCACGCAAAACTCCAAATCCAGCACCCGTTCTCAAATCCTCAAGGCAGGTTCGAACAATATATTTTGCACCAACGCCCCTAGCAGCACTAAGTATTTCAGCAATCAAATCAATTTTCTTGCCAGTACTCCCACTACCTTCAATTTCAGAAAGATTACGAAGATTATTGAAAACCTGATCAATAGTTAATTTTCCGGAAAACAAAGTAGATTGATTTTTGGAAGAAATATTACGTTCAGCAACAAGACCCAAATCACCAATTTTTGCCCAATCGGCTTCAATCAACGCCTCACTTTTTCCAGAGCTTGTTGAAATTGATTTAATAACAGTTTGAGTACCAATTCCAATCTTTCGACGATCCCATTCAGGGAAAAGCCGACCGTCGAGTAACAAAACTGCAGATTCAACTTCACGAGCATCCAAACCTTTCAGAAATCCAGCAATTATTGCCCGTTTTTCAAGCAATTTACTAGTTCCAGATAAGGACTCATAGATCTCAACAAGTTTGGAATATTCCATAGCTCCTATTGATGCAAGACTAATAAAAGACTTATTATTCGCAAAACTTTATATTCTCTCAATATATAGAAAAACATGGATATTCTTGAGGCAATCTTTGCTCGACGCTCAATAAGAAAGTTCAAAAAAGATACAATTCCCTACAGAGTATTATTTGATATCTTTGAAGCAGCAGTCAGCGCACCAAGAGCCGGAAACATACCAAGTACTTGGATGGTTTTAGTAGAATCTGACAAACTAAAAACAAAACTAAAAGAGGCCTGTGTTGATCAAGACTGGATTGAAGACGCACCAGTGATTGTTGCAGTTTGTTCAAACCCCAAAAGATTAACACAATTATATGGCGAGCGCGGAGAACTGTATGCATTACAAAATTCCTCTGCAGTAATACAAAACATGCTAATTGCAGCACAAGAATATGGATTACAAGGAACTTGGGTTGGGGCATTTTCTGAATCCGAAGTAAAAAAAGTATTAACTCATAAAAGTAAAATGGATAAAATAAATGTTCATGCACTTGTTGCACTTGGAAAACCTGACGAACATCCAAAGAAACTTCCAGAGATTCAAGCAACAGATTTGGTTTACTATGAATCATGGAAAGAAGTCAACAAAGCTTCAAAAATGATTCCACTTGCAAACAATCCAAAACTACAAAACACCATCAAGCGAGCCAAACAACGATCAAAAAAGACGCGACATAAGCTTATCAAGAAAATTGGAAAGACCATAAAGCATTTTAAGTGATTAATTCGCAAGTGAAAACTATATTCTGGAACATACAATTACAAAACTTCAACTCAGTAATCTGTTTTCAAAAATAAAAACTCGGAACCTGTATAGTCTACTATCTAATCCCTTTTAAATTAAATGTTCCATTTTTAAAACAAGTCAAAGGCATTTAATGCCAATTGACCTCGGAGAAAGAAAGAAAATGGATTTCCTTGTACAAAACGCATTGGACACGATGGAACAATCGACCGATACTACAGTTGACTCAAATATTGGACAAGCAAATATAAAAGTACTAGGCTGCGGTGGCGCAGGTAACAACATGGCTGACTGGCTATACCGAAAAGGTATCCAGGGAGCAGAAGTTATTTCTGTAAACACTGACAAGCTACATTTAGATCACAGAGAAGCAGACAAAAAGATTCTAATTGGACGAGACACAACACGTGGACTTGGAGCAGGTGGTAACCCAGATATTGGCGCACAAGCTGCTCGAGAACAAATTCACGAACTAAAGTCCACAATTCAAGGTGCAGATATGGTTTTTGTTTGTGCTGGACTTGGTGGAGGAACTGGAAGCGGAGTAGCACCAGTAGCTGCACAAGTTGCAAAAGAACAGGGCGCAATCGTAATTGGTGTCGTCACAATGCCATTCAATATTGAAAAGGCAAGAATCGATAAAGCTGAATTCGCACTTAAGCAATTAAGAGAAGTTTCAAACACAGTAATTGTAATCGACAACAATCGATTATCTTCAATTGCCGGAAACTTACCTATTAGGCAAGCATTCGCTGTCGCAAACGAATTAATTTCAACAATGATTAAGAGCATTGTAGAAATCATCTCAGTACCATCCCTGATTAACTTGGACTACGCAGACGTAAGAGCAATTATGTCTTCAGGTGGAGTTTCAGTAACAGGTATTGGTGAAGCAGACGGTGACAAAAGAGTTGATGAAGCAACTAAACGAGCGCTATCTAACCCATTGTTAGACGTAAGCTACGATGGTTCAACAGGAGCAATGATCCACATTACAGGTGGACCAGATATGACTCTTGATGAAGCCGAGCGAGTTGGTGAACTCATAACATCAGGACTTGACGCAGATGCAAACGTTATATGGGGAGCAAGAATTGATGATGAAATGAGAGGAAAGATTCGAGTTATGACAATCATAACTGGAGTAAAATCCCCTTACGTCCTTGGAAAAGGAAGCATAAAACCATCAGCACAAGCTTTAGAGATGAACCACGAACTTGGTTTGGAGACTATATAATATTTAAGACGCACCTCCGAGGTTGTCTTACGACGTCTTAGCCTGGTACCCTTCGGGGTACCATTCACTTTTTTTTCAATATTTTTATATAGGAGTAATATAAGCTCTTAATATGAATTCTACTGGAGATAAAGTTAGAATAAAGCACGCAGGTTTTGAATACTCAGGAATATTACTTGAATCAACAGACGATAATATCTATGTCCTAAAACTCAGCAATGGATACAACGTAGGCCTTCCCAAGGGAAACTCAAAAGTAACCGTTACTGGAAAATTACCAATCACAAAACTTCCTGAATTAAAGCTAGAAAAAAATCTTAAGCTTCCAAATGTTTCACTAGTTTCAACCGGAGGAACAATTACTTCAAGAGTCGATTATAGAACGGGAGCAGTTCACCCAATAACAAAACCAGCAGAATTATTATCTCAGATTCCAGAACTAAAAAAAATCGCAAATATATCTGTAACACCGGCAATGTCTAAGTTCAGTGAAGAATTTAGTCCAAAGGACTGGTCCAAACTTGCAGGATTTGTTGGAAGAGAATTAAACAAAGAAAACGTTCGTGGAGTAATTGTAACTCATGGAACAGATACATTACATTATACTGCCGCCGCATTATCATTTGCACTAGAAGGATTAGGAAAACCTGTTGCAATAGTCGGAGGACAGCGTTCCTCAGACCGAGGAAGTTTTGACGGAGCTATGAATTTAATCTGTGGAACACACTATACTACTTCAGATATTGCGGAAGTAGCAGTAGTTCTACATGGAACCTCTTCAGATGATTATTGCATTGCAAATCCCGGAACAAAAACAAAGAAAATGCATACTACAATGAGAAATACTTTCAGACCAATCAATTCAATGCCTTACGCAAAGCTATTCAAAACAGGTAAGATTGAAAAACTAAGAGGCTCCAATCTCAGACACGCAGGAGAAGTTAATGTTAAATCTCAATTTGAAGACAAAGTCGCACTGATAAAATATCATCCAGGATTGTCTCCAAAAGTTCTAGACTTTTATGTAAAGGAAGGATATCGAGGTGTAATAATTGAAGGGACCGGACTCGGACATGTATCTGCAGAAACTTGGTTGAAATCTATAACTGATGCAACAAAGAAAATGTTTGTTGGAATGACTTCTCAGGCAAACTATGGAAAAGTTGATCCTTATGTATATTCAACCGGCCGAGACTTATTCAATCACGGCGTAGTTTATTTAGGTGATATGCTAGCAGAAACAGCAATTGTAAAACTCTCTTGGGTTCTTGGACAAGAAAAAGATAAAGATAAAGTTCGAGAAGTAATGACTACAAATCTCAGAGGAGAGCTCTCAGATAAATCCGTTCCAAATGGATTCTTATACTAATGAAAAATTTAGGGTTAAAATCAGGAATAGAAATACACCAGCAACTAGATACTGGAAAACTTTTCTCACGATGCCAATCAAGACTGGATTCATCAACTCCAGATTTTACAGTAAGTCGAAGACTTCGAGCACTTGCTGGAGAAATGGGAAAAGTAGATGTGGCAGCAGCCCACGCAGCAGAAAAGAAACTGACTTACATTTATGAAGTTCATAACAATAACACCTCCTTAGTAGAATTGGATGAAGAACCACCTGAGTTAATCAATCAAGATGCGCTAGATATTGGACTTTTAGTTTGCAAGATGTTAAACTGTAGAATAATTCCATATCTTCAAGTTATGAGAAAAACAGTTGTCGATGGTTCAAACACGTCCGGTTTTCAGAGAACTTGTTTAGTTGGAGTAGATGGTCATATCGAAACCTCCGCTGGAAACGTTGCAATAGATACAGTTGTATTGGAAGAAGATTCAGCACGAAGAACTGCCGAAACAAAAGACACAGTTACATACCGCCTTGACAGACTGGGAATCCCCTTATTAGAAATTGCAACGGCACCAGACATGAAAACTCCTGAACAAATAAAAGAAGTTGCAGAAATTCTTGGAACAATGCTGCGATCCACTGGGAGAGTTATACGCGGACTAGGAACAATTCGTCAAGATGTAAATATTTCAATCAAAGGTCATGCAAGAGTTGAACTAAAAGGAGTTCAAGATTTACAACAAATTCCAAAAATTGCTGAAATTGAAGCAAAGAGACAAAAAGCAGAAATCGATATGGCGCGAAAAACTGAAAGTCATGTTAGAAATGTTAAGGAAGCCTTAACTTCAAAATTTTTGAGACCAATGCCTGGGGCAGCAAGAATGTACCCAGAAACCGATATTCCAACAATCAAAGTTGATATGAATCTAGTCAAAGAAATGAAAATTCCTGAAATGACGCCTGTCAAAATTAAGAGGTACAAAAAACTTGGACTAAACGATGAGCTTGCCAAGCGAATGGCAGACTCAAGAAAGAATGATATATTTGACAGAGCTATGAAAAAGCAAAAGTTAAATCCAACTTTAGTTGCAACAACTTTACTATCAACAGAAATCGAACTAAAACGAAAATTAAAACTCGAATCTGGAAAATTTCCAGAAGCATTTTATTCAAGACTTTTCAAAACTCTTGACGAAGGTAGACTTACTAACGAATCAATTTCAAAAGTTATGGAACGATTCATGAAAGGAGAAGACTTCGACAAAATCATAAGCGAATTCAAACCAATGTCAGATTCAGCACTTCTAAAACTCATCAAAGACAATTATGATAAAGATCTTCCACAAGGAGCATTAATTGGAAAGATAATGGCGAAGGTTGCAGGGAAAGCAGATGGAAAGAAGGTCGCCAAGTTGATTGGTGAGTTCAAGAAATGATTCCTGAGCTTGAATTCATATACAGCTTTATTTACGATGGAGCATTTATGACGGTAAAATACAAAAAGTGGCCAGAATATTCAAAAGCCGAAATTAAGAAATTCAAGAAAGATATGAACAAATATCTGAAAGATCTCGAAAAGATGTGGAAAAAAGAAGGAAGGCAAATCCTCCAAAAAATCCAAACAGTTTCAGGATTTAGTTGGAAAGAAAAAAAAATCAAAGTATATATTGCAAGTGAGATACCTCACTCTTTTTCAGACCCCTTAACTTTAAATTTCAAATATCGGAAAGACATGAAGATTGCAAGAGACGTTCTGACTCATGAATTATTACATCAAATTCAAATACAAAATCCAAAAAAGACAAATAAATATTATACTCAAATCTACAAAAATTACAAAAAGGAACTAAGAGTAACAAAATCTCACATTTTTGTTCACGCCGCACATAAAAAAATCTATATTGAATTAAGTGGGGAAGACAGATTAAAAATAGATATCAAAAAATGTCAAAAATGGCCGGCATACAAACGAGCATGGGAAATCGTAGAAGAAGAAGGTTATGAAAACATTCTAAAAGAGTTTAAGAAACTAACAAAATAATTCTTTAAGCCGCGTCAAAAAGTATATAAAACTATCACTCTACAAAAAACCATGGCAGCAGATATGACCACTCAAGTTCTTGACGGAATGAAGAAACCTGATGATATTCGAAACATCGGTATCGCAGCACACATCGATCACGGAAAAACAACTTTCTCAGATAATTTACTTGCAGGAGCAGGAATGATTTCTCAAGAATTGGCCGGAAAGCAAAGAGCACTTGATTTTGATGAAGAAGAAGCTGAAAGAGGAATCACAATTTATTCTGCTAATGTTTCAATGGTTCACGAAGTACAAGGCAGAGCTCACTTAATTAATCTCATCGATACACCAGGTCACGTAGACTTTGGTGGAGAAGTCACTCGAGCAATGAGGGCAGTTGACGGAGTAGTCGTTCTTGCTTGTGCAGTTGAAGGTTGCATGCCTCAAACTGAAACAGTGTTAAGACAAGCGCTAAAGGAAAGAGTAAAACCAGTTCTATTCATTAACAAAGTTGACAGATTAATCAAAGAATTACAATTAACTCCTGAACAAATGCAAGAAAGATTTGTCAAGATTATTGCAAGTGTAAACAAAATGATTCGAGCATATTCACCAGAAGAATTCAAAGACAAATGGCAAGTATCAGTTCAAGAAGGATCAGTAGCTTTCGGTTCAGCTTACCAAAACTGGGCACTTTCAGTTGGCTACATGAAGAAAAAAGGAGTAAGTTTCAAAGATGTTTATGATTTCTATAAGAACGAAGATATGAAAGGATTATTAAAAGCAGCTCCATTACACGAATCAGTTCTGGATATGGTGGTAGATCATTTACCGGCACCTGCGGATGCTCAAAAATATAGAATTCCAAAATTATGGCGAGGAGATCTTGATTCTGAAACTGGAAAATCCTTAATGGCTGGAAATCCAAACGGACCGTTAGTATTTGTAGTAACTAAAGTTGTTATCGATCCTCAAGCAGGAGAAATTGCTTACGGTCGAGTATTTTCAGGAACATTAAAGAAAGGTTCCGAAGTCAAACTTATTAATGCAGCAACTTCAGCAAGAACACAGCAAATTGTTCTAGCTAAAGGAGGTTCAAGATTAGTTGTAGATTCAGTTCCATCAGGAAACATCGCAGGAATTGTCGGATTGAAAGCTGCACACGCAGGTGAAACCGTAACAACTGCAGACATTGAAGGTTTTGAAGCAATCTCACACTTATTTGAACCAGTAGTTTCCAAAGCTATTGAAGCAAAAAATCCACAAGATCTTCCAAAGCTAATTGAAGTCTTGAGACAATTGTCAAAAGAAGATCCAACTATGAAAGTAACAATCAATCAAGAAACTGGAGAAAATATTATCGCAGGATTGGGAGAATTACACTTAGAAATTAAAGAACACTTAATCACTAGAGAAAAAGGAATTGATATTGTAACTTCAGATCCAATTGTTGTTTACCGAGAAACAGTTGAAAAGGAATCTCCAAAAGTTGTAGGTAAATCTCCAAACCGACACAATCACTTACACGTAATTGTTGAACCAATGACTGATCAACTGTTTGACGCAATAAATAATGGCGATGTTCCAGAATTAAAAGTTAGAAAGAAAAATCTGAAAGAAGTTGTCGAATCATTAACAACCGCGGGAATGGATCGCAACACAGCAAAGAAAGTCAAGGAAATCTACAAAGGAAATATGTTCATCGACGGAACGAGAGGTATTGTTTATATTAATGAAATTATTGAATTAGTTCTTGAATCATTTAGAGAAGTTATGAACGGCGGACCATACGGAAAAGAACCTTGTGGAAAAATGATTGTAACGCTTAAAGATGCAAAGCTTCACGAAGACTCAATTCACCGAGGTCCAGCTCAAATTATTCCAGCAATGAGAAATTCAATTTACAACGCAATGCTAACCGCAGGAACAATTCTTTACGAACCAATTCAAACAATGAGAATCGACGCACCAATTGAATATCTTGGAGCAGTTTCAAAATTAGTTCAAAGTAACAGAGGTCAATTAGTTGACACTGAACAAGGAGACGGTGTTCTAGTAATTACAGCAAGAGTTCCAGTGGCAGAATCATTCGGATTCACTGGTGCCTTGAGAGAAAGCACAAGTGGCCGAGGTGCATGGTTCCTTGTCGATCAAAACTTTGAACCTCTTCCAAGAGAATTACTAAACGGAGTTGTTGCAAAAATTCGACAAAGAAAAGGAATGAAAGCAGAACTTCCAGTTCCAGAACTTGATTAAGCTTTTAAGTTTTAGTTATCACAATAACACATGGATTTAGTTACGCAAATTGCGCTAAAGGTTCCAGAAACTCTTGTTGAAATTTCAGAGAACGGATTAGCAACATTAAAGCGAGCCGAACAACAAAAAGGATTTGCTAAATCAATTCATACAACAGTTACAAATTCACTAAAAGAGTTAACAGGCTATTCTAAAGAAAATCGACCAGAAGAACATACAAGAACATATTTCGAGTTCGGTGATATTGCAGGAAGGATCGAATCAAAACCCACTTCAAGTGTATCTTACAAAACAGTTTTCAATGAATTTGTAAATTATCTAAAGCATACGCTGGAAGTACAAAAAATAATACCTACCGAATTACTAGTACATGAGTTTTATGAGTTTTTAAACAATGCAACAAATCCAACGCTCGAACAAAAAATATATTTTGATAATGAGGCTGAAATTTCAGCAGAAGCAGGAATCTCTGACGAGACTCCAGGACCAACAACGTTCTACACTGACACTTCAAATTATTCAAATCTAAACAAAAGAACAATTTTAGATCGGTTCAAAGCAAAAAGAATTGATGATCATCTCTCAAAAGAGATAATTAAACCATTTGATAATTTAGTTCAGGAAACTGCGCTAGATCTTTTAGGATTGGATGCAGACAATTTACAAGAAACTGCAAGAACTACAATCAGCCAAGACAACAGAGCATTCGATGTAAAAGTAATTTCTAGAGAAACAATTGGATATCGCTCAATCTTAATGAGTTTGTTCGGCGATAAGAGAACTCGAGCAACAGGACGAAGCGGAGAAATATATTCTTTAATTGATGAAAGAGTTGACAATGTTGACGATTTAATTCAAAGATTTGAAGAGCGAAATAGAGCAGAGGGAAGAAGTGTATCACTCAAAAAAGTAGCTCAAAGATTAGACCAATTAACAACAGAATACACAAAAACCAACACAAGACTTGAATGGAGCTACAATCCAATTCTAGAATTCGCCGCAATTGCCAACTAAACCAACTCACACCGCAATCTTTTTAAACATCATCAATCAACTCAAATCACGGCGTTAAGCCTAATAGGTAAAAATATGGCAGAAAAACCACACATTAACTTAGTTGTCATTGGTCACGTTGACCATGGTAAATCCACAACAGTTGGAAGACTCCTGTTTGAATCAGGAGCTATAGACGAACAAACTA
>Ga0209501_10003718_pt1 | contig 15091 bp, 12 predicted proteins | sample ArcticOcean_MG_C_4_FD_187434 | JGI IMG/M metagenome (GOLD analysis project Ga0209501, IMG submission 187434) | Marine microbial communities from western Arctic Ocean - ArcticOcean_MG_CB4_134 (SPAdes) (version 2) | ecosystem: Environmental > Aquatic > Marine > Oceanic | place: Arctic Ocean...
GTATGGAAGAGCAAAAGCAATTCTAAAAAGCGAAAGGGTAGCTCTTAATTTTTTAAGCTTAGTTTCGGGCGTAGCAACCAAAACAAAAAAATTTGTTGATAAAGTAAAAGGTAAATCTTGTAAAATTTGCTGCACAAGAAAAACAATACCAAATTTAAGAGCAATTCAAAAATATGGGGTTAAACTCGGCGGTGGTTTTAATCATAGATTTAATCTAAGTGATGAAATTTTAATAAAAGATAATCATATAGCGATAAATGGAAATATTCATGAATTAGTTAAACTAGCTATTAAAAATAAAAAAAAAGCAAAAGTTACTGTGGAGGTTGATAATATTAACCAGCTTAAAAAAATTATAGGATTAAAATTTCATAGAGTGCTATTCGATAATATGAATTTAAAAAATCTTAAATTGGCATTAAAAATTGTTAAAAAGCATTACGAAACTGAAGCATCTGGAAATGTTAATTTAAAAAATATTAAAAAAATTGCAGCAACTGGTGTAGATAGAGTTTCTATTGGAAGTTTAACGCATAGTGCTCCAGCAATAGATTTAAAAATTGAATTATAATCTTGTATTTAAATACCGTTATATCCAAATTCTAATGCTGCATCTGTAATATGATGATATAAAGACTCTCCAAAACTTCTTAATGTAAGTATATAAAAAGTTTGAATTTTTTCATCAACGCAATCAACAACAATATTAATTCCATTAAAAACTGATCCAACACATTTATTTTTTTTAAATTCATTAAAATTTATTGGACAACCTTTTTTTAGTACTTCGTTAGCCTTTAATCCTTTAATTTTTATTATAACTCTTGAGTGAGAAATATCTGTTACTGCAAAGTTTTCATCACTACAATTTTCACTAATAATTTTTACAATATTTTCTTTTTTTGATACAACTAACCAGGTGTTAGGGCCACTCCAAAGAATTCTTGTACCTTGATTTGAAGAAACTGTTGAGGATTGCAAAGGGAATTTTAAACCATCAATATTTAAGTTGTTTAAATTAATTTTTGAATTTTTATATTGAGCAATTTGAACTATAGTTAAATCTGTTACTTCTGTAATATTTAATAAATCACTTTCTTTTTTTTTGTAGTGTTCTCCAAAAAGACCTTTCTTGTGTACAGATTGTAATGGGGTAACAGCTGTCATGACCTTACCCTTTCTCCTTTAGGATCAACATAGTGCGAAGATACTATTTCAACTGGTATGCTTTTGTTTTTAAGAGGAGAAAGAGCATAAAGCTTCTCTCCTATTTTTTTCTTTCCATCTTTCAAAATAGCTAAAGAAAAAGGATTGTTATATTCAACGCTCCAGCAAGAAGCTGAAATATGTCCAAGTTTTGGGTTTGGTAAAGCAGCATTCATATCACTCACTAAATGAGAGCCTTCTGGTATCATTGTTTTTTTATCTAAAGGAATCACACCAACAATTTTTTCTCTTTCAGGGTTTAAGAAAGCTGCCCTGCTCAATGATCTTTTTCCAATGAAATCTTTTTTCTTACTTAACATTCCTTCTAACGAAAGGTCAGAAGCAATAACTCTTCCATCTATTTCTGATCCTGCTACATGTCCCATTTCTATTCTTAGAGTTGAAAGAGCTTCTGTTCCATAAGGTTCAATATTCATCTCTTTTCCTAATTCCATTATTTTTTCCCACATAAAAACACCATAACCAGACTCAACATTTATTTCGTAAGCCAATTCTCCAGAAAAAGAAATTCTAAAAATTCTTGCAGGAACTTCAAATAAATCTGTCTCCATAAATCCCATAAATGGTATTCCTTCATTAGATACATCTGTTTCAGGAAAAAGCTTGCTTAGTAAATTTCGTGAATTCGGTCCAGCTAAAGCAACTCCTGCCCATTGTTCAGTTATTGATAAAACATTAACATTTAAATCTGGCCATACTACTTGTAAATAATATTCTAAGTGAGACAATACATTGGCTGCTTGCGCGGTAGTTGTTGTCATATGATAATGATTTTCTGAAATTCTTGTTGTTGTACCATCATCAAACACAACTCCATCTTCACGTAACATTACTCCATATCGGGCTTTGCCTATTGGTAATTTCATCCAAGCGTTCGTATAAATTCTGTTTAAAAATTCTGCACTATCTGGTCCTTTTATATCAATTTTTCCAAGTGATGTTACGTCACAAACTCCAACATTTTTTCTTACATTAGTAGCTTCACGTTTTGCAGCCACTTCTAAGGTTTCTTCATCTTTTTTGTAGTAACGGGGTCTCAGCCAAAGACCCGCATCTACAAACACAGCATTATTATTTTTATGCCACACATGCATTGGAGATTTTCTTGTAGGGCGATAATTTTTGCCTACTTCTCTCCCAACTATTGCGCCTATAGTAACGGGTGTATAAGGAGGTCTAAAAGTTGTATGTCCTACCTCTGGAACTATTTTTTTTTCAATATTGGAAACTAACTGTAAACCGTTTAAATTACTTGTTCTTCCTTGATCAGTAGCCATTCCTAACGTTGTATATCTTTTTACATGCTCGATAGACCTAAAGCCTTCTCTTACTGCCAGTTCTATATCAGATACATAAACATCATTTTGGAAATCTACGCACCTTTTATAGTTTTTGTTTTTTGGAAGAGGCATACACCAAAAATTATCTTGTAGAGCATAACTTCTTTCATTAGATGTAGGCGTTGATGTTTTGATAGTTTTTCCTGTTATTTTTTTGGATAAATTGTAGCCAGTATTAAATCCTTCTTCTAAAGTTTTTTTTAAAGAAAAAGATCCATTTGCAGATCCTATAGTACTCTCGTTTTGTTTTGATTGATTTGGAATAAAAGCATTAACTTTTTCATCAAATTTTAATTTATTTCCTGATTGTGAAGAAAGATGAACTGTTGGAGTCCAATTTCCTGAAACACAAATACAATCACATATAACTTTTTCTAAGTTTTTATAGCCAGTCTTTTCTGTATTAAGTTTTCCTATTTTTGCTGCATTTACTTTTTTGTATCCCAACGCATTAACTACGCCATGAGAAAATTTTATGTTAATTTTTAAATTTTTAGCTTCTCGAACAACTGAGCTTTCTGAATTTGTTCTTACATCTAAAACTAAAGGATCGATCCCATTTTTTTTAAAATTAATAGCTACATCATATCCGCTGTCATTGTTTGTAAAAATAATTGGTTTTTTTCCTACAAGAACTCCATAAATTTTCATATATTCGTTTGCAGCTGAAGCTAACATAATGCCAGGCCTATCATTATTTCCAAACACTAGTGGTCTTTCTATTGATCCAGTTGAAATAACAACTTCTTTGGCCCTGATGTACCAAAGCCTCTGTCTTGGAGTAAATTTTGCTGGGTTTTCAATATGATCTTTGGTTCTCTCAAACATCACCATCATATTATGGTCGTAATATCCAAAAACCTGTGATCTGTTTTTTACAATTACATTAGGCATTGATTTTAATTGAGCAATAGTTTCGTCAGCCCAATCTTTTCCTTTCTTATTTCCTATTGTAACTTCATATGTAAGAAGGCTTCCGCCAAATCTTGGTTTGTCCTCGGCTAAAATAACCTGAGATCCATTTTTTGCTGCAGCTAATGCACTTGCTAATCCAGAAGGTCCCGAGCCTACAATTAAAATATCACAATATTCAAACTTATGTTCGTACCTATCAGGGTCTGGTTTTAATGGAGCAATACCTAAGCCTGCTGCTTTCCTAATAATAGGTTCATAAATTTTATACCAAAAACTTTTTGGCCACATAAATGTTTTGTAATAAAAACCAGCAGGAAAAAATTTACTTAAAAAATTATTTATTGCTCCTAAATCAAAAGAAACTGATGGCCAACAATTTTGACTTTTTGCCTCCAAACCTTCCACTAATTCAACTGTGGTAGCTATTGCATTCGGTTCTGTTTTTTCTCCACTGTATAATTGAACTTGGGCATTTGGTTCGTCAACACCAGCTCCTATAAAACCTCTAGGTCTATGATACTTAAAGCTTCTTCCAACTAAATGTATTCCGTTAGCTAGCAAAGCTGAAGCTAATGTATCGCCTTCATATCCAAAATATTTTACACTATTAAATTTGAATGAAATTTTTTTATCTCTATTGATGTAACCAGCTTTATCTAATCTAAATTTTTGTTTCATATATTTTACAACTCTTCATTGATTTTAGCAGTTTTAAAAATTTCGTGTGTTGAAGTGCTTCTTAAAACTTTAAACCATTGTCTGCAGCCAGCTAGATGATGCCAAAATTCTGTATGTTTCCCCCTTGGATTTTTTCTATAGTAAATAAAGTCGTTCCATTCTTTGTCTGAAACTTCTTTTCCCAATTCAGGTCTTTTCACACTTGCGTCACCTCCATAAGAAAATTCATTTTGCGATCTTTTTCCACAGTAAGGACATTTAATCTCTAACATTTTTTATCCTATCCAAGTTTTTGTACCCACACCTTTTTCATCTAATAGGTGGCCAGTATTAAATCTGTTTAATTTAAATTTTTCATTTAATTTATGCGGCCTATCTTGAGCAATTGTATGTGCAAACGTCCACCCTGACACGGGGGTTGCTTTAAAACCACCATAACACCATCCAAAATTTAAATACAATCCATCAATGTGACTTTTGTCAATAACAGGAGACCCATCCATGGACATATCCATAATACCTCCCCATGTTCTTAATATTTTTAATCGACTTAAGTTTGGAAACATAGCAACACCTTCAGATAAAACGTGTTGTAAGGTTGGAAGATTTCCTCTTTGAGCATAACTATTATAACCATCTAAATCTCCACCCATAACCATTTCTCCTTTATCAGATTGGCTACAATAAAAATGTCCTGCACCAAATGTAACGACATGATTAAGCAAAGGTTTTACAGGTTCGGAAACACAAGCTTGAAGCACATGAGCTTCAATTGGCAAATTCATGTTTAATTTTTCTGCTAGTAAGGAAGTACTACCAGCTACACATAATCCTATTTTTTTAGCTTTAATATTTCCTCTTGAAGTTTGTACTCCTTTTATTTTTCCATCTTCAACATCAAAGCCTGTTACTTCACAATGCTGAATGATGTCTACTCCCATAGAGTCTGCTTGTCTGGCATAACCCCACGCTACAGCATCATGTCTTGCTGTTCCTCCGCGAGGCTGCATTAAAGCTCCAAAGATTGGAAATCTTGCTGATTCAGAAAAATCTGCAAATGGAATCATTTTTTCTAATTCCTTTTTTTGAAGCATTACTGCATCAATACCATTTAATCTCATTGAGTTTCCTCTTCGTGCATATGTATTTAATTGAGCATCAGAATGCGCAAGATTGATAATGCCTCTAGGTGAATACATGACGTTATAATTTAATTCTTGTGATAAATTCTCCCACATTTTCATTCCATATTCGTAAAATAAACTATTTGCATCCCACATATAATTTGATCGAAGTATTGTTGTATTTCTTCCAACATTACCTCCTCCTATCCAACCTTTTTCGAGGATTGCAACATTTGTAATTTTGTGTTCCTTAGCTAGATAGTATGCAGTAGCAAGCCCGTGACCACCTCCACCAATGATTATTGCATCGTACTCTTTTTTTGGTTCAGGATCTCTCCATACTACATCCCAATTTTGATGATTGGTTAATGCATTTTTAATTAAACTGAATATTGAATATTTTTGCATAGTATTAATCTAATATAACCCTATCAACCTATCAAATAGTAAAAGAGCTTCAAAATATTGTATATACATATTACGCTTTTTTAGGTATAGCAGTGCCGATGAGTGCTGTAAAACCAGATATTGAAATAGCTAGAGCGGCAAAAATGCATCCTATAAAGAATGTATTAGCGAAGCTTAATGTACCAGATGAGCCAGGAGCTTTTATGCCTATGGGGCGTTATATCGCCAAAATGAATTTGGAATATATAAACAAACTGAAAGAAAAAAATAGCTACTTAGTTCTAGTTACAGCGATAACACCGACTCCAGCTGGTGAAGGAAAAACGACTACATCTGTTGGATTGAGCGACGGATTAAATAAAATTGGAAAAAAATCTATTGTTTGCTTAAGAGAACCAAGTCTTGGACCATCCTTTGGTATGAAGGGTGGCGCCGCAGGTGGAGGATATGCACAAGTAGTTCCTATGGAGCGAATTAACTTACATTTTACCGGTGACTTCCATGCAATCACTTCTGCACATAATCTTTTATCTGCCTTAATTGACAATCATATTTATTGGGGAAACAAACTGAATATTGATGTCAGAAGAATTGTCTGGAGAAGAGTTGTTGATTTAAATGATAGAGCTCTTCGATCCATAAATGTAAATCTTGGCGGGATAGCAAATGGTTTTCCTAGAGAAGACGGTTTTGATATTACAGTTGCTTCAGAAATTATGGCAATTTTTTGCTTATCGAACAATTTAAAAGATTTAGAAGAGAAAATTGGAAACATAACTATTGCTTATACAAGAGATAAAAAACCAATTTATGCAAAAGATATAAATGCACATGGCTCAATGACAGTTTTATTAAAAGATGCAATTAGACCCAACATTACTCAAACTCTGGAAAATAATCCTGCAATTATTCATGGAGGCCCCTTTGCAAATATTGCTCATGGATGCAATTCGGTTATAGCAACAAAAGCTGCCTTAAAATTATCTGACTATGTTGTGACTGAGGCTGGTTTCGGAGCTGATTTAGGTGCTGAAAAATTTTTAGATATTAAATGTCGGAAAGCCAATATTAAACCAAGTTGTGTTGTTTTGGTTGCAACAATAAGAGCTTTAAAAATGCATGGTGGAATAAAAAAAGATGATTTAAAAAAAGAAAATATAGAAGCTTTAAAAAAAGGTTTGCCTAATCTTGAAAGACATATTTTAAATATAAATAAATTTGGACTAGATGTTACAGTTGCAATCAATCATTTTATTACCGATACAGATAAAGAAGTTAAAATTATAGAAGATTATTGTATTAAGCTTGGTGTTAAAGCTAGTCTTTGTATGCATTGGGAAAAAGGTGGAGAAGGAACAAAAGATCTTGCTAATAATGTAGTTGAACTATGTGCTAAATCAAAAAAGAATAAATTTAAATTTTTATATTCTTCCGAAACTCCTTTGTGGAAAAAAATTGAAGCTATCGCAAAAGAAATTTATGGAGCAAGTGAAGTTGTGGCTGATACTAAAATTCGAGATCAACTTAAAAAAATGGAAGAAGATGGTTTTGGAAAGTTTCCAATTTGTATTGCTAAAACTCAATATAGTTTTTCAACTGACCCTAATTTAAAGGGAGCGCCGTCTGGACACGTTTTGCCAATAAGAGAAGTAAGGCTGTCTAGTGGCGCTGAATTTATAGTTGTTATATGTGGATCGGTTATGACTATGCCAGGTTTGCCAAGAATTCCAGCAGCTGATTTTATTAAATTAAATGATAAAGGTGACATAGAAGGATTGTTTTAAATTATTCTTTTTTCTCTAAGCAATTCCAAAAATCAACAGCTAAATTTTTACCAGTCAAATCTTTAAAGTTTTTTAATCCGGTCGGTGAAGTAATATTAATGTCTCCAGTAAGATAATTGGATATTAAATCAATACCAGCAAAAACAATTTTGTTTTTTTTTAAATTTTTTGCTACGATATTTGCAATATTTCTTTCTTTTTTTGTTAAAATTGTTTCAACAGCTTTTCCACCTTGAGCTAAATTACTTACAATAGAACCTTTTTTAGGAATTCTTCTTATAGCTCCTTTAATTACTCCACCTATTATAAAAATTCTTTTATCTCCATATTTAATTTGAGGAATAAATTTTTGAACCATTACATGCTCATGTTTTTTTAAATAATTTATTATTTCTATTTTTGCTAAGTTTTTACTGATAAAAAGAATGTTTTTACCTCCATACCCATGTGTAGGTTTTATAACTATTTTTTTATACTTTGATTTAAATTTACAAATTTCATCAATACTTTTTGTAAAAATTGTTGGGGGCATTAACTTCAAGAAATTAATTGAGTAAAGTTTTTCGGGCATATTTCTTACAGCGGTTGCATTATTGATTACCTTCGTTTTTTTTGATATTTTGTCTAATAAAAATGTTGCTGTAATATAATCCATATTAAATGGCGGATTCTGCCTCATTAAAACAAAATTAGTTTTTGAAAGATTTAATAACTTTAAACTTTTTATAGAATAAAATTTATTTTTATGTTTGCTGAATTTGACCTCTTTACTTAATGCGTAAACGGTATTGTTAGAAAATGTCAGATCTTTTGTTTCATAATAATAGATTGTATAACCTCTTTTTTGAGCTTCTAAGGCTAGTAGAAGGGTTGTGTCAGTTTTTACATTAATTTTCTGAATAGAGTCGCCTTGTATAGCAACTATTTTTTTAATTTTTTTCATATAAAAAATCTAGATTTTTTTGATCTTTAAATTTTTGAATTGTAAAGTCAGCTTTATTTTTATTATTATTTAATACACTTTCTACGCTTCGCAAAAAAATTGTTTCATCATTTCCATTGCTGTTTTTAATAGACCTTTTTTCCAGACCTTTTTTTGCTAAATTTGAGAAGATTTTTCCCCACTCCAATAATGTTTTGCCATTAATAGTAGAATTTAAGCCTTTTTTGGGTGTCTCAGTATATGCAGTAAGCACTTCTGATATTTTCCATTTATTAATAATTTCTGATGCTTCATCTAAATTTCCATAAATTAAGCCTGTATAAAAAGCAGGGCCACCACAATGACAATCCCATTCACAGGTATCTAAAGATCTAATCTCAATATATTTTTTTAATCTAATTTCAGTAAAGATTGTTGCTAAATGCGTTTCAAAATCTTTTATACTAGCTTGTTCGTTCTTTAACATTGAGAGCTTACCTTCTATAAAATCTTTGAATGTTTTTCCTTCAGGTCTTAAGTGTTTGCCATTTTTGTATGTAAACAATAAAGGCATATTAATTGCCATATCAACATATTTTTCAAAATTCATATCTTCTAAAAAAGATCTTGGCAAACCTCCTCTTGCAGTATTTTGCCAGACATATGATCTATAAGACAGATAACCATTTAATTTATTTTCTTTAATTGGTGAGTTTGCAAAAATTGCAATGGAGAGTGGAATTAAAAAAGAACTTAATTTAAATTTTTTTATAAAATCTTTTTCAGAAGTATAATCTAAATTTATTTGCGTGCCACAGGTTTGGTACATCATTTCTAGACTAAGCTTTCCATATTTGGGCATTTCATCAGTCATTATTTCATAACGTTGTTTTGGTGTTTTGGGAATATCCTCCAGTTTGGAAAAAGGATCAAAACTTGTTGCCATCATTCTTAAATTAAAATTTTTACACGCTTTTTTTAATTCATCTAAAAATTCATAAGACTCACTGCAGTTATGATGTATGGAACTAAGTGGTTTTCCCGAAAGTTCTACTTGATTCCCTGGTTCTAGAGTAATGCTTTTGCCTTTTTTTTTTAAGGCTATAATAGAATTATTTTCTTTAACAGGCTTCCAACCAAACTGTTCTAGAAAGTTAAAAACTTTAGATACAGTTTCAAAATTAATTCTTTTATTTAATTTATTTGTAAATAAAAATTTTTCATGTTCGACGCCAATTTTAAGATTACCTTCTGTTTTGCACCCATCTTGAAAATATTTTATTAGGCTTTCTTTTGTTATCAATTATTTAAATACCTTTTTTGATTGCAGAATAAATTGTTTCTTTATCCGTTTGCCCAATGATTCTAGAAATTTCATTATCACCTTTATAAACTACAATTGTAGTCCAGTGTTTTATTCCTAACTTTTTTGCTATATCTTTATTTTTACTTTGTTCATAGCTTAAAAAAATAATTTCATTAAATTCTTTTTCAGCTTGATCTAAAATTTTTGTTTGTTTGCTGCAAGTTCCGCACCACACTTCATATGAATTAATAACGATTGTCTTTCCTGAGGCTTTTGCTTTTTCTAAAGTTTCAATTGAAAAATTAGTCTTTTTCTCAACAGCACTTGCTGATATGCAATAAAATAAAAGAAAAGTAATAAGTATTTTTTTAATCATTTTTTTATGTGGTTTAGCCAGTTTTTAAGTTCAAGAGTTCTTATATCATCTTTAAGTTCAGTATTAGCTTTTTCGATTACTTCTATATGGGTATTTACGTCATTAGTATCCCTAAAAATATTTTTATCAATTAGCCCCTTTGACCTATGTTTAATAAGTTTTACCATATAATCGTAAGGTATTTCAGGGTGATATTGCAATCCCCATATTTCTGATTTTCCGATATTAAATTGTAGTGCCATGATTTTATTAATTTTATCACTTGCTAATAAAATTGAATTTGTGGGAGGAATCTCAACTTCATCATGATTAAAAGCTGGCGTTGAAAATTTATGCGATTTTAACGAATACAAGTCATGTTTTTTTCCCTCATTTGTTAACTCAACATCTTGAGCTATACCAACATGCGCACCATTTGGTGAAGCTCTACATTTGCCTCCCGCAGCTGTAACTGTTATTTGCAAACCCCAACATGCTGCGAAAATTTTTTTTTCATTTTCAAAACATTTTTTAGCAAACTGGATATGTTTTTTAATTTCATTACTGTTATCATTAACTCTTAAAGTGCTGCCTGTTAAGATAATTCCATTATATTTTTTTAGTGAATTTACAATATTTGAAATAGACTGATCGTCTCCTGGAGCAACTATTTCTATGTCGCAGTTTGGTTCAAGTTTTTTTACGTGTAATTTAAAATTTTCTGATTGTGGGATGCAGCCTGCTTCATCAAAATTAATATTTTCTTCATTTGTGTTGCCTTCAACAATTAATATCTTTAATTTATCCATTGCGGGATTATATGAAATTTTTAGTTTTACAACACATAAATATTGAACACCCAGGTATATTTCTTGAATATATGAAAGAGGATAATGTTCAATTAGATACTATAGAATTAGATGAAAATGAAAAAATACCAAATCTAGATAAGTACGACGCAATGATAGTCATGGGTGGTCCGATGGATACATGGCAAGAAAAAACCTTTCCTTGGCTTAAAATAGAAAAAGAAAACATACATAACTTTGTTTCAGTCAAAAAAAAACCATACCTAGGTTTATGTCTTGGGGCCCAATTACTTAGCGAAGCAATTGGTGGAAAGGTTAGAAAAATGAATACACCTGAAATTGGAGTATTAAATGTATCTATAAAAGATGACACATCAATATTCAATGGAATGGATAAAAATTTAAAGACTTTGCAGTGGCATTCTTATGAAGTTTGCGATCTACCTGGGAATTCAAAAATACTTGCAACTTCTCCAGCATGCAACGTCCAGGCATTTTCTTCAGAAAAAGCTTTTGGCTTACAATTTCATGTTGAACAAACGAACGAAACTGTTCCTCAATGGGCATGTGTACCAGAATATAAATCTGCCTTAGAAAATACATTAGGGCAAAATGCGCTTGAAAAGTTTAAAAAAGATGTTGAAGAAAATTTAAATGTCTTTAATAAAAGTGCTAAAATAATTTATAAAAATTTTAAAAAAATAATTTAAAAGCATTCCTGATGAAATTAAAAGAGAAAATTAAGGCTCCTAATTTTAAACTGCCAAGTACTGATAATACTATTTTTGAACTGAAAAAAATTAAGAAAAAAAATGTTATTTTATATTTTTATCCAAAAGACGATACTCCAGGATGCACGATTGAATCTAAAGATTTTAGCAAGTTAAATAATTTAATTAGTAAAAATAATACAATCGTTTTAGGAATATCAAAAGACAGCATCCGAAGCCATCTTAAATTTATAAAAAAATATAAATTAAAATTTAATTTATTATCAGATGAAAAATTATCATTAATAAAAAAATATGGAGTTTGGGGAAAAAAATCTTTTTTAGGTAAAAAATATATGGGCATTATAAGAACTACATTTCTAATAAATTCAAAAGGAAAAATTCACAGGATTTGGTCAAACGTTAGAGTAAAAGATCATGCCAAAGAAGTATTGGAAGAGCTTAAAAAAATTTAAAATAGTTTACCTTGAGCACTATGTTCATACATAGAAACCATATCATCCAAAGTGGGTTTTTTAGGGTTTCCTGGTGTACAAGGGTCATCTAAAGCCATTGGGGACATTTTTTCTATATCTTTATCTGTAATTTTTATTGACTCTGAAATTGTGTGTGGAATTTTAATTTGTTCTCTTAATTCTAAAACCCAATCAACAAATGAATTAAAGGATCCTTCTTTTAAGTCAAGATACTCGCCAAGTTTTGCAATTTTATTTTCTATGGTTGATCTATTAAAAGTAAGAACGTAGGGCATAAAAATTCCGTTAGAAAGTCCATGATGTACATTAAATAAAGAGTTAACTGGATGACTTAGTGAATGTATTGCTCCTAAGCCTTTTTGAAAAGCTGTAGCTCCCATACTTGATGAAGTTATCATGTGTCCTCTCGCTTCTAAATTTTCTCCTTCATTGACAGCAACTTTTAACCATTTTTTAATTAAAGACATTCCTTCTAAAGCTATTCCATCTGCCATCGGATGGTAACCAGGTGCACAATATGCTTCTAAGTTATGAGCAAACGCATCCATTCCAGTTGCTGCTGTCAAAAAAGCTGGCATACCTACTGTAAGTTCTGGATCAAGAATAGTTAATGTTGGTAGCATTCTAGGATGAAAAATAATTTTTTTAACTTTAGTTTCGTCATTAATGATTGCTGCTGCTCTTGATGTTTCTGATCCTGTTCCAGCTGTTGTAGGAACTGCTATGAAAGGTTTAATATTATCAGGATTGCTAATCCTATTTTTTACCATGGATTCTACATAATCATTTTCATTCCAAAATGATCCACCATCTGTACAATCCCAAAGTGGTCTATTAAGAGCTGCTTGTAGTACAATAGATTTACCTACATCTAAACTACTACCTCCTCCAAAGGCTATCACCCCGTCGTGATTCCCATTCTTAAATACGTCTACCCCCTTTTTAACTTGGCTGCCTAGTGGATTTCCTTTCAAATCTGAAAAAATTATAGTTGGTAAATTTGCTTTCTTATTTATTTCAAGAGTTTCTTCAACCATTTTACTTTTTGCTAAATCTTGATCGGTAACAAACAAAGGTTTTTTAATATTTAATATTTTACAAGCTTTTGCTAAATCTTTTATTCTACCGTTACCAAACCATACGGTATTGGGATAGGCCCAATCAAAATTAGACATTTAATATTCTTCTAATCCTAACAATTTTTTTCGTTTGTTGGCCCAAGTACGAATTAAATTATCAACTGCTAAGCCAATGAAGGCAACGCAGAGACCAAGGATTAGTGCTTTGCCTCCTCCTTTTTGGTCTGATAAAGCTTTCATAATATATTGTCCTAAATCTTCCGTCCCAATGAAGGCTCCAATAATTACCATAAATAATGCAAAGATAACTGTTTGATTAATTCCAAGCATTATATGAGGAAATGCTAAGGGAAATTCAATCTGAAACAATCTTTGTATGCGCGTTACACCTGACATCGAAGCTGCATCGTGTAAAGCTGGCGGTACACTACGAAGTCCCTCAATAGTGTAACGAGTTGCAGGAATAGTTGCGTAAATGATCACAGCTATTAATACAGATGTATCAGTTATGCCAAAAAGCATCATAACGGGAATTAAGTAAACAAAAGATGGAAATGTTTGGAGGGTATCACAAACCCCTAAAGCAATTTTTGTACTAGTTGTGTTTTGTGCGCACAAAGAACCAATGGTTACTCCTATTGTACCTGATACAATTACACCAAAAGTTGCCATGTAAGCTGTAACTAAAGCTCTATCCCACCATGGGCTTAGAGCAATAAATAATGTAAAGCCACCAACTATAAGTGCTGATCTAATGCCTCCGATTATATAACCTGTTCCCATTACCAGAACAAACGTTGCAACAACTGGCATTCTAAGAAAAGCAGCTCTCATTGGTTGCAATACGTCTACAATCAACCAAGTATTAAAAATTTTTATTTGGAAAAAGAAAGTATCAAAAATCCAATCAACACCTGCATTCCAGAAAGATTCAGTTGATATTCCTTTGTTATGTGGAACCTCATACAGGTAGTTAAAACCTTCCTTAAAATAAAAAGATCCAAAGGATGCAAGTATTAATCCAACTATTACTGCCCCAACAAAAAATAATCCATATTTATGACGCTGGAAAAAATTAAGGTCTTCAAAATAGTCTGTTTGTTTATGAGCCCAAGCTAAAGACATTTTATCTAAAAGTACTGCAATTAGACTAATACAAATGCCGGCTTCTAAAGCTAAACCAATTCTAAGTTGATTTAAGGCCAGCAATAGATTCCAACCTAATCCCTTAGCGCCTATAAAAGATGCAATAACCGCCATGGCCAAACACTGCATGATGACTTGGTTCACACCAATTAAAATGTCACGTCTCGCGGTTGGAATTAATACTTTAAATAAAAGTTGAAATTCGTTACAGCCACTCATCTTCCCCGCATGGACAACTTCTGGAGATACTTTCCTTAGTCCCAACAAAGTCAAACGTACCATTGGTGGTGTTGCAAAAATTATTGTTGCAATTGCTCCGGCATGATCTCCAACTCCAAAGAGTACCACTATCGGACCTAGATAAGCATAGTGCGGCATGGTCTGCATTACATTGAGTATAGGATTTAATGCTGCTTCCACCCTCTTGCTTTTATATGACCAAATTCCTAAAAACAAACCAAGGAGAACAGAAACTGGAGCAGCAACCAACACAAATGAAAGCGTCTGCATTGAAGGGTTCCACTGACCAAATACAGAAATATAAATCATGGTAATACCCGCAAGTATTGCAAGACCTTTTCCATTAAGTTTATAGCCTAATATAATTGCTCCAGCGGCAACTATAGTCCAAGGAAGTCCAGGTAATTCCGCCCATGGGTTTGCGTCAATCCAATCCCAACTTGTAAATGCAACAACGGTCTTCACTCCTCCAATTAAAATTTCACGAATAAATTCAATTAAAAAAAGCATAGAAGCTGAAATCATTCTGGTAATTTGTAAAATAAGTGGTC
>Ga0209501_10003724_pt1 | contig 15055 bp, 14 predicted proteins | sample ArcticOcean_MG_C_4_FD_187434 | JGI IMG/M metagenome (GOLD analysis project Ga0209501, IMG submission 187434) | Marine microbial communities from western Arctic Ocean - ArcticOcean_MG_CB4_134 (SPAdes) (version 2) | ecosystem: Environmental > Aquatic > Marine > Oceanic | place: Arctic Ocean...
CCCGGCCGTCTCCAACGTTCGGATAAAGCCCGGCAGGGACCAGAATGACAGGGTCTGAGGCGAAGCGAAGCCTTCCTGTATCTGGGCTAGGGTCAGGGTAGTTTTGATTTCGTATTCCGCCAGGCGAATGGCCGGTTCCTGGGGACGGGTCAACAGGGCGTTGGTCAGGCGCCAGCGGCCCTTCAGCAGCATGGCCTGTTTGGCGTCAATCCGGCCGATGAACTGGTCCGTTCCCTTGTAGAGAAAGACGATAACGTCGCGCAATTCCGTGCCGGCGGAGGTTACATGCCGCGCGTGGATTACGGATTGGCCGAATTCGTCCGCTTGACGCAGCCACAGGCCCGTTGCGGAAACCGCCAACAGGCTTTGACGTCCTTCCAAGAGCCGTCCCTCCAATTGCTCATAGCGCGCGGACATGATGGCGGCCAGGGGGTTGAACAGGGTCACCATGATGCCGCCGCCCAGAAAGGCGACGACCAGGGCCGGGGCCAGGAATTGCCACACCGAAACACCAGCGGCCCGGGCCACAATCAGCTCGCTGCTTCGGGTCAGGCGGGAAAAGGTTACGATGGCGCCGAACAGGGTCGCCACGGGTAGCACTTTTTGCACCAGACTAGGCAGGTTCAAGGCGGCCATGCCCAGTATCAAGCCTAACCCGGCGGCCTCGCGCCCGGCGGCGCGGCGCAACAGTTCGACCACATCTATCAGAAAGATTAGCCCCATCAGGACGGCCAGGACAAAGCCGATGCCCAGCAGAAACTGGCGGCCCAGATACAGGGAAAATGTTGGCGATAGGCGCATTATAACCGTGGTCCCGCGCTGGGTGGCGCCAAATCCGGGCGCCGGCGCCACCAAATTTGTCCCTGCACCAAGGCATAGAGACAAACCGTTATGACCAGCACGATGTTCAGATACAACAGCGGGATCAAAGCCGGAAATTTGGCCGACAGGCCGACTAGGCCCATGCCCGCCGACCGCATCAGGGCAATAGCGAACACCGCCACGACAATCCGCCAGTGCCGTCCACGCCGGTTGAATTCACCCGCCAGCACGGCGGCCAGGGCAATCAGGGTGAAGGCCAGACTGTAAAGTGGCGATGCCAGACGATCATGCCCCTCAGCCCGCATGCGGGCGGCATTGGCCAGATTGTCGGGGTTGTTCTCGGGCCAGAACAATTCGTGCAAATAGCGTTCGCCGGGTTCCAGCCAACGGTCGTCGTCATGTTGCATGAACTGGCTAAGATCAAAGGCATAACGGTCAAATTGCAGCAAGGAAAGTTGCCCGGCGGCATGGTCGATCTGTTGCCGATTGCCGTTGACCAGGATAAACCGGGGCCCGGTCGGCGTGCGTACAATGGCGCCTTTTTCCGCGATCATGGTCACCGGGCGCTGCCGCTCGCGGCTGTCATGAACGAGAATACCCAACATTTCGCCACCCGAATGCCGGGCCCGGATATAGACGGTCAGACCATCGCCAATGGTATTGAAGGTTCCCTCCTGCAACAACACGTACGAAAGATTGGTCCGCAGGGAGGTCTTCATATCCTTGAAGGCCCGCTGACCGGAGGGCATCAGGTACAAGGACAGTAAATAGCTCAGCAGGGTGGCGGCGACAGCTAGAATCAGGGCCGGCCGCGCCAGGGCCAGGTTTCCCAGACCGGTGGCCCGCATAACGACGATTTCGCTATCCCCGTCCAGGTTTTGATAGACGTACAGCACCGTTGCAAACAGGGCGATGGGCAGAACGATTGTCAACACACTGGGCAGGATCAGCAGGGTTAACTGGGCGAAATAGGACGCTGACAGGCCCTTGTTAATTATCAGATCAACGAAACGCAGGGATTGCGTCAACCAAATCACGCCCGTCAGGGACATCAGAAAAAAAACAAACGGCCCGGCCAGTTGTCGAAGGATATATTGTTGCAGTCTGCGCACGGTCGGAATCATACAGCGCCACGGGTTGGAATAATAGAATCAAGACGGTCCAAACATAAAGTGTCACTTATTCCGTCCGGCACCGCTTGCGCTGGGGGCGATCAGCCGTAAGATAGGTCTGGGTCTATTGCCATTTCGCCGCGCCGATGCTGCGACAATCAGGGGACGTTCATGAAAATCAACATCAACGAACAACAATTGCCAAAGGGCGGCGCGCTGGTCGCCGGCGTTCTGAAGGGCGGCAAACTGCTGGATACCGCGAAACAACTGGACAAGGCCAGTAAGGGTGCAATCAGCAAGGCCATCAAGGCCTCCCGCTTCACGGGTGGCAATGGGCAATGGCTGGATATTCTGGCTCCCGCCGGCGTTGGCGCGGATTGGGTATTACTGGGCGGTCTGGGGGAGGCCAAAGGCATTAAGCAGACTGGCCTGGAGAATTTTGGCGGCACGGCGCTGCAACGTTTGGCCAATTGTGGCCTGAAAACCATGGCTATTGCCTGCGACCCCATTCCAGGCGCGAAGATCGACCCAGCCATGGCCGCGGCCGGCATGGCCTATGGCGCCCGCTTGGCGAGCTATCGTTTTGATAAATACCGGACAAAATTGAAAGCTTCGGACAAGCCCAGCGTGACCGCCGTCTCGGTGTTGGCGCAGAGCCCCGCTGCCGCCCGCCGCCATCTCAAGGCGTTGGACGCGATCGCCGATGGCGTCTTCATGACCCGCGATCTGGTGAGTGAGCCCGCGAACGTGCTGTATCCCGACAGCATGGCGCAGCAATGCAAAACCTTGAGCAAGCTAGGCGTCAAGGTCGAGGTGCTGAATGAAGCCCAAATGGCGAAACTTGGCATGGGCGCCCTGCTGGGCGTCGGCCAAGGCAGCCCGCGGGAAAGCCGCATGGTGGTGATGCGCTGGCAGGGCGCGGGCGCCAAAACGAAACCCGTGGCTTTCGTGGGCAAGGGCGTGACCTTCGACACAGGGGGCATTTCGCTCAAACCTGGACCGGGCATGGAAATGATGAAGTGGGATATGGGCGGCGCCGGCACGGTTATCGGCCTGATGAAGGCCCTGGCAGGACGCAAGGCCAAGGTCAATGCCATCGGTGTGGTAGGTCTGGTGGAAAACATGCCCGACGGCTTGGCGCAGCGGCCGGGTGATATTGTCACGTCTATGTCGGGTCAGACCATCGAAATTCTCAATACCGATGCGGAAGGCCGCCTAGTTCTGGCGGACGCGCTTTGGTACACCCAGGAACGTTTCAAGCCGCAATTCATGGTCGATCTGGCGACCTTAACGGGCGCCATGATCATTGCCCTGGGGCATGAAAACGCTGGCCTGTTCTCCAACAATGATAAATTGGCGCAACAATTGTTCGACGCCGGGGCCGAGGTATCTGAAGGTGTCTGGCGCATGCCCCTGGGGGACGCCTACGACAAGAAGATCAACTGCGCCATCGCCGATATGAAAAATATAGGCGGCCGTGATGCAGGGTCCATCACCGCCGCCCAGTTCCTGCAACGCTATGTTAACAAGGTGCCCTGGGCCCATCTGGATATCGCCGGCGTGGCCTGGGGCGATCACGGCAAGCCGACCGTGCCCAAGGGCGGCACCGGTTGGGGGGTGCGTCTGTTGGACCGTCTTGTCGCCAACCATTACGAGGGCGGCAAGTAACTCACGAATATGACCGAGGTAGGCTTTTATCATTTGCTGCATTGGCCGTTGGAGCGCGCCTTGCCGCAACTGCTGGAAAAGGCCTTGGAACGGGGGCATCGGGCCATTGTCCTGGCCGGCTCGCCAGAACGAGTGGAGGATCTGAATAGCGTGCTATGGACCTACGAGGACCGCGCCTGGCTGCCCCACGGCAGCAGTGGCGACGGCCCGGCCGAGGAACAGCCAGTCTTTCTGACCACCGAAGACGAAAACCCCAACGGCGCCGATGTTCTGGTTGCCGTGGACGGTCGCACCTCGACCCTGGCCGAGGGCTTTGCCAGGATCATCGACATGTTCGATGGCCGCGACGAAACAATGGTCGCCGCCGCCCGGCAACGCTGGCGCGGCTATCTGGACCAGGGTTTCGAACTGACTTATTGGCAGCAGACCGAGGCGGGAGGCTGGGAGAAGAAGACATAGGGCGGATGAGCTCGTTCCGACGTCCGAGCAAATTTACAAGGCAGTCCCGACGGCGAACTGGATGCTGTATTGATGACGGCAAAGGAGGCGCGGTTCACCTTGTGCGCGGCAGTGCCTAACCCACTTTTCTAACATTGCGGCGGAGCAGATCGTTGGTTGGATTTGTGCTGCCGCTGCCATGTCCGCTATCGACGAGATACGCGCCGTAACGATGACAGAGTCAGAACCAATGCCCTGCGCCAAGAACTGCTATTCTTTGTTCTGGAATGCGAACAGCCAGGTGTTATGCCGTCTCTGTGGAGCCGTTCACCGCATTGGAGGCTCGCGTTGATAGGGCTGAGGGGAGCCCAAATTTGCTTTCCGAGGAGCGCAGGTGGTAGGCTCGGTACGCGATCAAACATCGCAACTTTGTCTGCCGGCGCACTTCTGCGTGGATTGGGGGTCACCTCCCCCGGCGTGGCAAGAGTCGAACTGTTTCGGCGTTCCAGTCGAAAACGGCCTGAATAATTCCGCCCTTCGGCGTGAGCGACTTTTGCATTTGTACTGTTGTCGAACATGATTTTGGCGCGGCGCACGCACGGCAGCCAGCAGGGAGAAAGTACGATGAACGAAAAATTGAATGCGGCTGCCTTGGCCGCGGCAAGGCAACGTTACGACGCGCCGATCTATCCTTTGCTGACGCAAGCTTGGGGGGGGGAAATGATCCACGTGGGCATTTTTGACGATGACGAAGAGCCGCTGGAAGTCGGCATGGAGCGCAGCAATCATTACCTGGCCGAAGCGGCCTCGCTAGGTCCGGACATGCTAGTAGCTGAAGTCGCCTGCGGTGTAGCCGGTGTGGCGCGGCATTTGGCCAAGACCTATGACTGCAAGGTTCGTGCCTCCAACATAGCCGAGACCCAATTGGCGCGCGCGAGAGAGCTGACGGAGGCCGACGGCTTGCAGGACAAGGTCACGGTCGAGTACGGCGACTTCCATGAGCTGCCCTACGATGATGGGTCAATGGACTGTTGGTGGTCGCAGGAGTCACTGTATCACGGTGGGGATCGCCTTCGCGTCCTAACCGAGGCATATCGTGTGCTCAAGTCCGGCGGGCGACTGGCACTTTCTGATTTTATTCTCGATCCAGAGATTTCGGATGCCGCGCGGCCGCACATAGAAGATGTGGTCGGTGGCTCGAACATGTGGTCGTACGAACGTTATCGTGGTGCTCTGGATGTGATGGGTTTTCGTCTGCTGGAGACATTTCAGGGCTTCCGCCCCGTGAGCGATACATTTACCCGCCTGCGTGCACGCTTTGCAGGACTCGGGGACGACCCTGTGGTGCGGGAGGCCGGCCCGGAAGCGTATGATCGGACGCTCTATCGACTCGGTCTGTGGATTGAAGAAGCCGACAATCATCATATCGGCTGGGGCTATTGGGTCGCCGAGAAACCTTGACCGACGCCGGCCGAGTAAAATGTTAGGCAGATCTGGAGGCTAGCATAGTTTTATCTCGAATGCGTGGACACGACGGCCCATAACATCCGTGACCTTCTATTTGCGCATCTCTGTCGTCGAGTGATGTCCGAATTGGGTCACTCTAGACGGTCATTAAGGGTCCTTCGCGTGGCAAGTTTTGGCTTCACCTCGAAACCGCCCCGTCTTTAACCTGTCGCGTCTAGTCTATGGGAGTGACCCTACGACACTCGCTCCAGATTGCCCGGTTTGGGTTAAGAGTGATCCGTAAGGACCTGCTAATAATAAAATATAGTCGCTGCCGAGGGCATAGCGGACATTGACGCCGCAATATGGAACAGCAAAAGTGAAGTAAGCATGGCACCTGAAAATGCCCTAGTGGCTCCAAACGCGATGGAGATATGGAATGGCAGAGACTGAAAATAGCACCCTCAACCCGGACGTGGCGCTAATTGTTGGTGGCGGCCCCGGTATTAGCGCAAGTTGTGCAAGGCTTTTTGCGCGTGAGGGGCTGAAGGTCGCGGTCGCGGCACGAAACATCGAAAAACCGGTGTTGCAGGAACTCGGGGCTACCCATGGCGTTGGCTGTTACGGCTATGACGCGGCCGACCAAGCGTCTGTCACCGCTTTGTTTGCCACCGTCGCTAAGACTATTGGCACACCCAAGCTGGTCGTGCACAACATAGATGGGAGGGTTAACGAAATTTTCCGCAAGGGCATAACCGAGGCGGATGCCGACCTCGTGCTGCAAACCATCAAAAATGGCGCCTACAGCGCCTTCCTTGTGGCCCAGCAGGCGGCAAAACAGATGCTGGCGCGAGAGCCGGACGAAAACGGACACCGGGGCACGATCATATTTACCAATGCGAGCGCAGCGATGAAGGGATATCCCAACAGTAGTGCGTTCGCGATGGCATGCCAGGCGAAGGCTGGTCTGGCGCAAAGCCTGGCGCGTGAGTTGATGCCGCAAGGCATTCACGTCGCACAGGTTACGATCGATGCGGCCATCGGATGGATGCAAGAGGACGGAACCCGGCAACATCGCCGCGCCGGAACGGATGTCGACGACAATCTTGCCGACCCGGACCACATCGCCGGCACTTATCTGTACCTTCACAGACAACACCGATCGACCTGGGCTTTCGAGGTAGTGCTCCGGCCCTGGACGGAAAACTGGTAGGGCCAGCGATATCAACCTGGCAGCCCTTCGCCAAAATCGCGGGCTCGTTGAAACTAAAACATATCCATCTTAGGTCAATCGTCTTGACTCGATATTTGGTGAATAGCCGACATTCTTGCGTAACCTTGGGCGCCGTTGGTTGATTTTGGCGGCTCAAACTGGTCCCATGGCGCTGGTTTGAAAATGGTTGGGTCGCAACCGGTTCCGTGGGAACGCGGACTCGGGCAAAAAATGCACATCGCATAAGATTTATAAAATGGGGACGTAAATGAGTGGACGGTTGGACGGCAAGGTGGCGGTGATCACGGGCGGGGCCTCGGGCATGGGGCAGGCCACGGTCTATCGTTTTTTGGCCGAGGGTGCGAAGGTGGTGATAGGCGACATGAACGCCGAAACCGGCGCCGCGACCATGGCCGCCATCGAACAGCAGGGGGCGTCCGACCGGGCCGCCTTTCTGGTCACCAACGTGGCGGAAGGGGTTGATGTCGAGGCTCTGGTCGCTCGCGCCACGGACCAGTTCGGCCAGCTGGATTGCATTTATAACAACGCCGGTATCGGCGGGGCGGTCGGCCCTATATCCGACACTCGGGTGGAGGAATGGGATTTCACCTTCGATGTGCTGGTGCGCAGCGTCTTTCTGGGCATCAAGTATGCGGCCCGTGTCATGCAACGTCAGGGCAAGGGCGGCAGCATCATCTCCACCTCCTCCATTGCCGGCCTGAACGGCGGCGGCGGACCGCACGCCTATTCCGCCGCCAAGGCGGCCGTGGCCAATCTGACCCGCTCTGTTTCCGGCGAACTGGCCCGCCATCGCATCCGGGTCAACGCCATCGCACCGGGGGTGATCACGACGCCGCTGTTTCATTCGGGCCAGGCGGAAAAATTTGAAGCCATGGCGAAACAAAAAGTGCCCTGGCCCCGCCTGGGCACCGGCGAGGATATTGCCGCCATGGCGCTGTATCTGGCATCCGACGAGTCCGAATATGTCACCGGCCAGAACATGGTGGTCGACGGCGGCGTCGCCGCGAACGGCCCAGATATGTGGGGTAATGGCCCCGACAGCCCCATGCTGCGCAAATCCGGCGTCACCCACGGTAGCACCGGCATCGCCAATGACATTCGGAACGTCGAAGGCTAGAGCATTTTCATCCTGAAAATGCTTAGACCTTTAGAATAAGAGAAATTTTTTCCATCACTTAGAATCGCTTCGCGATTCTCAATAATTCGGAATTGCTCTAGGACCGGTTAACGGCCACGGACAGAAGATCATTGAAGATGGTAGCGCTGGAGCTGAACCGGCGGCTGGGCTTGCTTTGCCGCGGTCTTTGGGTCCGGGTGCATTCACGCCTCGATACCCTCCAGCAAATGCCGGCCTTCACGGTCCTCAATTTCCAGCACCCAGATATCCGGGTCCATGTTCATCTGCCGGGCGATATAGGCATCGGCCTCGGCCTCTGGTACCAGGTCATCGCCCATGGCCCGCCGCCATTGCCGACCGCCGTCCATACCCGTGCCGTCCAGGCTATTGGCCGGCACCAGAACCATGCAGCCTGGACCCAGATAATTGATCTTGATAATGATGGCGCCGGCGGTATCGTCGCCGCGGCGCACCACCATGGCCGGGATCGCCTGGACGCCGCATCTGCGGATGTGGGCCTTGATCCATAGTTCCGCCGTGACCCTCGGCGGCATTACACCTGGCCATAGCGATGGCAATCGACCACATGATCGTTGATCATGCCCACCGCTTCCATAAAGGCGTAGCAGATGGTCGGCCCGCAAAATTTGAAGCCACGTTTTTTCAGGTCCTTGGACATGGCTTGGCTGGCGGCGTCTTCGGTCGGTATATCCCCGGTACGATGTGGCTTGTTGACCACGACCTGGCCATCGACAAATGACCATAGATAGTCGGCGAACGCGCCCTGGCCCGTCGCCATGATGTCCAGCCAACCCTTGGCATTGCCGATGGTGGCTATAATTTTTGCCCGGTTGCGCACGATGCCCGCGTCCGCCATCAAGGCTTCTACCTTGGCGTCCCCGTAGTTGGCGATCACTGCGGGATTGAAGCCATCGAAGGCGGCGCGGAAGTTGTCCCGCTTGCGCAGAATGGTGAGCCATGACAGGCCGGCCTGGAACCCATCCAGGATCAGTTTCTCGTACAAGGCCTGGTCATCCCATTCGGGCATGCCCCATTCCTCGTCATGATAGGCCATGTAGAACGGATCTTCTCCGCACCAGGCGCAACGCACCAGACCATCGGCATGGCGGATGCTCATGCCTCCGCTTCCAACAGCGCGAAATCCGCCCAGTCCGGCATCAGCAGGGTCACCTTTGCCTCACCGGCGGTCAGGCTTTGCCCTAAGCCGCCAGCCTCGGCTAGACGGTCGAGGCGAACTAGGGCCAAGCCGCGGTCCCCCTGGCCGGAGCGCATCACCGCGACCTCCTTCTCCGCCACCAGCAAGGGCGTGCCGGGGTCGGGTAGCGGGCCATCGATGCGGGCCGGCAGCAGGCGTTTGCGTACCAGGGCTCGATATTTTGTGCGCGCGGTCAGTTCCTGGCCGACGAAACAACCTTTGTCGAAATCGACACCACGCAGAAATTCCAAATTGCTTTCCAGCATCAGGGATTTATCGACAACCAGATCCCGGCCGCTATCGGGCAGGGCCAGGCCAAGGCGGAAATAATCGTATTCGGCGGCTTCGCCAGGGCGAATCCCCGCCGCCGCCAACATCGCGCCGCCCTGGCCGGTTGGCGCGATGATCCGCGCCCCAGCTCCGTCCAGGCGTGGATCCATGAAGGCGACGCCTTCGCCATAAGCCATGGCGGCGCCGGCGCCACCGGTCAGGGCGAGGGCGGTAGCGATGCCTGAGCCGAAGGCGGCGCAAACCTCCCAATCGGCACTAATATCCGTGATCTGCACATCGGCGCGTAGGCGATACATGTTTAACCGTTTGGCTAGTGGCTCCAGGCGCGCAGCTTCTCCATCCAACAGTAATTCATCGCCCTGTCGCGTCAGGAAAAAATCGAACAGGTATTTGCCCTGGGGAGTCAGCAGCGCGCCATAGACGGCCTGTTCGGGCGACAGGCTATCAAGGTCGCGGGTTATTAGCACCTGCAGGAAAGTCAATACATCCGCCCCCGACAACCGCAAGACACCGCGCCCGGGCAATAAACAATATTTTGCTTCCATCATTCGCTCCCTACTGGTTATACATGCACCCAGTCATAAGGCCTTGGCAAGAGCCCATGGCCACCTCTTCACCCAGGCTAGGCGCCGCCCAATGGGGACCCGCCGATACGGCGATGAAAATACTGTTTATCAGTCATAACCGCCTTGGCGACGCCGTTCTTTCGACTGGACTGTTGCAATATCTGGCGCTCCGTTACCCCGGCGCCCGGGTGACCATCGCCTGTGGTCCGGTGCCGGCGCCATTGCTGGCCCTGGCCCCTAACGTGGAGGCCGTAATGGTCATGGAAAAAGCGCCCCTGGCAGGTCATTGGCGGCGTTTGTGGCGGCAAACAATTGGCCAGCGCTGGGATCTGGTGGTGGATCTACGGGCCTCGTTGCTGGCCTGGTTGCTGCGGGCTGGACAGCGCCGGGTGCTGCGGTCAAATTATAATGATTTGCATCGGGTGCGCCATGCTGGGTCGGTCTTACAACTATCCGAACCGCCGGCGCCACGGCTATGGCTGCGTCCGGAACACATTGAGGTGGCGGCGGCGCATCTGCCGCCCGGTGGCGCGGTCCTGGCCCTGGGCCCCACGGCTAACTGGGGTGGCAAGCAATGGCCGATCCAGCGGTTCACCGAACTTGCCCAACGCCTGATTGCTTCGGATGGCTTGTTTCCCGGTGCCCACGTCGCTGTTTTCGGCGCCGCGAACGAGCGGCCTGCGACCCAGCCCTTGCTGGACGGATTGCCCAGGGAACAGCGTATCGATCTGGTTGGCCGTATCGATCTGCCGGCGGTGCTGGCGTGCCTGCGGCGCAGTGATTTTTTTATTGGCAATGATTCAGGCCTGATGCATATGGCTGCTGCTGCCGCCATCCCGACCCTGGGCTTGTTCGGCCCTAGCCGCGAGGAATTATACGGCCCCTGGGGGCCCAAGGCGGCCTCGGTTCGGACCGACCGCAGCTTCGATGACATTGGCAACGATCCGGCCTACGATTACCGCCGACAGGATAGCTGGATGACCACATTGTCAGTTGCAAAGGCAGAAGCGGCGGCGCGCGCCTTACACGCCAGAATCGCCGAGATGGCGCGATGAAGGCACCCCGTCTCTCAGTGCTAGTGGTCGCCCATAACGAAGCCGCGCAGTTGGCCGATTGTCTGAAAAACCTCGGTTTTGCCGACGAACTGGTGGTGGTTCTGGACAAATGTACCGACGACAGCAAGGCCATTGCGACCGGTTTCAGCGCGCGATTGATCGAAGGCGCCTGGGAAATCGAGGGGCACCGGCGCAATGCCGGGATCGAGGCCTGCCGGGGCGCCTGGATACTGGAAGTGGACGCCGACGAGCGAGCCAATGTTGAACTGGGCCGGGAGATCATTACCACGATTACCGGGCTGGATGAGGGCCAAATTGACGGCTATTTCCTGTTGCCGTTCGACAACTATATCGGCAGGCGCCTGGTTCGTCATGGCTGGGGCGGCTCGTGGGGGGTATCGGCGGCGCCCCGTCTGTTCGCCAAGGGGGCCAAGCAATGGGGCGCGCAACGTATCCACCCATCCCTGACCTTGCGCGGCCCGCGCCGCTGGCTGTCGACGCCGATCCGGCATAACGTGGACCAGGATATCTCCGATATGTTGGCACGCCTGGACCGCTACAGCACGGCTAGGGCGGCTGATCTGCGCGCCTCTGGCGATATTGGTAATCTGGCTAGCAATATTCGACGGATGTTCTCCCGCTTTGCTAAATGCTATCTCTCGCGCAAGGGTTACCGTGAGGGGGCCTATGGCTTCCTGATCGCCTTGATGGCCGGGCTGTATCCGATCCTCTCGCATCTAAAAGCCCGTTTGGAGAAAGACTAGAAGCATGCGGGTAATGCAATGCATGGCGGGCGCTATACACGGCGGGGCGGAGGCATTTTTCACCCGTCTTGTGTTGGCCCTGCATGGCGCTGGTCTGGACCAAAGGGTGGTGCTGCGCCCGGACACTGCCCGCGAAAGGCTGTTGGCTGATGGCGGCGTCTCGGCGGTGCCCCTGGCCTTTGGCGGCAAGCTGGATTTGTCCACCCGCCTGGGTTTGCGCCGCGAACTGACTAAATTCAAGCCCGATGTCGTGTTGAGCTGGATGAACCGCGCCGCCGGTTTCTGCCCCAGACCGAAGGGCAAGTTCATTCATTGTGGCCGCCTGGGCGGTTACTATGATCTGAAATATTATAGCACCTGCGATCATCTAATCGGCAACACCAAGGGTATAGTCAACTATCTGGTCGAACAAGGCTGGCCGGTGGAGCGGGCCCATTATCTGCCTAACTTTGTCTCCACGGTTGCCGTGGAACCGATGCCCCGGCGGACATTGTCCACACCGGCCGATGGCGCCGTGATATTGGCCCTGGGGCGGCTGCATGAGAACAAGGCCTTCGACATTCTGATAGAAGCCATGGGCCGGCTGCCCGATGTCTATCTGTGGCTGGCTGGCGAGGGACCGCTGGAGGAGGATTTGCGCCGCCAGGCGGTACATTTCGGGGTAGCGCCGCGCATTCGTTTTCTAGGCTGGCAGGATGATCCGGGTGCGCTGTATGCCGCTGCTAATCTGGTCGTCTGCCCATCGCGCATCGAACCTTTGGGCAATGTGGTGTTGGAGGCCTGGGCCCGGCAAAAACCCATCATCGCCGCTGCCGCCGAGGGGCCGACGGAGCTGATCCGGGACGGGGAGAACGGCTTGCTAGTGCCCATTGATGACACGGACGCCTTGGCGGCCGCCATCAATCGCATTCTCTCTGACCGCGAAACGGCCCTGGCCCTGGTTCAGGCGGGCCACGACGATTATCTGGCCGAATACAGCGAGGCGGTGGTGATACAACGTTATCTGGACTTCTTCGATAAGGTGACGGCTCGAAAGCAAGGGTCATTGGCATAATGTGTGGCATTGCGGGAATCATGACGGTGGACGGCGCGGCCCCGGCGCTGGCTGCCCTGGATGCCATGCAGGCCGCCTTGCACCATCGTGGCCCCGATGGCGTTGGCCGGCATCTGGGTGATGGGATCGGTCTGGTGCATACCCGCCTGGCCATCATTGATCTTGAAACCGGCGATCAACCCATCATCAGTCCCGATGGTACCGCCCTGATCGCCAACGCCGAGATATATAATTATCTGGAATTGCGCGAAACCTTGACCGAGGCTCCGCTGCAAACTCAATCTGATTGCGAACCGGCGTTATATTTATACAACCGGGATGGTATCGATTTCGCCAATAAGCTTCGCGGCATGTACGCCATCGCCATTCATGACCCCGGCGAGGGGCAATTGCTGCTGGCCCGCGATCCCTTTGGCATCAAGCCTCTCTACTATGTGGAAGGCTCCTTCGGCTTTGCTTTCGCGTCCGAGCCGACGGCCTTGATCAAGGCCGGCTTGGTGCGGCCGGGGCTGGTTGAGCAGCCCTTGCACGAAATGCTGCAAATGCAGTTTACCACTGGCCGCGAAAGCATCCATTCCAACATTCACCGGGTCCTGCCGGGCGAGACCCTGGTGATCGCCCAAGGCCGCATCGTCGACCGCCGGCGCCGTGCCGCCCTGCCTCTGGCGCCCCCCCGACGTTTGGAGGAAGCTGCCGCGTTGGTGGAATTGGAACAGGTGCTTTTGCACAGTGTCGAGGTGCACCAGCGTTCCGACGTGCCCTATGGCATGTTCCTGTCAGGCGGCATCGACAGCTCTGCCTTGCTGACCCTGATGGCCCGTTTGAATGACCAGCCCGTACGTGCCTTCACCGCCGGCTTCACCGGCACTAAGGCCCATGACGAGCGGACCCAGGCCCGCACCGTGGCCAGGCATCTTGGTGCTGAACATCATGAAGTCAGCTTCGATGAAAACGATTTCTGGTCTCTGTTGCCCAAGGTCGCCGCCGAAGTTGATGATCCAGCGGCGGATTACGCTTTGTTGCCGACCTATAAACTGGCGGCGGCGGCGCGCGCGGCGGGTCTGAAAGTGGTGCTGTCCGGGGAAGGCGGGGACGAACTCTTCGCCGGTTATGGCCGATACCGCGATGCCCAGCGGCCCTGGTGGGTGGGTGGGCCGCGCACCATGCGCCGGACCGGGCGTTTTGACCGCCTGGGCGTCCTGCGTCAGTCCTCGGATACCTGGCGCGACGGCATCCGAGCCGCCGAAAGCACCCTGGGCGCCGCCGATTTGAGCCGCTTGCAACTGGCCCAGGCGATCGATTGTGCGGCCTGGCTGCCGAACGATCTATTGATCAAGCTGGACCGCTGCCTGATGGCCCATGGGGTGGAAGGACGCACGCCGTTCCTAGATTCAATGGTGGCTGATTTCGCCTACCGCCTGCCGTACGAATTGAAATTGCGGGATGGCCGCGGCAAATATCTGTTGCGCCGCTGGCTAGCCGACGCGAACCCGGCGGCCAAGCCTTTTGACCGCAAACACGGTTTTACGGTGCCGGTCGCGGAATGGATTCGCGGCCGGGGGAACGAACTAGGACCCCTGGTCGCGGCCCAGCCGGGGGTTGAGGCCATCGCCAAATCCGACCAGGTTGCCGCGTTGTTTCAAAAAGGCGGCAAGCGCCAAGGCTTTGCCGCCTGGACCCTGTTATTCTACGCCCTATGGCACCGTTGCCATGTGCTGGGCGCGGCGCCCCAGGGCGATGTCTTTGAAACCCTGGCCACCGCTGCATAGAGACGGGGGTTTGCCATGGTGGAAACCTTTGATCTGTTGCTGCGCGGCGGCACCCTTGTTACCCACAACGGAATCGGCTTGGGCGATCTAGCCACGGCCACGGCCGGCGAGGTGATGGAGGCCCGGGGCCTATATATTCTGCCCGGCGTGATCAATACCTAGGTGCATTTTTGCGAACCGGGCAACGAGCATAAGGAAGATTTGGAAGCCGGTTCCCGCGGCGCTATCCCGGGCGGGGTCACGGCGGTGGCCGAGATGCCTAACACGGCGCCCCTAACAACCAATCCAGAAGCGCTGGCCGACAAATTGATCCGAGCCAAGGGCCGAATGTGGTGCGAGCATGCGTTCTATATGGGCGGAACCGGGGAGAACGCCGAACAGTTAGCGGAATTGGAACGGCTGCCGGGCTGTTGCGGGGTAAAAATCTTCATGGGTTCATCCACGGGCAATTTGTTGACCGAGGATGATCCGACCTTGCGCCGGGTTTTGCGCGCTATCCGGCT